>Ga0316198_10001803_pt1 | contig 12769 bp, 10 predicted proteins | sample OudBieAanoxic_MG_FD_204935 | JGI IMG/M metagenome (GOLD analysis project Ga0316198, IMG submission 204935) | Coastal sediment microbial communities from Oude Bieten Haven, Netherlands - site A anoxic | ecosystem: Environmental > Aquatic > Marine > Coastal > Sediment | place: Netherlands... | reverse complement strand
GCGAATCGCGCCCAGCGACGACGAGGTCGAAAAAGCCAAACGGCGCTACCTTTGGGATCTCCGCACAGTCCGGGACGACCCGGAAGCGGCCGTCCATTTCGTCGGCGGGAGCGCGCTATTTGGGCTCCCGGAAGAGCTCGAAGTGATCGGCGAGCAGGTGGCGAAGGTGACTCCCGAGGACATCCAAGACGTCGTGAAGCGCCACTTCGACTCGGCCGATGCGCACCTCACGTGCGTTGGGGTCCTCGACGACGCATTGCTGACCGAAGTGCGGGGCCTCGTCCGAGCTTAGCTCTCGAGGTTCACCCAGTGAGCCTCGCCGTCGGGGCCCCACTCCTTCTTCCAAAGGGGCACCGTCTCTTTGATGCGGTCGATCGCCTTTCGGCATGCGGAAAACGCTTCGTCCCGATGGGCAGCGCTGGCGGCTACACATACGGCCACGTCGCCGACCTCGAGACGGCCGATGCGATGCACTGCTGCAATGCGCGCGCCCGGGTGCTCCGCGACGACGCCGTCCAACACCCGGCGCATCTCTTTGTCGGCCAAGCTCTCGTGGGCCTCGTAGTCGAGACGCGATACCGCTTTCCCGTCGGCATGATCGCGGACCACCCCATGGAAGATGCAGACGCCCCCTGCGCCAGGGTGATCGACCGCTTTTCGAGTCTCGTCGAGCGAGATCTTTCGCTCTGTGATGCGGCATAGAACGACGGGCGCACCACCGGCGACCGGCGGGAGCACATCCACTCGGTCGCCATCGTGTAGCTCGGTGAACGTGTCGACGAAGTCGCCGTTGACCGCCAAACGCATGCGTTCGATGAATACGGCCAAAGAGGGAAAACGCGCGGCCATCGCCTCCCGGAGCTCCGTCTGCGCCACGCTCGGAGTGGTGAACTCGAAGGTGGAGCTGCCACAACCCGCGAGCTCTTTGGCGGCGGCGTAATAGTGAACGCTGACCTGCATCGCTCGGCCAAGCCTAGCAGGGCCCGGAAAAGCGGGAAGGGCCGCCTCCCATGTTAGGATCGGACCCGGTGAGTGAGTCGGGTTTGAAGTTGATCTGCTGGGTGGTGGCGGCGGCCTTCGTGGGGGCAACGCTGGCGATTCCACAGGCTGTCGACCCATGGGAGATGCCGTCCCTCGTTCTCGACCGAGCCACGGCGTCGGACGCGATCCGCTTCGACGAGGCGCTCGCCACTGATGCGCCTCGGAGCGCGGAATCTGAGACGCTTCGGTCGCTGTTCCTGGAGCACGGGCGCGCCGAGGCCAATCCACCATACGCGCTCAGAGAGTACGACCGCCGCCAAGCCGCGATTCATCGAGCGACCCAGGCGCTGCTGGCGGAAGCGGGCCCGCCGGCATTGGACGCGATGCGCGCGCGCGCCGTCGAAGACTTCGTTCGCGTGTTCTACGACCGCCCCGGTGAGGCGCACAATGACGAGGCCATCGCAATCCTGGGCGGTTTTCCCGAGATCGTGGCGCGCTACGGCCTCGTTCGCGGGGGCGTCGTCATCGCGCCGGAGCTCACCGTGCGGGTCCTCTACAAGGCGCGCTGGAACTCGATCCACCGGCAGCCTTTCGTCGATGGGTTTTCCACGGTCGAATTGCAGGCCTACTGGGGCTGGATGGCGCTGCACGGCTGGGGTCAGCCGCTCGACAAGCGCGAAACGGCGCTGCTCTCGTTTCGGGATGCAGGCGGAACGGGTACCGAAGAAGCCGCTGCTTTGTTCGACCTGCTCGGAGGGAGACCGGACCGAGCGGCGGCCTCGCTGCAGCAGCTCTACGCCTCGAGAGGCGAGCTACGCTTGCGAAACATGGCCCTCGGCGCGCTCCATGCTGCCCTTTTGCAGGCAGGCGCCCCATGATACGACCGGAAGAGTGGACAGCAAAAACGCAGTCTCGTAGCCTCCCGGTCCTGGTGCGGAAGTTGAGTCTCACTTGAAAGTCGACCTCCGGAAGACCCTCTTCATCCTTCCGAATCTCTTCACGCTTTCGAGCGTGCTCTGTGGGTACTACGCGATCCTCATACTGTCCGAGCGGCAGACGAGTGACGACTTCTATCGCGCCGCGCTCCTGATCATCTTCGCGCTTTTCTTCGACGGCATCGACGGCCGTGTCGCGAGGCTCACCAAGACCCAGAGCCAGATCGGTGTACAGCTCGACTCGCTTGCAGACGTGATCTCGTTCGGCGTCGCGACCTCGGTCCTCGTGTACCACTGGTCGCTCTCGGAGCTCGGGACGGGTGGCATGCTGGTTGGCTTCGTATTCGTGGCCGCCGGCGCGATCCGCTTGGCACGCTTCAACGTCGCGTCCACCGACGACGACGGCCAACCCCACAAGCCCGGAAAGTACATACAGGGCCTTCCGATCCCCGCGGCTGCCGGCATCCTGATTTCGATCGTGGTCGCCAACCACCTCACGGGAAAACTCCCCTTCTCGCCGATCATCATCTCCACACTGGTCATCATGCTGTCGGTGTTCATGGTCAGCTCGATGCCGTTCCGCTCGTTCAAGGACCTTCGGCTCAACTGGCGAACGGTCCTGCTCATCTCGAGCGCTTTGGGCGTCACGGTATGGATCGCGTTGAAGGTCCACCCCTCGATGGCGTTGGTGTGGTTGTTGGCCGCATACGTCATCATCGGCATCGTCGAAAGCCTGATCGCGCTCATGAACAAGGCCCGAAACGGGATCGCCAAAGCAGGCGAGCGCCCACTCTAGTGAGACGAGGCGCGCGCCCGGCGCGCGGGATTCTCGTACACGGAGACGATGGGCACGCCGTCATAGACAAGTACGTGAACCGGCTTCGAGGTGCCGTACGCAACCCACGCCTGGTAGTCCACTTCGGCAAAGTGCCGCTCGTGGTGAACGAGAGCGAAGTCTGCTTCGCTCATGGATCGTGCGGCGCGGATGTTCCGGGGAACGACGCCATCGGCCTGCAGCATCGCCCAGGCGCCCGCAGTAGTGTCGCACAGCCAAACCGAGCCCCCGTCTGGAAGCTCCGCGACCAACCATTCGGTGAGGCTGCCGGTGGTGAAACCCCAGAACTGCCGATTCATCCCGAGGTCGGCTGCCCCGGGCACGCCACCGGCGACCGGCATGTAGTGGGAGAGGCCAAACGGGTGACTGTGGCGTGTTTGGACGACTCCAGGGAGGAGGCAGAGGACGGCAAAGGCCACCGGAGCCCAGCGCCGTCCCATCCATGGGCCGAGCTCGGCGGGCTCTGAGACCGCGAGCAAGCCCCAACCGGCGAACAAGGTCAAGAACGGATACGCCGTGAGCCAGTGCTTCGTGCCGCCGAAAATCGGAGAGCTCGGAAGCGCGATCACGAGCAAGGGCGCCGCAAGGCAGCCGAACCAGAGGAGGTCGGTACGACGCGTCGTCGAGTCTCCGCGGCCCAGGCGCCACGGGGGCCGGAGCTCGCTTCGCCGCGAAACGAGACCGGCGCCAGCGAGCGCAAGCACGACGAGCGAAACGGTGAACAGCGTCATGACGAAAGGCGTCGATACGGGCAGGGGCGGCTCGAAGTAGCTGACGCCCATGAACTGATATGTGTAGTGGACGTGTCTCAGGTGAAAGCTGACGTAGGCGCCGATTCGGTCCCAGGTATCGTGCCAAAGCCATGGCCACATCCCGATGAACACGAGCGGGCCGATGATGAGCATGGAGGCGAGCCATGCCGGCGACGTGCGCCGTTCGATGCCCGCGCGCGCCTCGTCTGCGCGGAGCCACGCGAAGTGGATCAGGAAGACACCGGGTAGCATCCAGCTGTTGTGCTTCGTCGCGAGCGCGAGACCGAACACCAAACCGAGCACTGGAATCCAGCGTCGATCGCTGAGCGCCCGCCAGTAAGCATACGCGGTGAGCGTGGCGAAGAACGCGATTGGGACATCGAAACAGGCGAGGTGGCTGTGATAGAAGACCCGCGGCATCGTCGCGAACGCGAGGGACGCGAACAGGGCTCCTCGGCGGGCCATGACCGAAGCGCCCCACGCGTAGATCAGCCAGAGGAGCAGCCCTGAGGTGAGCATCCCAGGGAAGCGGAATGCGAGTGAGTCGCGCGGGAAGAGCCCGAGGTGGGCCTGGGCGAGCCAGCTCCACGCGAAGGTCAGCTTCATCAGCGCGGGGTGCTCCCAGTTGTACCGCCAGGCCGGATCGATGCGGCTCTGGTCGAGGGCGGCGAGCGGGTCGGTGACGAGCTCGGATAGCCAAGCGGCGATGTTCTTGGCGGCGTGGACGTAGAAGCTCTCGTCGCGCGACATCGCCAAGTCTGGCGCCGTGTAGAGGAGGACTGCTACGTACCCAAGGCACAAAGCCGCTCCGATCGCGTGATCCCGTCGAGTGAGCCTGCGCGCGTCAATCACGACCGAGCTCCGCTTGGGTCGAGGCGGCAAAACAGAAGAGCCGCGCGAACGGCTCGGCCGTCGTGGTTTCGAATCGGACCGTTGCGAGCGAACCTTCGCGGTCCGAGGTGTCGATGTCGAGGCCGGACCAGCCGTCTCCGTCGTGGTGAATCCATTCCGCCGCGAGCTCGTCGTCGATCCACACGCGGAGCGTAACAGGCGCGTACGCGCGGCGGCGGGCGATCTGGTAGTCGACGCCACCTCGTACGACGAGCCGTCGCCCAATCGGCACATGGTCGAAGGTCGTACGCACCGGGTCCGGCCCGGCGGGGTGCTGCCAGATGCAGCGCCGCGGTTGCAGCTCGAGATCCGCAAGGACCGTAGGGCCTACCCACAGCCATGCGCGCTCTTGATCACACGCGAAGCGGTAGGCCGGCCTCATGGGGCCTCGCTCGAGACCACCCTGCGCCTGGCGCCCTTGCGTCCACGGACAAGGGAGAGGACCCTCTCCCGTTTCGAGCTCGACGCGCGCATGTTCGATCTCCGCGACGAAATCGTAGAGGATCTTCGGGGATCGAGCGGGCCACATGCGGACCCGCACGCCGCCGAAGTCCCGTTCCAGGGCCGGAGCCTCATCGCGGGTCGTGGCACCGCGAATCGCGAGCTCCCAAACGCGCCCGATTCCGGCCTGGTCGGGGAGCGCCGCATTGCGCAGCGAAGTGAGGTCGCCCAACTCGCGTCGCACGATCGGGCCGGTCCAATGAGGCGCGGCGACGATCCGATCGCTGGGCTCGAATCTCGCGCGAACGAAGGTGGAGGCTTCCTCCCAGGAATCCTCGCTGGGGATCGCCGCTTGGATCACGGGGTGTGCCAACAGCTCGAACGCCGCCACGGCGGCGACCAACACCCAAGCCCACGCCGCCAGGCTCAGCTTTCGCCCTGCTTCGGCCACGCGGGACCGATGCTAGCAGGGCTCAGATCATTCCGCAGCTTCGCAGACGAACTCGAACGACCATCCCTCCAAGGCCGGCGTGGCCGGCGGAGCGCTCGACGGGCGGAGAACGGCGGTGATCTGAATGTACGGCAAACCATAGAGTTGCCCATCGGCGATCATTTCCTCGGTCAGATTGAACGTGTCACTGGCGGTATCCGTTGGGACCTCGACGATGGCGGGGACGGCCGTTGCGAGCTCATCGAGCGTTGGCGCCGTGCGAATCTGGAACTCGATCGAGGTGCCGTTGGGCACGGTGCCGTCCCACTGGAGATCGCCCCACTTCGGGCGCTCCGGCGGCGTGTTGCAGCGCGCCGTACTGTCGTACGCGTTCCGATAAAACGCCGCCTGCGGCGTCGAGTCGAATTCGTGGGAGGCCAAGTCCGGGACCATCACGCGCACCGGAACGCGTTCGACCTCGACCTCGTCGTCGGCGCGGACGACGAGCTCGAAGTCGAACACCTGGGACGTGGCAGTCGGCGGGACGGAGGTATTCATGAAGAGCACCTGGAAATCGATGATCGCACCGACGTCGCAGCGCCGGCAGCGGGTGCCGGAGCCCCAGCCGCAGCCAAGTGGCGCTTCGTCCGCACAGTCATCCCAACGAATGCTCAACACGAAGTCCCGCTCGTCGATCGGCGTGCCGTCGTTGTCTACGTCGGTCAGCGAGATGTCGTAGACCGAGTCGGTGCTGGCAAGCCCGATCGTGTTGCTGACGGCCGCGTCGAGCCCCGCACCAGTCGATGACGTCAGCTCGGTCACCCATTGTCCGCCGCTCTTCGTGAGCGCATTGGTGGCGAGCGCGATGAGCTGGGCATCGAGGGTGCCGTCGCTCGGCATCGTCATCGCGTCGCGCAGCGTCACCACGCTCGCCACCCGGATATCGCTCGCGAGCAAGGCGCTCTCGACTTCGCTCCACGCCACCGGAGCGTCCGTGGTCAACCAGGTTGGGTTCGCCGGATCGCCGTCGTGGACGATGGAGATACTGAATGCTCCCTCTGGTTCGTATCCCGGATCTGCGGCTGGCACGATGCCGTCGGCGACCAAGTAGTATTGCTGCGAGGCTGTCGGGGCCCAGGCGATGGCGCCCCAGCTTCCATTGCCGACGACACCGCCGTCGCAGGCGAGCGCTAGAGCGGGTTCGAGCAACGCATTGTCGAAAAGCGCAACGTTTGCCCCAGGCCAATGGGTGTTGTCCGCAAATGCCGTGGCGCTCGTGACGGGCGAGTCGAAGCGGAAGGTGAGGACCACGTCCTTCCTGTTCGTGTCGGTTCCAGGCGGGTCGCCGGGCAGGGGCGGAGGCGGCATACAGCCGGGCGCGGCAGTGGTGTTCACCTGATTGGTCAGGAGCGTGCTCATTCCGAGGAGCGTCAGGGAGCGGCCGGAGAGATCGCCCAAATCGAGTGCCAGGGCGGCAGTGTCGGCGGCAAGCAGCGCCGGGAACATCTCGACTGGGGGGAGGTCCATGACGGCGCCTCCTTCGAGACCGTCGAAAGGCGGATCTCCGTATTGAAGACCCCCGGACTGCGGCCCGTTATAGACGAGCGAGTCGGTGATGTTCATGACGACGTGCAAGGTGTCCGGGCGGAAACACGGATAACCGATATCCTCAGCGTTCGGGCATTGGGCCCGATTAGCGACCATGTCGCCCAGGCCCGAGCCTGACGCGACCGAATAGAGCGCTTGGGTGGCTGCGGTGCCTGTCGCGCTGTTGGCCACCGTGTTGAGTGTGTTGAACGCGGTGGCGATCAACGCGTCATCGTCGGTGAGGTCGAGGATGTGATGGTAGGGCGACTGGCTGTACGCCGGCGCAAGTGGCGCCAACGGATATTGTCGATACAGCCCGAGCCCGAAACGCGCGTCTTCGAACTCCAAGCGAACGTCGTCGATGATGTTGAGGATCTCTGCTCGGAGCACGGCAATCTCGTCGGCGAGAGTCGGGGTCGCATCGATCAGGAAGTAGACGTCGATCTGCGGGATCTCGGAGGTCGTGGTGACCGTCACGCCGCGCACGACTTCGTTTGCCCCTGATGGATCATGGAAGACCGTTGCGTAGACCCCATCGTTGCTCGGGTCATCATCGCAGCTGATCCAATCGGCTGTGCCGGGGCAATCGTCCGCGTCGTCGGGGACACCATCGCCGTCGACGTCCGGGAGCATGCTCACGCGGTCGATGACGAGCGCACCGGTCTCGCCCGAAAAACGAATGCCAGCCGAGTTGTCTGCCGTGAGGTCGGCGGCAACGGGGTAGTCGAGGCTCGACGAGCAGTCGGGGCGGTCCGGGGAGCACTGCGCAGGCGGATCGATGATCGCGCTTTCGTTCTGCTCTGCGTCCGGGCCGGCGCCGCATCCGGCAGCCGCGGCGAGGAGCGCAATGACCAAGCCGTGTCGGACTGTCTGTCTTGTCGAAATCATTGTGAAATTTCTTACAATTGGGGGAATCCACAGTACCGCATCTTGGGCGGTTCCGTAAGAGCTAGGTCGATGGGCCTCCGACGCAGGTGGGGGGACCGCCGGATCTGGGCGAGGCGCAGACTTCCCGCGGGGCGCATGCACTCGAATCTACACAGGAACCAGGCCCGGAGACGCACTCCTTGCGGCCGTCGCCCCAGAGGTCCCGACACTCGAACCCGAGGGCGCACTGAACAGCCGCGCCGCACAAACCAAAGCGTCCGCATGCGGCGACGGTCCCTTGCTCGGCGATCTCGCATACGGGCGCGGATGGCTCCGAGCACTGCGTGTTGTCGCACGACACCGCGTCGGGTTGGTTGGGTGTGAGCGACGGCATGCACTCGTCTGAACCGTCGCCGTCGGCATCTCCGCAGGGGACGCCGAGGACGAGGCAGTCGATATCGTCTGCGCACGCTCGCGTGACACGGCGACAGAATCGCTGGTCTGGGCTCGCGAAGAAACAAGTGTAGCCGTGAGGGCAATCGGCACCGGTCGCGCACGGCACGCGGCGGTCCACGCAGACCCCGTCCTCACAAGCAAAGCCGGCGACGCAGTCGTTCGAGTCGTCGCACCCGGAGTCCGTACGAAGGCATCGGCCAACGGTGGTGTTGCACGCGTAGGCCGGGTCGGCGCAGTCTTCATCGGTTTCGCACGCGCCCCCGCCGATCACGAAGCAACGAGAGAAGTCCTCGCACCCGGTCGAAAGGCATACCTCCCCCGCCGAGCAGGGGTCGCTCTCGTCACAGATGGCCTCCGGGTCGGGGCAGGACGGACAAAGCGGAGAGGTCTCGCACCAAGATCCGCCCCCGTCAGGCAGGCCGCCGTCCACGCCACCGTCTTCAATCCCGCCATCCACCGCACCGTCGACGGAGCCGTCGAGGTCGGGGCCACTGTCCGGATCGATGGATGCGTCACGGCCCGCATCGGACGGAATCGTGGGAGCGGCGGTTTCAGCACAGCCAGCCGCAGCCGCCGCGGCCAGCAAAACGCAAGCAAAGAAGCGCATGGGGGTTCGCCGCGAGAAATCCTCGCGCCGAGATATCGGTGGAGCCTAGCCCCTTCCGCGCCGCGCTGCACCCCGCGCCCGGGGGCCCTTGACCGTTGCGGGCCACCGCCCCAAGGCTCAGTCATGTCTTCCCTGGAAAGCGCTTTGATCGCGATAGAACGCGCGTGCGGGAGCGGCTCGGTGATTCGAGACCCGAGCCTGCTCGAGGGCTACGCGCACGACGAAAGCGAGGCTCTGCCATGCATGCCCGAGGCGGTCGTGCGCGCCAAGAGCACCGCTGAGGTGTCTGCAGTCATGAAGGCGGCGTATCAGCACGAGGTGCCGGTGACGCCGAGGGGCGGCGGCACTGGACGCGTTGGCGGCGCCGTTCCGGTCCCGGGCGGCATCGTGCTGGCGTTCGAGAAGATGAATGCCATCGAGGGAATCGATGCGGCCGAGCTGACCACAAGGGTGCAGCCCGGCTTGATCACCGGCGAGTTGCAGCGGGTCACGGAAGAGGAAAATCTCTTCTATCCACCGGACCCGAACTCGCGCGACTCCTGCGCCATCGGGGGCAACTTGGCGGCAAATGCCGGAGGGCCACGCGCGTTCAAGTACGGCGTCACGCGCGAGTACGTCATGGGCATGGATGTCGTCCTGGCGGACGGCACGATCCTCAAGCTCGGTCGCGAAACGAAGAAAGGGGTCACGGGCTACGACCTCACCGCGCTGATGGTCGGGAGCGAAGGCACGCTCGGGATCGTCACCGAGGCAACCCTTCGACTGATTCCCAAGCCCGAGGCGACGGTGACCGCGCTCGCATGCTTCTCACGTCTGGACGAAGTCGCACCCGTGGTGTCGTCACTGATGGCGCAGGGACAGTTGCCAGCTTGCATCGAGCTGCTCGACGAAGAGGCGATCCGGATCGTGCGCCCGGAAGCGGGCCTCACCATCCCCGAGGAGACCAAGGCGATGCTATTGATCGAGCTCGACGGGGAGGAAGCAAAGCTCGAGAGCGACCTGGAGCGCACCGGCAATGTCTTGTTCGACCTCGATGCACTCGAAGTGCTCGTTGCGCAGAACAGCAGCGAGCGGGAGCGGCTATGGGCATCACGACGGGAGCTCAGTCACAGCTTGAGGCGCGCGGCGGCGAACAAGCTCTCGGAAGACGTCGTCGTGCCGCGCACCAAGATGGCCCAGCTGCTCGGGTACTGCGCCGAGCTCGCAGACCGGCACGAGCTCGTCATCCCGACGTACGGTCACGCCGGAGACGGCAACCTCCACGTGAACTTCCTGTGGGACGACCCCGACCAAAAAGCGCATGTCGACGCAGCGATTGAGGCCCTGTTCCAACGGGTCATCGACCTGCATGGCACGCTGAGCGGCGAGCACGGCATCGGTGTTCTCAAGGCGCCTTACCTCCCGATGGAGCAGTCTGCGGCCCTCATCGCGCTTCAGGAAAAGATCAAAGATGTCTTCGACCCGAAGCACATCTTGAACCCTGGAAAAATCTTCCCGGCCGACGCCAAGCGTTATCACGGGGCTTGCTGAGCTGAGCGAGGCGCGGTACGCGCTCGGCCATGCTTCGTCGACTACCCCTACTGCTCCTCCTCGCCGCCTGCACCACCTCCAACAGCACGCCTGACGCCGGCACCGACGCGGGCACCGACGCGGGCGCTGACGCGGGGACCGATCTTGTCGCCCCTTGGCCCGAGTGGGCGTTTCACCACTGGGTTTGGGAGAACGAGAGCACGCAGGAGAGCGCCATTGCACTCGTCGACGATTACCTCGCGCGCGACATCCCCGTGGGCGCCATCATCATCGATAGCCCCTGGGAGACGAGCTACAACAGCTTCGTCTTCGAGCCATCGCAGTATCCCGACCCGCAGGCGATGATCGACTATTTTCACAGCCGCGGCGTGCGGGTGTTCTTGTGGATGGTGAGCGCGATCAACCTCGACTCACCGCTCTACGCGCAGGCGGCGGAAGCCGGCTACTTCACGCAGGTCGACGCGGACAGCGGCCCAGGCGTCGTCGATTGGTGGAAGGGCGACGGAAGCTTGATCGACTTCTTCAATCCCGACGCGGTGCAGTGGTGGCACGAACAGATGGACGAGGCCATCGCGCTCGGAATCGACGGCTGGAAATGCGACGGCATCGACCCGCAGATCATCTACGCCCCGTACTCGCCCACACTCGGCCGCAACATTGATCGCAACGAGTACGGTTTCGCCTACTACCGGGACGCGTTCGGCTACCTGCGCGAGAAGCTCGGTGACGATCGCATCATCACCGCGCGACCGTTCGACAACCTGGGGACCGGTACGGACGCCGACCTGTGGGTCTACGCACCCGTCGAGCTCAACTGGGCAGGATGGGTGGGCGACCAGGACAGCGATTTCGGTGGCATCGTCGATGCGCTGAGCAACATGTATTTCGCGAGCAAGCGAGGCTACGTGGCGCACGGCTCCGATATTGGCGGCTTCCGAACCGACAAGCAGACTTGGCCGGAAACCGGCCGCCCAAAGGACGCCTTCATCCGGTGGACCCAGCTCGGCGCGTTCAGCCCGATCATGGAAAATGGCGGCGGCGGAGAGCATCGTCCGTGGATGTTCGACGAGGAAACGACGACGATCTACCGGGATTTCGTGGAGCTCCATTACGCGCTCATCCCCTACTTGATGAAGCACGGTGCAAGCGCGTTCGATGAGGGCACATCGCTGACGACCTACCTCACGAAAGAAGACTACACGTACCTACTGGGCCCCGACGTGTTCGTCGCCCCGATGCTCGAAGCGGGTACGTCCCGCACGCTCACGTTCCCGGAAGGAAGTTGGGTGTTCCTGTTCGACGACTCGAAGAAGTTCGGCGGCTTGACGGAGGCGACCCTCGACATCCCGATGAACGAGTTCCCGGCGTTCGTTCGTGAGGGCAGCGAGATCGCGGACACCCTGCTCGCAGGACCCTGACGCCGCCCACCTCCAGCAAGTTACAGCAGCATCATCGCCGGCTCTTCGAGAGCCTTCTTCAGCGCAGCCATGAACTTCGCGCCGGTCGCTCCATCGATGACGCGGTGGTCGCAGCTCATGGTGAAGCGCATCCGGCGGCCGGGGACGATCGCATCGCCGGCAACCACCGGCTCCTTGCGGATCGTGCCTACCGCGAGGATGGCGCCTTCGGGCGGGTTGATGACCGCGCTGAACTCCTCGATGCCGAACATGCCGAGGTTGCTGATCGAGAAGGTTCCGTTGGTCATTTGCTCGGGCTGGAGCTTCTTGTCTCGTGCGCGTGCCGCAAGCTCCCGGACTTCTCGAGCGATCTGGGCGACGCCTTTTCGGTCTGCGTCTCGGATGACGGGCGTCATCAGTCCGTCGTCGATGGCGACCGCGACCGAGATGTCGACGACCTGATGGTAGTGTATTTCCTTGTCCATCCACGACGCGTTCACCTCGGGAACGCGTCGGAGCGTCGCCGCCGCCGCTTTGATGATCAAGTCATTGAGCGACAGCTTCTCGCCCTCCGCTTCGAGCACGGCGTTCATCGCTCTACGTGCGTCGGAGAGCGGGGCGATGTCGACATCGATTGTGAGATAATAGTGGGGAACGCTCTGCTTGGACTCGGTGAGGCGGCGCGCAATCGTGCGCCGCATGCTGCTGGCTCGGACGATTCGCGGAGGCAGGCGCTCGCCGGGCGCCGATACGGCACGCACCGATGGGCTCGGGTGGGATTCGATGTCCCGCTTGACGATCCGGCCCTGCGGCCCCGACCCCTCGACGTCCCGTAAGTCGATGCTCCGCTCGCGAGCCAGGCGACGCACCAACGGCGACGACAGCACGCGCCCAGACGCCGGATCCGACGCTGGCGCTGGCGCTGGCGCTGGCGCTGACGCTGGCGCTGGCGCTGACTCTGACGCTGGCGCTGACGCTGACGCTGACGCTGACTCTGACGCTGACGCTGACGCTGACGCTGACGCTGACGCTGACGCGAGCTCCGCAAGCAGGTCCGTGA
>Ga0316198_10001802_pt1 | contig 12770 bp, 13 predicted proteins | sample OudBieAanoxic_MG_FD_204935 | JGI IMG/M metagenome (GOLD analysis project Ga0316198, IMG submission 204935) | Coastal sediment microbial communities from Oude Bieten Haven, Netherlands - site A anoxic | ecosystem: Environmental > Aquatic > Marine > Coastal > Sediment | place: Netherlands... | reverse complement strand
CATGTGGCAGGCCGGCAACTGATCGCCCTGCTCCCCCGGGTGTTGCAGATCGACACCTGGAACGCTGATGAGGGAAGCTGGCTGGAAAGTACGCTGCGCTTTATCGCCCGTGAAGCCCGGGAACTGCGACCCGGCGGAGAAACCGTCATCACGCACCTGGCCGATATCCTCATCATTCAGGCTATCCGCGCCTGGATCGACTCGGTTCCCGCAACGGAGCGCGGTTGGCTGGCGGCCCTGCGTGATAAACAGGTTGGCAGGGCGCTGGCGGCGATACACCGCGAACCCGAAAAAGACTGGAGCGTGGCATCGCTGGCCAAAGAGGTCGGCATGTCGCGCTCGGGTTTCTCGGCGCGGTTCACAAATCGGGTCGGTGAATCCGCCAAACGCTATCTCACCCGGTGGCGGATGCAACTCGCGCGCATCCAGCTCCAGGAATCACCGGATTCACTCGCGGTACTCGCCGATCGTTTCGGCTATCAATCCGAAGCGGCATTCTCAAGGGCATTCAAGCGGGAATTTGGCGTGTCGCCTGGAAGTGTGCGTCGCGTTAATTAAAGGGGTCGGTGACAAATGAGAATGATTGCGTTTTGTCACCGACCCCAAAAAAGCTCAGTCGCCCGGTTGTGAGGTTATCTGCCGCAGCATTTTTTATATTTCTTGCCACTGCCACAGGGACAGGGCTCATTTCGGCCCGTCTTTGGCACATCACGCTTAAACTGCACGGGACCAACATCCTTGCCACCGCTGTACATCCATGTGCCATTGATCTTTCGAAACCGGGATACTTCGTGGTGTTCGTGTGTCAAACCATCTCGCTCATAGTGAGCCTTAAATTCCACCGTGCCATCCTTATCGTTCGAAGAACCCGCAGAAGTTTCCACAATCTCAAGCCCCATCCAGGTGGAGTCCCGAGCCCACATTGCTGTACCTTCTTTGTCGAAGTCTCGTAACTGATTGGGGTCCAGGGTGGATGCCAGATAGTCAATATCCTGCAGGGTATAGGCGGTGTAGCGGGAGCGCATCAGCGCCTCGGCGGTCGGCGCCTTTGCCGTGCCATCGATCACAGGCTTGCAGCAGGCATTCAGGGTCGCACCGGAACCACAGGGACAGAAAATATTTTTGCTCATGTGCAATATTCTAAAGGGGTCGGTGACAAATAGGAATGATTGCGATTTGTCACCGACCCCTTTAAGAAGGAATTACTCCGCACGAGCAAAAAGCAATTCAATATAATTCCGGCACTGTATCAACTGCTGCGAAGCCAGCCCGGGCTCCTGCATGACCTTCGACAGTATAAAGGCCCCCTCGAATGTGGTCAGCAGATGGTCCGCCACCTGGTAGTTCTCGATTGGAATACGCGGGGGACTGAGTGCCACGATGGCATCGATCTTTTCACAAATTCGTTGCCGCCAGAAGTGCATCATGTCCCTGATATTTGCCATGATGTCTGCTGAGATGGCGCCGCTCTGATAGCAGTAAGAGGCGTATAGACAGCCGGGAAAGGGTTCCTCCAGTTTGTCTGTTTTCTCGATAAAAAGACCGACGAATATCAGCAGTTGTTGCAGTGGATCGCGGGCCAGTTGCTCGGCCTTCTCCATGGCATCGCAATAATGATGCCGGTCGTCTTCCGCATAGCGTTCAATCAGGGACGCGGCCAGATCGTGCTTGGTTTTGAAATGGTAAAAAAAGGTCCCTTTGGTGACGCCAGCTTCCTCGATGACCTTTTCCACTGACGTGCCGGACAGGCCTACATCCAACACCATACTCTGCGCGATATCCATTATCTTGTTTCGTGTAACCGACCCATCACGTGGCATTACCGTCCCCCGATCCGTTATGCAGCAGCATAAATTGTATCCCATGGTTTGTGTTTATTTGTACCTCCAGTCAGAAACAACGTTCATTACGGTTTGAAAAGCATCGGCCTGTTCAACAATAATACTTTTTATTTAACTAGATCATGGCGTTACCAGGCAATAATAAAATCTGTTTCTGTATTGTTTACCTAAAAACCTTTGCCCTATCGTTATCACCAGGACAATCCATGTTTAACCGCAAAGCGAGGGAACATCATGTGTAACGTATGTATGCCAATCAGTGACGAAGCCAATACAACGGATGAATTTGCCGACCAGCTGCTGGATATGCTCAACCAGGGGGCGCTGTCTTTAATGGTGTCTATCGGACATCGTACCGGCCTGTTTGACTGCCTGGCCGAATTGGCCAGCTCGGATTGTGCACAGCTCGCGGCGCATGCCGGTCTTGATCCACGCTATGTGAGAGAATGGCTGGGCGCCATGGTAACCGGGGGCATCGTGAAATACCTGCCCGACACCGATGAATACGAATTACCTGGAAGCCATGCTGCCTTACTGACACGGCGTGCTGAACCGGACAATATTGCGGTGTTTACCCAGTATATCGGCATCCTTGGTCAGGTCGAGGATAAAATCGTTGACTGCTTCCGCCATGGAGGCGGCGTTGGTTACCAGCATTATCCGCGTTTTCATGAAGTCATGGCGGAAGATAGTGGACAAACCGTGCTGGCCGGTCTGGATGAATACATTCTTCCGCTGATCGCTCATATCGTCCCTCAACTTGAAGCGGGCATTCGTGTGCTGGATATCGGCTGTGGCAAGGGTCGGGTCTTGATGCAGCTGGCATCCTGTTACCCGAATTCACACTTCACCGGTTATGACCTGTCTGCGGATGCGCTGGCAGAGGCGCGTCGACAGGCTGAAAAAACGGGGTTGACCAATATTCAATTCGAAGCACGCGACCTGAGCGACTTTGAGCACAGCGCCGAAACCGAACGCTTTGACCTTGTAACCGCATTCGACGCCATACATGATCAGGCCGTACCCCAGGGTGTGCTCAATGGCATCTATAATACGCTGAAAACCAACGGCACTTTCCTGATGCAGGATATCCGCGCATCCAGCCAACTGCAAAATAACCTCGACCACCCCCTAGCACCTTTGCTTTATACGCTATCGACCATGCATTGCATGACTGTGTCACTGGCGCAGGATGGTGCCGGACTGGGGACGATGTGGGGCGAAGAACTGGCACTGGAAATGTTAAGCAAAGCCGGATTTGATGCCATTGATGTGCACCGGCTTGAACACGATTTTCAGAATAACTTTTATGTTATGCGCAAAGTTAAAGGGGTCAGTTAAAGGGGTCGGTGACAAATGATTCCCATTCTCACTTTAATCGTTCCCGTCTCCGCTCTTGCGGAATGGCCTGCCTCTTTTCGCCTGTCCAATCGAGTAACCTAATGCGCGTTCGATCTGCGCCCTGAATCGACCGTCTCCGACCGGCATTGAAAACAGGGCAGCAGATCGAATGGTGTAAATATCTTCAGGTGCAAGACTGGTTACGAATAGCGCCCGGTATCGGCTTCGACGTTCTTCCTTTGTCGTTCCAAGACGCCGGTACAGATCATGCTGTGTAATGAACGGATTTTTATCTCCGCAGGCGTTGTGGCGGTAACTGGACCAGGGGTAATCACCAGGCTGCTTCACCATGTTAGCCGCCACCGGATTAAGCTCAATGTAACGATAACAGCTTAACAGATACCGTTCTGCGTCCACCAGGCTGGATTTGTGTCGACTCTCCCACAGCGTACCGCAACGCTGATATTCCTTATTGATGTACTGTACGTAACGGCGACCGATGGACTGCATGACCCGGGAGATACCTTGCTGGTCTCGCGGCGTCATGAGCAGGTGGACATGATTGGTCATCAAGACGTAGGCATGCACTGCAACGTGGTAGCGGTCGCAGGATTCGCCAAGGCTACTCAGGTAAAACAGATAGTCCTGTTGAGTGAAAAAACTGGCTTCCCGGTTGTTACCGCGTTGTATGACATGACACGGTACACCGGGTAAATACATCCGGGGCTTTCTTGGCATCGCGATTCCTTTCGCTTGAAGGTCCCTCATGGACCACCAGTGAAGCATAGCATGAAGAAATACTGATGCGAATAGTTCTCAGTTGTCACCGACCCCTTTTTGCATTTATCCTTTCGTCCTGTAACCGGGCCACCAATAAATGCTTGATAAATACAATGGAAATACAGGTTAGTCAGCTCATCGTACGTTTCCTGCAGCGACTGGGTATAGATACGATTTTTGGCATGCCCGGAGCACATATTCTGCCTGTGTATGACGCGTTATACGACTCCGATATACAGAGTGTGCTGGTCAAACATGAACAGGGCGCTGCTTTCATGGCTGGTGGACTGGCCCGTGCCACAGGCAATATCGGTGGCTGCATCACCACTACCGGGCCAGGGGCCACCAACCTGATCACGGGTATTGCCAATGCCTATGTGGATAAACTGCCCGTCATTGCCATTACCGGTGAAGTACCGACCTACGCCTTCGGTAAAGGCGGTTTGCAGGAAAGTTCCGGTGAAGGTGGTACCGTCGATCAGGCTGCCCTGTTTTCCGGGGTCGCGCGCTATCACAAACTGATAGAGCGCACCGATTACCTGGCGAGCGTACTCAATGAGGCGGCCAGACATCTGCGAGCCGAAATCCCCGGTCCGGTCATATTAAGTATTCCCTATAATGTGCAGAAAGAACTCGTTGATGAGACGATACTCGATCAGCTGCCATTACAGGCTCCGGCATACCTGCCCGCAGCTAAAATTCACCGCCCCCTGCTCCAGGAAACCGTCGAATTACTGAAACAGGCTGAATCACCGCTGATTGTCGCAGGTTATGGCTGTATTCGCTCCCGTGCACAAACGATACTGAGACAATTCTGCGAACACCTGAATATTCCTGTGGCCACCAGCCTGAAAGCGAAGGGCGCATTGGACGAGCACTCGCCGTTATCGCTCGGCAGCCTGGGAGTGACCAGCGCGGGTTACGCACTCCAGTATCTGCGTGATGAAACCGATCTGCTGATACTGCTGGGCGCCGGTTTCAATGAACGAACCAGTTATGTCTGGAACCAGAATCTTTTAGACAACAAGGCGGTCATTCAGGTCGATAACAATCCGCATCAGCTGGAAAAAGTCTTTACAGCGAATGTATCCATTCAGGCAGATCTGGCCGATTTCCTGACCGATCTTCATCAGGCTGCCGGCGATCACCGCCTGGCGCCGAAAACATGCATTGACATCATCGCCTACAAAACGGCCATTGAAACCCGGGCAGAAGCCGAAGGCAGCCAGATTTTCAACTCTCAGTTCGATCTGGTGAATTGTTTTTACAGACAGCTGGAACTGCATTTTACCGAGGGTATTGACCTGTTTGATGACAACATCGTTTTCGCACAGAATTTTTATCGTGTCAGGCAGTGTGACCGGTTCTACCCCAACACCGGCGTGTCGTCGCTGGGGCATGCGATTCCCGCTGCCATCGGCGCCGGATTCAAGGTTGACAGACCGGTTTTCGCATTGATCGGTGATGGCGGATTCCAGATGTGCGCAATGGAAATCATGACCGCCGTGAACTATAAAATACCGCTCACGATCGTCGTCTTCAATAATCAGACCATGGGCCTGATCCGCAAAAACCAGCATCAGCTGTATGACCAACGATTCATAAATTGTGATTTCGTCAACCCGGACTTCGCTCTCCTGGCGAACGCCTTTGGCATCACCCACCGAAAGATAGAAACCATTCCACAGTGCGAATCGCTGTTTGAACAACTGGACGTACAAAATGATATTAATCTGATCGAGGTGATGCTCGATCAGGACGCCTATCCCAACTACTCGTCAAGACGTTAACTAGTGCACGCCGATCAGACCGCGGCCTTACGACATTGTATCCGCCAGTATCAGGCTACGCTTCCGGCACTCGGCCCTTATGCCGATGCTGTTCAGCACGCAACTGAGCACAGCGACCTGCCGGCGCTGATAGATATTTATCACGCCATATACCCCTGGCTGGAGCAGGAACTGTGGAGCGGGAGCGCGTTTCATAGAATGCTGGAATCCTATCAATCCCTGTATCGCGAGCAGGAGGCGTTGATACAACAGGCAGGAGAAGACCGCCGCTACCATTTTATATTGAGCATCCCCGTGGCTGATCGCCCGCAACATGTAAAACGCTGCCTGGAGAGCATTTATCAATTATGCGTGAACTATGCCTATGGCGGATGCAGCAACGGCAGTTTCAGCCATGTGCAGGTCATTATCGCGGAAGACAGCCGGCAAACGGAACACATTGAACAACATATCGCTCTGGCGAAGAAATACTGTGACAAAGGCTTACGGGTCCACCACTTTGGTTTCGACGAGCAAGTTGAATTATTGCAACGCATTCCCGACGGGCAATGGCAGAAACTGGGATCACTGCTGACAACCCAGCCAGAACACCGGTTCTACCGCAAGGGTCAGGCGGCCAATCGTAATTTAAGTTATCTGAAATGCCTGCAGCTCACCGAAGACAGGGATAAGACCCTGTACTACATGGTCGACAGCGATCAGGCGTTCCTCGTCAACCGCCAAACGGACAGTGGCACCGAAGCGGTTAGCGCGCTCAATTATTTCTACTACATCAACCATATTTTCACCAACACCGGGACCACCATGCTGACCGGGAAGCTGGTGGGTGATCCACCGGTTTCACCCTCGGTGATGGCGGTCAATTTTATGGATGATGTGATCGCCTATCTGAAACAGCTTGCCGGTATGAATCCACAACAGGATTGCCAGTTCCATAAAGTGTCCGATGCGCCCACCCATGATGCGGCCTACCATGATATGGCCCTGTTGTTCGGGTTTGAACAACAGACGCAACCCTGCCCTTATCATTGCCCGCTTACGGGCCCTCATAATAATCTTGCCTGTTTGCAGGCTTTCTCAGAAAAACTGAACGCTTTTTTCTATGGCGAACATCTGACGCGGCAAACCCGCTTTCATTACCGCAGAGGCTTCACCGAACTCAGCGCAGCAAGAACCATCTACCCGGGCAACTATATCGTCAACTACGACGGCCTGAAGTATATCATTCCGTTTGGAGACCTGAGATTGAGAATGTCCGGCCCCACGGCCGGCCGATTGGTCCAGGCCGAGATCGGAGAACGCTTTGCATCGGTCAATCTTCCGATGTTACATACCCGGCATTTGCACGGCGATGCGCCAGCGCAGTTCAGACCCGGCGTAGAAGCGGGCGATGAGACTATCAATCTGGCCGATGAATTTGAGCGCCAGTTTTTTGGGGACCTGATGTTATTCAGCGTGGCGCGCTTAACCGGCAAGCACAACCCCGGTCTCGCATTCACGCCGGAGGCGGTCACCCGGGCTATAGAGGAAACCGAGCACGAACTACTGGCAATGTATGAACAAAAGCACCTTGAAATGCAGGACAGAAATACGCAGCTCAAACACCTGATAACGGGTCCGCAGCACTGGTGGCACAATGATTCTCAGGCAGCAGCATTATCCGGTATTCAGCGATTTGTACATAATATTGATGTTAACTTTGGTGAAGATTCAACCGCGTACCAACAGATACAAGACCAGCAACATCGAAATCGACGCAAGAAGCAGATCATTCAGGCGTTATTAGCGTATCGCCAGTCACGTGATGCCTGGGACCAACTGTTCTCAGACACTTGAGTCCGATTGTTCACAACGTCATTGACTCTCTGGCATTCCTTAGCATCACCCTGCGATACTCGGCATAAGCCTGCTCAGCCGGCAGAAGATGTTCGGCTTCCAGCCTGACCCCGGGATAGCGGTTCTCTGAATATTCAATTTTACCGCTATTTATGAAGTCCGAAGAATCCCCTGCGCGCGCTCTACCGGTCAGGGTAAATGTCTGGTACCGGTCTGATAGGGCGCTTGCTAATTCACACCAGCGGGTCAAGGCCTGCAGCAGATTCCGGCTGTCAGTAATTATCAGCTGCGCATCGAAATAATAGTACCGACCCGGATTCTCCCGGCTGAATGCGGCCAGCGACTGCAGCCGCCGAATATAATAATCGGTGGCCCGGGCCGGGTCTGCATAGGGCTCAACGGTCTGTTTGGCCTGAAAAAGGTGAATTAAACTTTTCAGACTGTCTTCGGGGGAGCGGATACTCATCAGTATCCTGTGGCCAGAGCCTGCCAGTATGCGCGTATCCAGCACATAATCGTTATGCAGCAGTTTGTCGAAAAGATAGATACTGCCGGGTTTCGGCGATTCGGACTGCATATACAAGCGAAACTGTTCATCAAGACCCGCCGCCCTGGTGTAAGACAGGTGCATCTCGAAGTAGCCGTTTATATGCGGGTTCGAACCCAGGATATGGCCGATCAGGCTGCTGTACGCACGCATGTGACTCAGTAAGAATATGCGCTGATATTGTCGTCCGGCAAACCTGTTCATGTCAGTGCCATTGTAAAGGGGTCGGTGACAAATGAGAATGATTGCGTTTTGTCACCGACCCCTTTAGCATGCGACGGCATGAGCAAACCGGTTACACGTTGCGCCTGGGTAAGCAACGACCCGCTCTATGTGGAATACCACGACAGAGAATGGGGCGTACCTGTCCACAATGACCGGAAACTGTTCGAGATGCTCATCCTGGAAGGGGCACAGGCCGGATTAAGCTGGATTACCATCCTTAAAAAACGCGCGCATTACCGTAAAGTGTTCGATGGTTTCGATCCGAGAAAAATTGCTCTTTATGACCAGCGCAAGGTCAACCGCCTGCTTGGAGACCCCGGCATTGTACGTAATCGCCTCAAAGTGGAGTCGGCGATTCTCAACGCCCGATGTTATCTGGAACTGTGTGAGCATGAAGGTCGTTTCAGTCATTTTCTCTGGCAGTTTGTCGATGGCGAAACTGTATTGAATCGGTGGAAAACAGCGGAAGAGGTCCCCGCCAATTCGACGCAATCCGATGCAATGAGTAAAGCACTCAAAGCGCGCGGTTTCCGATTTGTCGGCACAACGATCTGTTATGCCTTCATGCAGGCAGTCGGTATGATCAATGATCACACTATCGATTGTGACTTCCGCGAGTCGCACTTGCATGGGTCGGTGTAGAACGGGTTAAACTACCGTTCCTCGACAACCAGTCCACCCCGGTGACTATCGAAACTTTCGCTCCCGCACTGGCCATTATTCTGGGCGCCTACTTTATCCGCGGCATTACCGGCTTCGGATCCGGATTGATTGCCGTCCCGCTACTGGCGCTGATTCTGCCATTGCAAACCGTGGTTCCCCTGGTACTGGTACTGGACCTGTGCGCCTCGCTGATCATGAGCCACAAGGCGCGAGCGCATGTTGAATGGGACGAGATAATCCCGCTCCTTCCGGTATCGCTGCTGGGTATCATTGTCGGCGCCACCCTGCTGGTCAATTTACCCCGGGCGCCACTCCTCACCGCACTCGCACTGTTTGTCATTCTGTTTGCCCTGCGCTATCTGTTCAATATGCACAGTGACAAACGGGTGTCGCGGAGCTGGTCTGTTCCAGCCGGCCTGAGCGGCGGGTTGATCGGTGCACTGTTCGGCACCGGTGGACCACCTTACGTGATCTACCTGACGCACCGGATAAAAGACAAGTCACGGCTGCGTGCCACGCTGTCGGGCTTGTTTATGCTCGATGGCTTGTTTCGCGTTATCACCTTCCTCATCGCCGGTCTGCTGGGTACACATCTGTTGCCACTGCTGCTCGCATCGGCTCCGGTGGTACTTCTGGCGCTCAGCCTTGGACATCGCGTTCATATCGGCATCAGTGACCGACAGATGCTGAAACTGATCGGCACACTGTTGCTCGTCAGCGGTGGGTCGTTACTGGTGAAAGTCTGGAGTTAAACGATAAACAGAACAATTCAGTCATCCACCCCAGTTCATGAGTGTGGCCGTGATCGCCTGCGTAACCCGGTGAAGAAAATCAAAGTTCAAGGTATCAGGGACGTCCGACGCCTTGTGGTAGTGGGGATTGCGGAAGTTGGCAGTATCCGTCAGCATGATGGCGCGATAGCCGACGTCCCAATAGGGCTTGTGATCGCTGCGCAGCGCATCTTTGAAAAACCCGCCGACTCGATTGGCGCTGAAATAAGGCAGCGCCGGCACATAATGTTTTACCGCACGCTCAAACCGGTTCCCAAGTCCGCCGGAGCGCAGGTTACCGACCACAGCGATAAAGTTACCGGTGGTCGGTGGGGAAAACAGCAGCGGGATTCTGGCAGGTGTCGCCTGGGTATCGGGCCGGTCGGTGGCGTAACCGATCATTTCGAGGATAATGGCACCATCCGGCTCTTCGCCTTTGTTGCGAAGCTGATCGACATGATGGTAGCTGCCAACGCGGCCGTGTTCTTCCAGCGCGAAGAAACAGAATCGAAGCGCAGCTCTCGTTTCGACGTCAGACAAGACACGGGCAATTTCCAGGATCGCCGCCACACCACTGGCGTTATCGTCGGCACCGGGACTGTCATCCACCGTATCATAATGGGCACCCAGCTCCAGTATGTCGGTTGAATCCCCTACCCCCCGCTTTTCGGCGATGATATTGACAAAAGCGTGGCTGTTGCCTGTATCTGTCGTATCTCTGCCAAGCGCTTCTTCCATGGGCTGATAACCGTATCCGGATAACAGCGATTTTATATATCCCACGGTGTGGTCTGTGGCTTGCAGGTCATTCACCGAGCGAGGACCGGCTTGTGTCAGCGCTTCGACGTGTGTTTTAAGGTTGCCCTTGCTGATCTGTTTGACTGCATCAGCGACAGCCTGTTGCCGGGCGCCGTCAGTACAGCCGGCAGCGCACAGCGCGCCTATCAAAACCGGCAGCACTACTCTAGACATGACAAAACACCCGCATCCCCTTTTATGTTATTCGGATAATCAAGGGATTAAATAGTATTCCCTCCACCCCCATTTTGAAACCCGATTGTTGCCAGCGGCGTTCCCGGTTACCCTGGTGAGAACAGGTCACATACGGGTCGGATCCCTTGCCGATAATGACCGGATCCTCGCTAATTGACAGACTGGTTGCTATCCTTGTCAGCGGGTTGTACAGGAAAAGTGAGAACATCCGGTGATTGAACTGAGCAATACATTGGCAGCCTGGGGCAGCCCTGATTTTGAGCGCGCATTAAAGGACGAAATAACGAATACAGACACCGAACTGCTTCCCTTGCAGCAAGGGTTATCGAAAAGCAGCCACGTGAGTGAGGGCGATATCAGCGTGGTCATACTCGACGTCACAGAGACGTCAGAATTCATTCGTGCAAAAACCGGGATTATCTATGCCGGGATAATTGGCGGAAGTTGTTGTGAGGACGACCCGACACCGATGAGTGAGCAAACCGAATACTGTGAAGTACAGTTTGATATCAATAAAAAGACGGCCGCGACGACTGTAACACTTCTGTAAAAGAAATATATAGAGATCACCCTTTAGCCGGCTCCCGTCAATCGGCCAAATTACACCCTGACGCAGGACATCAAACATGATGTGCCTCAAGGTATCGCCCAGCGGAATCCAGGCAGGATACCGTTATGTCAGCCCCGGACACCCAAACCGATCCGGGTCGGCCGAGTATGGTACCGGGGCCATACAGGCGATCCGGTGACTAGAACAGTTTCTTCGCCATATCCATGGCACCGTCGAGCCCACCGATAGCATCGAGCAGGGAACCGCCACTGCTCGACCGGTCGACCATCTCGGGTAGCGCCTGTGTCAAACCGGCCAGCAGGGAATTCTCGTCGGTTCCGAGCTGGGCCGCGGCTTCGCTGATCTTGTCGCTGCCGATCACATCGCGGACCTGGCTGTCGGATACCGCGGCATTGCCGCCGTCGCCAAGCCAGGAGGCCACAACGGAGGCCAGTCCGCCGGATTGCATGGCGGCGAGCATCCCGGCCATATCCAGCTGGTCGCCGCTGCCGATCAGTTTTTGCAACACTGCCGAAATGGCGTCCGTATTCTGATTACCTTGTCCGCCCAGGTTGTTTTTGAGCAGTTCTGTGCCCATTTGAAGAATATCCACTGTAGATCCTCCGCATTATGATAGTTTTTGATAGGGTACCCGGCATTCAGGTCAACGCCGGAGACAGGTAGTTTACAGTATTCAGGGTATCGTCTGCTCTGAATAGCGGGCGGCAAAATCCATGACACACATGTCATGAAAGCGGGCATGGGTACCACAAGCCACGCCCACGAAGCGGTATTCCGGGTTAAACATATTCATCCGGTGCCCGCGATCGGGCACACCGTCATCAACAATCAGCTGAATGACGACGCCCCTGGTGCTGTAGCCGCCGTAGGATATATTCTCCGCGACTTTATCCTGCCAAACGCCGTAACGGTTCATGCGATCCCATGGCTGGCTACCGTCACTACCCGTGTGCCCCGTTTCCCCGTTCCGCTGATCCCTGACATGCGCTTTCGCGGCTGACGACAACCCTCTGGAGGGCCTGAGAGCTGGTACAGGCGCTGTGGAACGCAGGAAATTGATGGCTTCATCGACTGCCTCAACGCCTTCCTGAGTCACCAGGATAAGCTCTCCAGGGCGCCGCAGTTGATTACCTTTGAAGTATTGCCGCATTTCAGTAAGAAACTCTGCATAGCGTTGCGGATGGGTGCGGGCTAGATTCAGTTCATCGACAACATCCTGCTCCACCGCGGACAGGTATGCATCAGCAGCGTTGGCTGCGAAAGCACTGTTGAAACTCGCCAGGAGGAATACCAGTATCCATGCAAAGGCACGTTTCGGCTTAACCACACCGCTTACCTCGACTCAGGAACGCCAATTAGCCACAGAGGCTATACCTGCGCATACGGACTATCAAGCACTCACGTCGCCAGCGG
>Ga0316198_10001800_pt1 | contig 12770 bp, 12 predicted proteins | sample OudBieAanoxic_MG_FD_204935 | JGI IMG/M metagenome (GOLD analysis project Ga0316198, IMG submission 204935) | Coastal sediment microbial communities from Oude Bieten Haven, Netherlands - site A anoxic | ecosystem: Environmental > Aquatic > Marine > Coastal > Sediment | place: Netherlands... | reverse complement strand
GGTGGTAGTCGTGGCGAACACAGGTCTAAACTTTCTATGCTCAGGCGTAAAGTGGCAGAGCGCCTGGTAGCTGCAAAAAACGAAACGGCCATGCTTACTACTTTTAATGAAGTAGATATGTCGGCAGTTTTTGCCTTGAGAAAACAATACAAAGAGATTTTTAAGGACAAATATGATGTAAGTCTTGGTTTCATGTCATTTTTTACCAAAGCCGTGATAAGAGCTTTGGAGATGTTCCCATCTGTAAACTCCATGATTGATGGTAAAGAGATGCTTTCTTTTGATTTTTGCGATATAAGCATTGCCGTTTCCGGGCCAAAGGGTCTTATGGTGCCTGTTATAAGAAATGCCGAAAACCTTACTTTTAGAGGCATAGAAGCAGAGGTGAAACGCCTTGCAATAAGAGCTCGTGAAGGACAGATTACTGTAGATGAAATGACAGGAGGAACTTTTACAATATCTAATGGCGGGGTTTTTGGCTCAATGTTATCAACACCAATAATAAATCCACCACAAAGCGGAATTCTTGGGATGCATAATATAGTAGAACGGCCGGTGGTTAAGGAAGGAGCAATAGTTATCGCACCAATAATGTATGTTGCACTATCTTATGATCATAGAATCATTGATGGTAAAGAATCTGTGGGATTTCTGGTTGCCGTAAAAGAGGCTTTGGAAAACCCAGTGGAATTATTGATGGAAGGATCCCCGGAAAAAGCGCTTGAGTTGTAGATGAATTTCGAGTAGAATGTCACAAAGGTTATTTTTTATTTTTCAAAAATAAATTCCCGGAAGCATAATCAATCACAGCCTTACATTTTATTAGAATATCTGCCCCTATAATTCCGTCAACCGGAAGACACTTATGTGCTTTAAGGGCTTCATTTACATGAACCAGGTCAAAAACAACTATCTTTTGCTTTTGCTTTATCCAGCTGCCAATTTCAATTTTATTTTTTGTTGAAACAAGGGTTTCCATATCGGTAGCACCAGCACCGGCCGCTTTGATTTTAGAATCTTTTGAAACAAGTTTAAAATAACTGGCTTTATCAACTCCCACACAGGTATTAGATGCGCCCGTATCTAAAATAAAACGTCCGCTAATTCCATTAATACTGGCATTAACCTCTAAATGATTGGTGCCGCTTATAATCAGGGGAATTATAGAATATCCTTTATTCTTTAAAACTTTTTTCAGATTGCGCATCTAATGTTTTTTTTGACAAAGATAATTCTATTTTTGCTCCATGATCATTACAGACACACACACTCACTTATATAGTGAAGCCTTTGATGAGGATAGAGATAGGGTTATACAAAATGCACTCGACCATGGAATTGAACGTTTTTTCATTCCATCTATTGATTCTTCATATACCAAATCAATGTTGGATCTTGAAATGCAATACCCCAAAAACATGTTTCTAATGATGGGGTTACACCCAACTCATGTAAAGGAGAATTATAAAGAAGAGCTCAGGCATGTTGAACTTATGTTGTCAAAAAGACATTTCTATGCTATAGGCGAGATAGGAATAGATCTGTATTGGGATAAGACTTATTTAAGGGAACAGCAGGAGGCATTTAAATTCCAAATACACCTGGCGAAAAAGTATGGCTTACCTATAGTAATTCATTGCAGAGATTCGTTCAACGAAATTTTTGAAGTGCTAGAAGAGGAAAAAGCAGAAGAACTTTTTGGAATATTTCATTGTTTTACCGGTACTGAAGAGCAAGCCAAAAGGGCTATAGGTTTTAATATGAAACTGGGTATAGGGGGGGTAGTTACCTTTAAAAATGGAAAAATCGATGCGTTTTTAAATAAGATTGACTTGACTCATATTGTATTGGAAACAGATAGTCCTTATTTAGCCCCTGTCCCCTATAGGGGTAAACGCAATGAAAGTGTATATTTACTGCAGGTATTAAAAAAACTCTCGCTGATCTATGGTCTGGATGAAAAGGTAATTGCAAATATTACAACACAGAATTCTAAAGAGGTTTTTGGGGTTTAGTAGTTTTTACTTTTAAAGCATATATTCCAGAATAATATATAACCAAAATCATTTTTCTATATGAGCAAAAAAGTAAACGTTTTACTCATCTATACTGGAGGCACCATAGGTATGGTCAAAGACTACTCTTCAGAAACCTTAAGAGCTTTTGATTTTAATAAGCTAGTAAGTAATATCCCGGAATTAAGTCAGTTGGAGTGTAAAATTGATAGTATATCATTTAAAAAACCATTAGACTCTTCCAATATGAACCCTTCGCATTGGGTTTCCATAGCTACTATAATTGAGAAACATTACGATAAATATGACGGCTTTGTTGTACTTCAGGGAAGTGATACCATGAGTTATTCTTCATCTGCTTTGAGTTATATGCTCGAAAACCTTTCTAAACCCGTAATTTTTACTGGTTCTCAATTACCTATTGGAGATTTGCGTACAGATGCCAAGGAAAATCTAATCACTTCTATTCAAATAGCTGCTTTGCAAGAAAATAACCAAGCGGTAATACAGGAGGTATGTCTGTATTTTGAATACAAATTATATCGTGCGAACAGAACTACCAAAATTAATGCCGAGCACTTTGAGGCATTCACATCATTAAATTACCCTGCTCTGGTAGAATCAGGTGTTCATTTAAAAATTAATAAAAATTATCTTTTAAAAAACCAAAAAAGGAAAAAGTTAACAGTTCATAAAGTAATGGACACCAATGTTGCAATTTTTAAACTTTTTCCAGGTTTTAGCCGGGAATTGCTACAGGCAATATTGAACATACCAAACTTAAAAGCACTGGTTTTTGAGACATATGGTGCAGGCAATGCACCTACAGATGATTGGTTGTTGTCAGATCTGGGGGAAGCAATTAAAAATGGTTTGCAGATTGTCAATGTTACACAGTGTTCAGGAGGGTCGGTAATTATGGGCAGATATAGCACGAGTGAAGAGCTTAAGAGGTTACAACTTATTGATGGAGGTGATATTACCACCGAAGCGGCAATTACAAAACTTATGTATCTATTAGGAAGCGGTGTTTCAAATAAATCCTTTAGGACAATTTTTGAAACTTCACTACGGGGAGAATTGACCTAAAATTAAGTGGTTAAAGTTTTTTAAACCAATTTTTTTTTGTTAATTGCTCGCCCTATAATTTATAGTATAGAGAGGTGGCCGAGTGGTCGAAGGCGCACGCCTGGAAAGTGTGTATACACCAAAAGTGTATCGAGGGTTCGAATCCCTTCCTCTCTGCCATAAACAAGAAATTAGTAATTTACTTCTGGCTTGTAATGAAATTAAATACAACTTTTTTGTTCCTTATAAGTAGGATTTACCAAAGTCAATCGCATTGGCCTTCTAACTAGTATGAACTTTTAATTTTTTAATTGTATTTTTTTTTTATCTTTAACCCTATTAACTAACTAAATTTAAGTTTGAAAGAAATGAAAAGATTATTCTCGATCCTGGCAATGGCTGGGTTATTTGTTCTAAGCACAAATACGGTAAGCGCGAAAGCGAACGCAATAGTTTCTAATTTTTCTGCAACTGTAGCCACAGCTACAATAATGCTTCAGGATGAAGCAGCGGATGAATCATCAAAAGGTTTTACCCAAGTATTAAAAGAGCAGTTTATTCAAGGTGGAGCTGGTTTTATGGGTATTGTTCTTTTATGTTTAATTTTAGGTTTGGCTGTTGCCATTGAAAGAATCATTTATTTGAATATGGCAAGCACCAATACTACAAAATTGAAACAACAAGTAGAAGATGCTCTTGCATCCGGAGGTATTGAAGCTGCAAAAGAGGTATGCAGAAATACAAAAGGGCCTGTAGCATCAATTTATTACCAGGGCTTAGATAGAGCTGGTGAGAGCATTGAATCAGCTGAAAAGGCAGTTGTTGCTTACGGAGGTGTTCAAATGGGACAATTAGAGAAAAATGTTTCCTGGTTATCCTTATTTATTGCTATTGCACCTATGTTAGGATTCATGGGAACGGTAATTGGTATGATCCAGGCCTTCCAAAAGATTAGTGCTGTTGGTAACCTTAGTGCCTCCTTAATTGCAGGGGATATTCAGGTTGCTTTATTAACTACAGTTTTTGGTCTTATAACGGCTATTATTCTTCAGATTTTCTATAATTATATTATTGCTAAAATAGATAGTATCGTAAATGATATGGAAGATTCATCGATCAGTTTGATCGATATGCTGGTAGACCATAAAAAATAAATCGCTCACTAAATAATAAATATTATGAATAAAATTATTAAAATAGTATTGGTTGTTTTAGGAGCGTTATCGGCGATACTTTGGTATCAGCTGCCAGGAAGAGATGTTCCTGCCTCTGAAGCTGTAGAGAGTGGAGCTATGAATTTTATGTTCATAATTACCTACCTTCTATTGGGATTTGCAGTAGTCGTAAGTCTTGTTTTTACACTTAAGAATTTATTTGCAAATCCGAAAAGCCTGAAAAAGACCCTTATGGTTATTGGTGGGTTTATTGTGGTTGTTCTAATTTCTTATGTTCTTGCGAGTGGCACTGATGTAAGTATTGAAGAAATGGCCGGCAGGGGTATTGAAACTTCGGAAACTACGATAAGAAGAATTGGGACTGGTCTTAATATGTTTTTTCTCCTTGTACTAATAGCAATTGCAGCGATGGTCATGGGTGCATTTAAGAACATGTCGAACAAATAAAAACTATAAACTATGCCTAGAAGAGGAGGACCACCAGAAGTTAATGCAGGATCTATGGCAGACATTGCCTTTTTGCTGCTTATATTTTTCTTAGTTACAACGACTATTGAAACAGATGCAGGTTTAGATAGAATGCTTCCACCGATGGAGCCGCCAGACACGGACGTTGTTATTAAGCAAAAGAATATTTTTACGGTTAATATCAACAAAAATGGGCAGTTGCTGGTTGAGGAAGAATTGCTTGATCTTAAACAGCTTAGAGGGAAAGCTATCGCATTTCTGGATAATGGAGGTGATGGTAGTTGCAATTACTGTAAGGGTAAAAAGGATGCGAGTTCTTCAGATAATCCGACGAAAGCAATTATATCTCTGAAAAATGATCGCGAGACCAAGTATGGCACCTACATAACGGTGCAAAATGAATTGGTAGGAGCTTACAATGATCTTCGAAATAGAGAAGCCCAGCGTCTTTATGGAAGAAATTTTACGGAAATGGAATCTGAATTTCTTAATCCCGAAACACCAGCGAGTACGAGAGATGATTTAAAAGTAAAGGTGCAGAAAGTACAGGGAATCTTTCCTCAAAAATTATCAGAGGCAGAAACATCAACTAGTAATTAACCTGGAGTTAAGTTATAATTATGGCAAAATTTAATAAGAAAAAAGATGGGGATCTACCCGCGGTATCAACGGCTTCCTTGCCTGATATTGTTTTTATGCTATTGTTCTTTTTTATGACTGTAACCGTAATGAAAGATAGCTCGTTAATGGTTCAGAATACCTTACCAAATGCTAGTGAGGTAAAGAAGTTGGAAAAAAAGGATAGAGTATTGTACATCTATGTGGGTAAACCCACCCGGGAATATCAGAAGGTTTTTGGTACTGAACCAAAAATACAACTGAATGATAAATTTGCAAACGTTTCAGAGGTTGGAGATTTTATTTTGCAGGAAAGAGCTAAAAAGTCACAGGAACTGCAAAATGTTCTGACTACTGCTCTTAAAGTGGATAAAGACGCCAATATGGGTCTTATAGCAGATATTAAACTAGAGTTGCGAAAAGTAAACGCTCTAAAGGTTAATTATACTACCTATGAGGGTGATGCTTTTAGAAATTTGCAGTAAAGAATTAACTTTCACACTTATAAAATTGTAAAAGCGCTTCAAAAAATATTTTGAAGCGCTTTTTTTATACTCTTGGTTTCGTTTATTATTTACCTTTAAAATTCTATGAAACGCTATACACTATTTTTCATTTTAGGTTTCTCGATAAATCTATGTGCACAGGTGAATACTGAAGCCGAAGATCTTAAATATCTGGAGGATCAATTTTATCTCGGGATAACGTATAACTTTATACTGAATAAACCTGATGGAGTTACTCAGGGTAATTTTTCTTACGGATTAAAAGGCGGATTTATCAAGGATATTCCCTTAAACAGCCGAAGGAACTTTGGAATAGGTATAGGTCTTGGATATGCATACAACAACTATTATACGAACTTGTTTGTTAATGAAACTGAGAATGGTCTCGAATATATTGTACTTGATTCTGATGTTTCTTATAAGCGCAATAAATTAGATACTCATGTTATAGAAATGCCCATAGAATTCAGATGGCGTACATCCACACCAAGTAATTACAAATTTTGGCGAATTTATGCGGGAATGAAATTGGGCTATGTAGTAGGTAGCAGATCCAAGTTTGTCTCTGATTCAGCAAAGATATCTTTTAACAACTCCGATATAAGTAATTTCAGATATGGTGTTATGCTTAATTTTGGTTATAGTACTTTCAATGTGCATGCTTATTATGCATTAAGTAATTTGTTTAACGATGATGTAACTACTATTGAGGGAGATTCAATTGAATTTAGACCTTTAAGAATTGGAATTATCTTTTATATACTATAAAGTTATAGCCAGAATTTGATAGTCAATAATTGAGACCCAAATCCAATTAGAAAACCTATTAAGACTTCAGCTCTGCTATGCCTGTTTAGATAGAGTCTTGCGGTAGCTAAGATTCCCGTTAATAGGGTAAAAAGGCTTATGGCAATAATTATATTAACTTCAAAATGAATACTCAGTGCGATTAAAAACATAAGATAGCTACCCATCCCTGCCATATGTAAACTGGTTTTAAATTTAAAAAAAGTCAAAAAAAGGCAGGCCATAGTAGCGCTTAGTAATCCAATAAAGAAAAAATTCAATTCGAGGGTATAATTATTAGGGATTACCTTTATGATTATCATCAGGAGTAAGGCAATTTGAATAATCAATGGATATTTTCGTTCGTTTATGCCCGGTAAAAAAATTGAACGAACAACTCCCAGGTTTTTCAATATCAGAAAACTAATAATGGGAATAATGACCGTAAGTATGAAAATGGGCAATACGTTACCGCTTTGAAGTTCAAGTGGGCTGTATTTCGGAGTTATGACAAAATAAGTAATAGTCCCCGCTATTGGCACAAAAATAGGATGGAATAAATGAGAAATTATTTTGAAAAACAATTTCATTAAATCTGCTTTCTAAGACGCGCGACCGGTATACCCAGTTGTTCTCTGTACTTGGCTACAGTGCGCCTTGCAATTGGATATCCTTTATCTTTTAGTATGGCAGCCAATTTATCATCTGTGAGAGGTTTTTTCTTCTCTTCTTCTCTTATTACAGTTTTCAATATACTTTTGATTTCCCTGGTAGAGACATCTTCCCCTTCTTCATTCTTCATTGATTCGGAGAAATATACTTTAATTAATTTGGTGCCATAGGGAGTATCAACATATTTACTATTAGCAACCCTTGACACTGTAGACACATCCATATGAATAGCATCTGCAATATCTTTTAAGATCATAGGTCGTAATTTACGTTCATCACCACTAAGAAAGTACTCTTTTTGATATTGCATTATTGCATTCATAGTGATATAGAGCGTCTGTTGCCGCTGTTTTATGGCATCTATAAACCACTTTGCAGAATCCAACTTCTGTTTGATGAACATTACAGCATCTTTTTGTGATTTGGACTTATCCTTTGCACTCTTATAGCCAGCTAGCATATTACTGTATTCATTCGAAATATGAAGTTCAGGAGCATTTCTTCCATTTAAGGTCAATTCCAGTTCTCCATCCAAAATCTTAATAGAAAAATCTGGAACAATATGTTCAATAACTTTACTACTTCCCGCGTAAGATCCACCTGGTTTTGGATTTAATTTTTCAATTTCTAATACAGCTTCTTTAAGCTCATCTTCGTTTATATCGTATTTCTGAAGCAGTTTGTTGTAGTGTTTTTTGGTAAATTGCTCGAAGGACTTATCCAGAATGTTAATAGCTAATTCAATATTTGATGTTCTTTCTTTACGTTTAAGTTGAAGAATGAGACACTCATCCAAGGTTCTTGCAGCAACACCAGGAGGATCCAATTCCTGGACAATTTTTAAAACTCTTTCAATATCCCTCTCTTCGCAATGGATGTTTTGGGTAAATGCCAAATCATCTGCAATATCAGCTAAAGGTCTTCGTATATAACCGCTCTCATCAACACTACCAACCAAAAATTCAGCAATAGCCCATTCCAGATCATCGAGATATACTGTATTTAATTGGTTAATTAGGTATTGATTGAACGAGATACCGGCGGCATAAGGAATACTCTTTTCATCATCATCGGGGCTGTAATTATTGGCCCTCGTACGATAATCAGGCACTTCGTCATCACTTAAATAGTCATCAATATTAATATCTTCTGCTGCTATATTTTCACTATCTGATTCTCCTTCATAGTCTTCATTAAAATCATCGTCTAATGAACTTTTTTCTTCTTTGCCACTTTCTAAGGCCGGATTTTCCTCAAGTTCCTGATTTATTCGCTGTTCAAATGCCTGCGTAGGAAGCTGAATTAACTTCATCAACTGAATTTGCTGAGGAGATAGCTTTTGCGATAATTTAAACTGTAAGTGTTGTTTTAGCATAGGCTTGTATTCTTTTCCTATCTATAAAGTTAAAGAATTAATATGATGTAACGACTTAGCCCTTAAAACTCGGCATTTTGTGGGGTTCTTGGAAAAGGAATCACATCTCTTATATTGCCCATTCCGGTAGCAAATTGCACCATTCTCTCAAAGCCAAGTCCAAATCCACTGTGAATGGCAGTCCCAAATTTCCTTAGATCAAGATACCACCAAAGTTCTTTTTCATCTATCCCTAAAGCGGCTATTTTTTCTTTTAATACCTCCAATCGTTCTTCACGCTGAGAACCTCCTACAATTTCACCTATTCCTGGGAATAGAATATCCATGGCTCTTACGGTTTTCCCGTCTTCATTTAAACGCATATAAAATGCCTTTATTTTGGCAGGATAATCAAATAAAATAACTGGGCATTTAAAATGTTTTTCTACTAAATAGCGCTCGTGTTCACTTTGTAAATCTGCACCCCATTCATTAATTTGGTATTGAAATTTTTTCTTTTTGTTTGGCTTGCTATTCCTTAAAATTTCGATTGCTTCGGTATATGTAATTCTTATAAATTTATTATCTACTACAAATTTTAACCTATCTATAAGTGCCATTTCACTTCGTTCCGCCATAGGTTTAGTTTTCTCTTCATCGAGTAGCCGTTTTTCCAGGAATACCAAATCCTCTTCACAATTTTCTAAAAGATAAGAAATAATGTTTTTAATAAAATCTTCTGCCAGATCCATATTATCTTTAAGATCATAAAAGGCCATTTCAGGTTCAATCATCCAAAACTCTGCAAGATGTCTTGAAGTATTCGAATTTTCTGCCCTAAAAGTAGGGCCAAAAGTATATACTTTACCCAATCCCATCGCATATGCTTCTGCTTCAAGCTGCCCTGAGACAGTTAGATTGGTTTCCTTGCCAAAAAAATCTTCTTTATAATTTACATCACCGCTATCTGTCAAAGGTGGAGTTTTAGGATCTAATGTACTAACTCTGAACATTTCACCTGCCCCTTCTGCATCCGAACCAGTAATTATTGGAGCATGAAAATTATAAAATCCGTTTTTTTGAAAATATGAATGGATTGCAAATGAGAGGGCAGATCTGACACGCATAACGGCTGCAAAGGTATTTGTGCGAATCCTTAAATGGGCCTGCTCTCTTAAAAACTCCATTGAATGCTTTTTGGGTTGAATAGGATAACTATCCGGATCAGACACTCCATGAACAAAGATTTCAAGCGCTTGTATCTCAACGTTTTGGCCTTTACCCAGGCTTTCTACTAGGACTCCTTTTATTTTTAAAGCAGCTCCTGTTGCAATTTTCTTTAGTAAGTCTTCATTGAATTGTTCAAAATCAACCACACATTGGATATTGTTAATAGTAGAGCCATCATTTAAAGCGATAAATCGATTGCTTCTAAATGCTTTCACCCATCCATTTACTTCTACCTCCTGTTTTAAAGGTTGTATCTGGAGTAGCTCATTAATACTGTATGATTTCATATGAGATCAATTCTAAATTTGAATGGTAAAGATAACTTTTTGGTAAAAATATTTAGCTCTAAACCGCTTATAAAATACCTGTAGCGTATCAACGATTCAATCTTCCGATTTACTTTTGGGTAATTCCTCTTTAGGAAGAATATCTATTTGAGGTTTTTTGAGAACTTCTTTGTTTGCGATACTCCGTTCTAATGAAAGAAGTAATGAAGGAAGCAAAATTAAATTGGCTAACATAGCAAAGAGCAATGTAGCGGATACTAATGCACCCAAAGCAACCGTTCCCCCAAAACTTGAAATTGTAAATACCGAAAAGCCAAAGAAAAGGACGATAGAAGTATAGAACATACTAACACCTGTTTCACGTAAGGCGGCATAAACCGATTTCTGAATTCGCCAATTGTTAGCAGACAGTTCTTGCCGGTATTTCGCCAGAAAGTGAATGGTGTCATCTACTGAAATCCCGAAGGCAATACTAAAAACTAATATCGTGGAAGGTTTAATAGGAACTCCTACAAAGCCCATAATCCCGGCGGTAATTGCCAAGGGTAAAAGATTTGGGATTAAAGAAATGACAATCATTCTGAATGAACGAAATAAATATGCCATGAATAGAGCAATTAAGAGAATTGCAAGGGATAAAGAAAGCACTAAATTCTTTACCAGATATTTCGTGCCTTTTAAAAAAAGCAATGCTTTACCGGTCACATATACATTAAAACGATCTTTCGGAAAAATTTTCTTGATTTTATCTAGCATGGATTTTTCAATTTCCTCCATTCTTTCCGTGGGTACGTCTTTAATGAAAGTGGTAATCCTGGCAACCTGCCCTGTACTGTCAACAAAATTCTCAATTAAGCCTTCATTTCCCTGGGATTTTCGGGCTACATCCATAATAAAATTGTATTCCTGAGACGTAGGTAACTGGTAATATTTAGGAATTCCACTATAAAAAGCCTGCTTGGAATACTTTACCAAATTAACCACGGATATGGGTTTTGATAATTCCGGGGTCTCTTCAATCATTTCCCCCAACTCGTTCATTTTTTTCAGAGTAACTGGTTTTAATACCCCTTTTTTTCTTTCTGTATCTATGACAATCTCAATAGGCATAATTCCGTTGAACTCTTTGTCAAAAAATTGAATGTCTTTATAAAACCCGGTATTTTTAGGCATATCTTCAACTAGATTCCCGGAAATTTTAATTTGATAAATTCCGATAATACTAATTATTAATGCTATTAAAGAGATCGAATAAATAGTTATCCTTTTTTCCCGCACTATATGTTCCATCCAGTTTACAAAAGCATCTATCCATTTTTTGTTGAGGTGTTTAAGATGTTTTGTTTTTGGAAGGTGCATAAAGCTATACACAATTGGTATAATAAGTATAGAAAGCATAAAGATGCATAGAATGTTTATTGATGCCACTATACCAAACTCGGTCAAAAGTTTACTGTCTGTTATAATAAAGGTTGCAAAGCCGCATGCTGTGGTAACGTTGGTCATGAGTGTTGCATTGCCAATTTTTGATATTACCCTTTTTAAGGATAAAGCCTGATTACCATGTTTTTTAACTTCCTGTTGATATTTATTGATTAGAAAAATACAATTGGGAATCCCAATTACGATGATAAGAGGTGGAATCAAGGCCGTTAGAACTGTGATTTCATATTTCAAAAGCCCAAGGATCCCGAAGGCCCACATCACCCCAATTAGCACAACACACATTGAAATTAACGTTGCACGTACACTGCGGAAAAAGAAAAAGAAAATTAAGGAGGTAACAATAAGAGCCGCTGCAATGAATATTCCTATTTCGTCAATGATATGTTGAGTGTTCATTGTTCTTATATAGGGCATTCCAGATACCCGAACATCCATTTTGGACTCTTTCTCAAAATCGGTAATTAGTGTATGAAGGTCTTTTAGAATAAAATCTTTCCGAACCGGAGTGTTTACAATATCCTTGTCCATATAGACAAGCGTTCTTATGGTTCCCGTTTCTTTATTGTATAACAGGTTATCATAAAAAGGTAAATTATTGAACATATATTGAATTAGGCTGTCCACTTCAATATTATTGAGCGGAGTCTTTTCAATTAACGGCTTTAGAATAAATTGTTGCTCTTCCTTGTCCCGTATAAGTTCCTTAAGATTATCTATAGATACAACATAGTCTACCTCGGGAAAGGCAGCCAATTGTTTATTTAATCTGTTCCACCGATTAAAATTTTCAACTTCGTATAGTGAACTGTCTTTAATGGCGAAGGCAATTGTATTCCCCTCTTCACCAAATTTTTCTAGAAAATCTTCATAAGCAATATTCAGCGGGTGATCATCGGGGAGTAGATTAGCCTCAGAAGTCGAAAATTTCATATTCTTCCATTGAAGCGCCAAGAAAACGGTAGCAGCAACAATTAGAAAGAGGATAAGAATTCTATTTCTAAGAATAATTCTTCCAACCTTTGACCAAAATCCACTTGTAATCTTACTAACCATACTGTTATTTATGAATCCAGATTTTAAATACAGCTATAAAGTAAATTATATGTGCTTCATTTGAAAGCCTGGTACTGATGCCCAATTGAAAT
>Ga0316198_10001799_pt1 | contig 12776 bp, 15 predicted proteins | sample OudBieAanoxic_MG_FD_204935 | JGI IMG/M metagenome (GOLD analysis project Ga0316198, IMG submission 204935) | Coastal sediment microbial communities from Oude Bieten Haven, Netherlands - site A anoxic | ecosystem: Environmental > Aquatic > Marine > Coastal > Sediment | place: Netherlands... | reverse complement strand
CGGGACAACACCGGCGACGGCTTCTCCACCCACCCCAGCATCCTCTTCCTGGGACGCCGCACCTCGCTCACCGACTCGGTCGTCAAGTAGTGACCACCGAGTCGGTTGGCGGCGTGAACGCCTGACTACTCGGCGGGCGCGTCCGGCATCGGGGGCAGCTCGCCACTGAAGATGAGCCCTTCCACGGTGAATTCGGAGAGGTCGACGGTCAGGACAGCGGTGAGCCCATCGTTGCTGCCCGAGCCGATGCATACCTCGTGTCGCAACTCCTTGGACACCCCCCTCGAAGTGCCCTGGCCCGCCCGTGGACCGAAGGTGCATACCCACGCACCGTCCTCGGTCTGCACGTCGTTCCTGCCGATCTGGACCAACGAAACGGGGTCCGTCGGGAAGCTGTCCGAGTACCAAGTCTCGGTCGCGGTACCGCTGAGTCGGGAATCGCTCATGGTCCATCTCTGTGGCAAACAGTGCTCTCTCAGCCTGACGACCTCCGGACTGACCTCCTCGCTCTCTGGCAAGATGCAGTTCCCGAGCCCGATGGTGCCGGTGACCCACGCCGCTTCGGGCGCACCGGTGTCAGTCGCTGCGCCCGGGGCGACGTCCGTGGTGCCACCGAATGGCTGAGTGATGAGGAACACGCCTCCGATGGCGAAGGCGAGCACGACGGCGGTGATGGCCTTGACTGGGCTGAGCATGGATGTGGTCCTCCCTGTGACGGTGGGGGTATGGCCGTTGAGGGCCGGGGTAGGCGCGGGCTGGTACTCGGTGGTCTCTTTGGTGGTGGGTGCGGCTGGCGTTCGTCGGAGGGTAGGCAGATGCCACCAACGGCGGCGGCGCTGCGGAGTGTTGGGTACGTCGTCGAGCACTCGGTCAAGGAACGGCTGCGCATCGCGCTCAGCCTTATAGGTCTCGTCGAGCCACGACCGGATGAGTCCTGACTCGTCGCGGTCGGTGGTCATCTCGCGACCTCCTGTGGCTGGGTGACGGGTCGGCTCGAACGAAGGTCGGCTTCAAGAGCGGAGCGCAGTTCCTGTGTGGCACGGTGGAGCCGCGACTTGACCGTGCCCACCGGGACATCGAGCGTCTCGCCGACCTGTGCAAGCGTCAGTCCGAGTTGGTGGTAGAGCACGATGACGGAGCGGTGGTCCATCGAGAGACGAGCGAAGCCGCGTTCGAGTTGGTCTCGCAGGACCACGCCAGCGATGTCGTCGGGACCGTGAGGTCCCGTGGGTAACGAGTCGAGCGATACCGTCGTGACCTTGTGGGCCCGACGGCGTTCGGCGTGGCAGATGCGCACGAGGATTCGGAAGGACCACGCCTCGAACCGCGCCGGGTCGCGGAGCCGTGGCAGGTCACGCCAGATGGTCAGGATGGCCTGTTGTGCGGCATCCTCGGCGAGGTCCATGTCACGGAGCACACCGTAGGCGACCTTGCGCAATCCCACGGCGATGCTGGTGGCGATGCTGGCGAATGCCTGCTGGTCGCCTTGCTGTGCCCGACTGACGAGTGCGGTGTCCATGGGGGTACGTGCTGGCCCCCCGGTCCGACTCCCTCCGTTGCGGTCAGTGCGCCGACAGGCGCGTCATCACAGCGTATGGGAAGGATACGTGCCAGAAGGTTCCGTTTGTCCCGTTGCCAGTCATCGGACACCCCATCAAGCGGCTCGGTCGCGACCGAGCATCTCCACGTAGTCCTCGGACCTCACGACCTCCAACAGCCGCCGACGTGGGACCTCACCGGGCAGCGCCCGGTCATCAAGACGACCGTGATAGCCATCCAGTAGATGGCCGCGCCAGTCCATTCGAGGCGACAGCGCGAACGCCCACGCTGACCGTGCCCTGAAAGGTGGGAAGTGGAGCGGGAGACGGGACTCGAACCCGCGACATTCTGCTTGGGAAGCAGATACTCTACCAACTGAGTTACTCCCGCCCGGAGCGTGCTCAGCCGCGGCTCGTGGCCGCGTCACTGCGGTCGAGCGACAGTAGCACAGCGTCGAAACGACGCACCGCGCGGCCGATGGCGCTGGATCATCTGCCCTTCAGGATCACGGTGAATATGGCTTGCCCGATGGCCATCGGTCCTCGTGATTCGTAAACGGCAGGTCCTCGGTACAGATTCGAGCGTCGGCTCCGATCTTCCCCGCGTGAACCCGGGTGGAACGAACCTGGTGAGAGCCATCTATCGGCGCATCGTCGTCGAGGGGACCGTTTCGTCGGCATGGCGCTGACGGAGCAAGCGCGGGCCAACGCGCTCGCATTGGCGCTGCCCTAGAGCGTGGCTTTGTCGCCCGGCGAGAGCCAGGCGCAGGGCAGCCATGCCGATCCTGCGGGTATCGAAAGTTTCGAGAGCCGGATGAAGCAGCGGACTTACACCGTAAGTCTTCCACCTTATCCTGCCCTCGCGGCTCGCAGACGGCAGGTTGGGCCGAGTCGACCCAGCGTCGATGTTGCCCGGGCGGCCGTTCGGCCTGGCGGAGGCGTTCCGCTCCCGGGAGCGGAGAGCGCGGTCCGGAATCCACCCGCTTCGGGTGTAGCGGTGCACGCCCTTCTTGGCGACGCTTCGGGAGCGGCCACAGTCGAGCCGCGGCCGCCCTGTAGCGCCCGCCTAGAGCAGAGCGTGAGACGCGAATCGGTCGACCAGTCGATATCCCAGTGGATGGTCAGCAAGGGGATGACCATTGCCGGGGAGAGCACCGCATCATGACCGACGAGGAGACGCCCAAGATGACCGACGAGAAGACGCCCGAGGATGCGCCAGCTGAGGAGGCCTCGACCGAGCCGAGCGGCCCCGCGGGGAACAGGTGGTGGATCGCCATCATCGCGGTAGGCGCGCTGATCCTCGCTGGAGCCGTCCTGTTCGGGGGCTTCCTCGATCCGGATGAGTCGACCTCGTCGCCTGAGCCGACGCTCATCGTCAGCCCGTCACCAGGATCGTCGGAAGAGGCCACCACGGAGCCCACGGAGGAGCCCACGCCGGAGCCCACGCCGGAGCCGGAGCCCACGCCGGAGCCGGAGCCCACGCCGGAGCCGACGGCGGAGCCGGAGCCGACGCCCGAGTGGACCATGGGCCCATGTCCGAGCCTGGGTCCTGACGAGAGCTTCGATCCCGAGGCGACGCTCCCGCCGGACTTCACCTTCCCGCCGGATCTCGCCTTGCCGCCAGACTACAGTTTCGATCCCGAGGCGACGCCGCCGTATGAGTTCCCCTGCTACACGCCAGAGCCGACCGAGGAGCCGATCCCGGCGGCCTGACCTCAAGGCGTGACCGAGGTTCGCGATCGGCCGCTCGGCAACGACCCGACCGTGGCCGCGTCGTCGGCGTGTAGGGGCTCATAGCCGGCTGTCGGGTGCTCGTCGCCGTGGTGGTTGACCAACCGAGTGCCGGGACGTCCTACCGTTCTCCTCGCACCGCCCAGTCGGTCCTGGAGCGATCGGACCGGTCCACGCGCGTGAGTGCGCGGCGCCAAGCACTGCCTACGCGTACGGCATGCGGTAGCCGAACCACCTTGCCAGTAGGACCAGCCGAAGGGTGGTTGGCGTACGTCGCCCACCACGTCGCCTCGAAGAAGGTGCCGATCCGCGTGCGTGGCCTCGAGACCGCTCAACTCCCCAAGCGTCCAGTCGCCTGTCCAGGCTGCCGGACGGCCGACGGGACGACGCGGCAACGTGCCGTATCGTCGTCGCGGATGACGGGCCGGGCATCGCACCCGACGAACTCGACCGAATCTCCGACCGCTTCTGCCGTGTCGATGGGGCACGGTCACGCCTGCAGGGCGAATCGGGCCTGGGATTGTCGATCCTGGCTGCTGTCCGTGGCCATGGATGTCGCGGCATCTACTGGGCTACGTCAGTGATCCGACGCCAGAGTCCCTCCGGGGCTACGGGCCTTTTGGCACTTGCTGGTTGTGCCCGCACTATATATGCTATCAGCATATGAATGCGAAAGACCAAGCAACAGCGCCGATTCGCGGATGGGTCCGCCCGGGCACGCGTCGCGGTCGTTGGATCGAGCCGTTCGTGCTGCTGCTCATCGCCGAGGGACCCATCCATGGCTACTCGGTGATCGCCCAGCTGAACCAGCTCGGCCTGAACTCCGATGGGGTCGACGTTGGGATGGTCTATCGCACGCTGCGAGAATTCGAAGCTGAGGGCCTCGTCAAGACGAAGTGGGGACTCGAGGAGGGTCCGCCCCGCCGCGAGTATCGCCTCACCTCGAAAGGACACGAGGTCCTCGACGATTGGGTCGCGGTGATGGTCGAACGCAGGCGCATCATCAAGGTGTTCCTGGATCGGAGTCGGCGCATCCAGCGACCCTTAGGGGGATTGATATGAGCTGCTGGCATCACCACGGACCCTACTGCGGCTGGCCACCGCCTCCGGAGTGGGCGGATGTCTACCGACGCCATCGCTGGGTCGTGCCCTGGGAACCGGACGAGGAACGACCCGTGGAGCCGGAGTGGAGACAGCGTCGTCGAGGATCACGCCGCGATCGCTACGATCGTGACGATGCGATGACCCTCGAGTCGCGTGCGCGGGACTTGCGCGAGGAACTCGAGCGCATCGAATCGGACATCGAGCGCCTGGCTCTGCGACCCGATGAGGACGGCAGGAGCTAGACATGACCTCGGGAGTCGCCATCGGCGGCCCCGCGACCGGAGCCACCGAGCGGTCAAGCAAGCCGACAGAGGATGAACCCCTCCGCGGCTACCAGCCGCCGATCGTGTTCGGGCCCGTCCGCTCTCGCCGTCTCGGCTGGAGCCTTGGCATCAACAACGTTCCCCACAAGACCTGTTCGTACGCGTGTATCTACTGTCAGATCGGCGCGACGACGCACGCTCGCGTCAGGCGAGAGGCCTACCTCGAGCCGACCGTCGTGAGCGGCGCGGTACGGGAGCGCGTAGAAGCCTGTCGAAGCTCAGGTCAGACCATCGACTACGCGACGTTCGTGCCGGACGGAGAGCCGACGCTGGACGTCCACCTCGGCGACTCCATCCGCGCCATCCGCGCGCCGGACCTCCGGGTCGCGGTCATCACCAACGCCAGCCTGCTGTGGCGCGAGGACGTCAGGGACGACCTCCTTGCTGCCGACTGGGTATCGCTGAAGATCGACACCGTCGACGAGCGGACCTGGAGGCAGCTGAACAGACCCCTCCGCAGACTCGACCTCGCGGTGGTCCTCGCGGGCGTCCGCCGCTTCGCGGAGGAGTTCCATGGCTACCTCGCGACCGAGACGATGCTCGTGGCCGGCGTGAACGATGAGGAGGAGAGTGCGCGAAGCGTGGCCGACTTCGTGCGGTCACTCCACCCTTCTCACACCTATGTCTCGGTCCCGGTCCGGCCCTCCACCGTCCCCTGGGCGCGACCGCCGCTGAGGGACGTGGCTCTGCAAGCGACCGAGGTGTTCGCTGCGACCGGCCTGCCGACCACGTTGCTCGGCAGCGATCAAGGCGAGGCGGGTTTCGCCCCGGCACCAGATGCGATCGAGGGGTTGATCGCGATCCTTGCCGTGCACCCCATGACCGAGCGGGCTGCACACGACTACGTCACCCGCGCTGGAGGCGAGTGGGGACACGTCGAAGAACTCATCAGCGAGGCCGCGATCGTCCGAGTCGACAGTGGCTTGACGCCATACCTGCGCGCCGACCTCGCCCGCCTCGGGCTCACCGATGACACGAGACCGATCTCAGTCGGGCTTGGAAGGGGATGAGTCATGCAGGCACCCAGACTGATGTGGCGCGGACTGTGCCTCTCGCTGATGGCGTTGCTGGCGCTGGTCGGATGTGCCGGCAGCGTGGCAGAGGCGGACGAGCCCGTGATCGTGGCGACCACGACCATCGTGGGCGATCTCGCCTCTCGAGTGGCCGGGGATGAGGCTGTCGTCGAAGTCTTGATGCCCATCGGCGCTGACCCCTGCGCCTATCAACCCACGACAGAACAGACGAGACGGCTTCTCGAGGCCGACCTCATCGTCTCGAGTGGCCTGGGCCTGGAAGCTGGTCTAGCGGACGATTTGACCGATGCCGAGCGCCGGGGTGTGCGGGTGTTGCGGCTCGGGGACGAACTCTACCCGCACCACGTCGGTAACGACACTGACGAGGCACTCGATCCGTACTGGTGGATGGACCCCCTCCGCGCCGCGGGCGCCGTCACGCTCATCGCTGACCGCATCCTCATGGTTCGTGATGGCGACTGGGTCATGCGAGCGCTGGAGGTCGACAGGAGCCTCTGCGCACTGGACGACGAGATTCGCGACGTGCTCTGGCAACGCGAGCCCGGACCACGCTACCTCGTCACGGGCGCGCCCGGACTCGGGTACTTCGCCGAACGCTACGACTGCATCGTCACGCGGCCAGATCTGCCCCTTGTCAAGACACTGGACCCATCGTCGGTCACGAAGGTCCCAGCCATGACGGACGAGTGGCCTGGCGAAGGAGTGAGCCGAGTCCCAGAGAACGACCCGACCCATCGAGGCGTCAGCCTGATGGACCCCTCCGCCCCTGGCGGACTGAGCGCGGAGATGGTCACCGTGTTCATCGACTCGCTGGGAGAGCCGGGATCAGGGGCCGAGACCTATGAAGACATGATGCTCACGAATGCGAACCGCATCGCCCGTGCCGGGCCTGTGGCGCTCGTCGAGCGGACACATACGGGCGCATAGCCCATACATCAGGCGGAGGCTGGAAGACCCACCGACCGTCATGAAACGGGAAAGGTGGCACAAGCCATGGAAGTGACAGAGTTGGATCCACGATCGACCGCGCGCGCGCTCGTCGCGCCGGGCAAGGGGATCCTCGCGGCCGACGAGTCGTTCCCGACGATGGAGAAGCGCTTCAAGTCGGTCGGCGTGGAGTCGACCGAGGAGAACCGACGAGACTACCGGGAGATGCTCTTCCGCACGCCGGGCGTTGAGTCCTCGATCAGCGGGGTCATCCTCTTCGATGAGACCATCCGGCAATCAGGGTCGGACGGGGTCCGGTTCCCTGATCTGCTGGCGGCTCGTGGGATCATCCCCGGCATCAAGGTCGACAAGGGCGCGAAGCCACTCGCGGGTGCCCCGGGTGAGAAATGCACGGAAGGCCTCGACGGTCTCCGTGAGCGCCTGGAGGAGTACCGAGAGCTGGGCGCGCGCTTCACGAAGTGGCGCGCCGTGTATGCCATCGGGGCGGGGACGCCATCGGATACGTGCATCCACGTCAATGCCGTCGAGCTCGCTCGCTTCGCGGCGCTCTCGCAGGAGGCCGGGTTGGTGCCGATCATCGAGCCCGAGGTGCTGATGGATGGGACCCAGGCCATCGAGCGCAGTGCGGACGTCACCGGGCGGGTACTCCAGGCCGTGCTCGACGAGCTCTACGTCCAACACGTCCGACTCGAGGATCTGCTGCTCAAGACGAACATGGTGCTGTCGGGCTATGACTGCCCCGACCAGGCCACACCCGAGGAGACAGCCTACTGGACGATCCGCTGCCTGGAACACCACGTGCCGTCGGCCGTGCCGGGCGTCGTGTTCCTGTCCGGGGGCCAGTCCGAGGAGACAGCCACGGTCAACCTCGATGCCATCAACCGTTGTGGCCAGCAGCCCTGGGAGCTTTCGTTCTCGTTCGGTCGTGCACTGCAGGCTAGTGCGCTCCGTGCCTGGGCGAATGACCCCACCGATCTTGCCACCGCCCAAGGCGAGCACCAGCGGCGCGCCGCTGAGACCGCCGCCGCGCGGACCGGCACATACGCCCCTGGCGAGCCGAGCACGACCGTGGCCGCCCATGCCTAGCCCATGATCTCGCGGGCCCGGAGCCGAGACTGCCGCTGGCTGTCGCCGCGACGGGCCCACTACATCCCGCATCAAACACCGAGGTGCCGGCCCCACAGGCCGGTCGCTCATGACCGGAGGATCCCATGACGTTCCATACGCGCCGCTGGCTGCCCGACTGGCTTGCGCTCGCGGCACTCAGCCTGGCCGCGATCGCGGCCGCGTCGGGGTTGCTGGTCCCCGACATCTATCGTGACTCCGAGGCCTGGGTGCGCGAGGCGAAGGCTACAGACCTGATCACGCTCCTCATCGCTGTTCCGGTCCTCGCCGTGAGCATGGTCCTGGCTCTGAGGCACTCGGTGACCGCGCGACTGGTCGCGACCGGAGCGCTCGGATACCTGGCCTACAGCTACGCGATCTTCGCCTTCTCGGTCGCGCCGAACCCATTGACGCTGCTGTACATCGCAACTCTCGGAGCAGCGGCATGGGCTCTCGTCCTGGGCCGTGCCTCGTACGCCAGTCACTCGACGCCAGCCGCGCCGTTTCGGATGATCCTGCGGTGCACGAGCAGGTGGTCCGCGACATGCTGCGCTGGGCGGCCGATGCCGAGACCGGCGAGTCACCGGTGGTGCTCGGACAGCGCCTCCACCGGCGACTCCGCGAGATCACCGGTGTCGGGGACGCCTACCGGGCCGAGAAGGACCGTCATAACCGGATGGTCATGCACCTAGTTCCGGAGCTTCGCGAGCGCATCGATGCTTCGGACGATCCCCTCGGCCTCGCGGTCAAGCTGGCCATCGCTGGCAACATCATCGATCTCGGCGTCCGCGGGCAAGTGGCAGAGGGCGACTTCCGTGCCTCGGTCGACCAGACCCTCGAGGAGCCCGTGCTCGGTCTGGTCGACGACCTGCGCCGGGACATCGAGCGCGCCGGGCGCATCCTGTATCTCGCCGACAACTGCGGCGAGATCGTCTTCGACCGCCTCCTCATCGAGCACCTGCCGACCGAGCGGGTCACGGTCGCGGTGCGCGGCAAACCCATCCTCAACGACGCGACCATCGAAGACGCGCGCACGGTGGGCCTCACCGATCTGGTCAAGGTCATCGACAACGGCTCCGACGCACCGGGCACGCTCCTCGACGACTGCAGCCCCGAGTTCCGGCGCCGCTTCGCCGAGGCCGACCTCATCGTCGCCAAGGGCCAGGGCAACTACGAGTCGCTCAACGAGGTCCCGGCCCCGATCTACTTCCTGTTCAAGGTCAAGTGCACGGTCGTCGCGGAGCACATCGGAGAGCCGGTGGGTACGCACGTGGTGACCCGTTCCGACGTCTGATCCCCCCCACCGACGTGGCCTCCCCGCCGTCAGGCACTGGTCTTCACTACGTCTCGGGGCACTACTCTTCAGGCCTGCCCGACATCAGCCGACAGAAGTCGGTCGATTCCGGTTCCGAACGCTCTCAGAGCCGCACGGAATGCGCTGCGTCGGCGCTCTGCGGAGACAGCCGCCGCACGGCCCGGCCGGAGCTGCCGTGTAGAGGTGACTCGGGGATAGCCGTACTATCGATTCGAACCAGTGGCCAACTCAAAGGAGTCGTGACCCGCTCGTGTCGGCCGGCATTCGCCATCTCGGTAGCGTCGTCGTCGGCGGGAGGTCGTCGTGGCTCCGGAGAGTACCCCTCGCAGCTGGCCGACGATGGAGACCATGAGCATGCTGGACCGACCCGCCACCTCCCCGATCGCCGTCGTGCCGGGGTCAGCGAGTAGGCGTCTCGCGATAGAGGTCGCGCGCAAGCTTGGCCTTGAGCCGACCAGCACCCGCAGTGAGGCCTTTCCCGACGGTGAGTGGGACGTGTCAGTAGACGCGGGCGTACAGGGGGCCGACACGTATGTCATCCAGTCGCTGGCGCCACCAGTGAACGACCACCTCGTCGAACTGATGCTTCTCCTCGATGCATGCCGGCGGGGCGGGACGGGGCGAGTGACAGCGGTCGTGCCCTATCTCGGATACTCGCGCAAGGACCGGCGGACCAGCCGAGGCGAGGCGGTGAGCCTGCGCGTGGTCGCCGACGTCGTAGCGTCATCGGGTGCTGACCGGGCCGTGCTGGTGGACCCACATGTGCCCCAGGTCGACTCCATCTTCTCGATCCCCCTCGAGGTGGTCAGCGCGGTGCCACTCCTGGCTGCTGCCATCGCGCCAGCCATCCCTGGCGACACCATCGTCGTGGCGCCGGATCTCGGTGCCGTGCATCTGGCGGAGCGATACGCGACCGAGTTGGGTCTCGAAGGTGTCGGGATCGTGCGCAAGACACGGCACTCCGGCCGGGACGTCGAGATCAGCGGTCTGGTCGGGCATCTCCGCGAGCGTGCCGTCCTATTGATCGACGATATGGTCAGTACCGGCCTCACCCTCGAGGCGGCCGCTTCGAGGATCGCTGCCGAGTGGTCGGCACCGTCGGTAGCCGTGGCTGCCACCCACGGTCTATTCGTGAGTGATGCGGTCGAGCGACTCGATCGCATGTGCCTCGCGGCGATGGTGGTGTCCGACAGCGTGGCGCCGGCGACCGTACCGGCCCTGTGTCGCACCGTCCCGCTCGACGGCCTCCTGGCAGACACCATCCGGCGGCTCCACTGACCCGGCCGTCACTCCCTGGATCGGGCCGGCGCGGTCGGCGTCCTCAGCCGGTCAGAGACATCGGGCTCGACGTGGAAGTGCCGCCCTCGGCCGAGCTCACGATCGACTGAGTCCAGGACTCCTCCCGACGTCAGCCTGCGCAGCGACTGATCCGATGGCCGCTGCGACGGCCTCCGGATCGCCGAGGTAGTGATGGTCGATCGGTCGGAGCGACTCGTCGAGGTGGTACACGAGCGGGATCCCCGTCGGGATGTTCAGCGCCGAGACCTCTTCGTCGGTCAGGCCGTCGATGTGCTTCACGAGCGCCCGGAGGCTGTTGCCGTGCGCCGCAAGGAGCACACGTCTCCCCGCCTGCAGCTCGGGGGCGATGGCACTCTCCCAGTACGGGAGGACGCGCGCGATCGTGTCAGCGAGCGACTCCGCCAGGGGCAGCAGGTCAGCACGGACGTCGGAGTACTTCGGATCGATCGCCGGCTCGCGGGGATCGCCCGGTTCGAGGGCTGGTGGGCGAGTCGCGTAGCTCCGTCGCCAAGCGTGGACCTGCTCCTGGCCCAGCCTCGCGGCGGTCTCCGACTTGCCCAGCCCCTGGAGCGCCCCGTAGTGACGCTCGTTGAGCCGCCATGATCTGTGGACCGGGATCCACATCAGGTCGGAATCGTCGAGGACGATCCAGAGGGTCCTGACGGCCCGCTTGAGGACGGAGGTGAAGGAGACATCGAACCGCACGTCGGCCTCCCGGAGGAGCCGCGCGGCGTCATGTGCCTCTGTGACGCCCCGGTCGGTCAGGTCGACGTCGGTCCAGCCGGAGAACCGGTTCTCTCGGTTCCAGGTGCTCTCACCGTGACGTAGCAGGACGAGGATTCGCTCGTCGCCCCTCCGTGCTGACGCCATCTTGGTGCTCCATCCGCCCTAGGCAGCCGAGGGCAGTACGTGGGGCCTGCCCCCTTCGGGCATGCGTCCTCGCTGGATCACGAAGCGGTAGGCGTCGCCGTCCAGTCTGACGTCGAGCAGCGGGTTGTCCGAGGCATGTGTCCACGCGAGCAGGACCAGCACCGACTCCGGGTCGCTGGACAGGACTTCGAGGGCTTGCCCAGCACCTAGCCGGCTCACGGCTCGGGAGATCGCGGGCATCGCTTCCGCCACCGAGATCCCGCGTACGTCTGTCTTGGCTCTCATGCAAGGCCTCCTGTCCCCGGGGACCTCCCGACCTGATATGTGAGCTCGCTCGGCCCTTGTAGATGATTGTAGCATGCCTATGCTATTAGCATGTACATGCGACAAGCACCCTCAAACCCACGACGAGCATCCGCGAAGCGAGTTAGTCAGCGGCGCGGACACCGACCGGACCGGCGTCGACCCGTCTCCGAGACAGGACCGATGCGCCCTGAGAGGCTCCAGTCGGACACCGCGCGAGCTGATGTTGGAATTGCGCTAGCTGAGCCAGAACGACCGCATGACCAGGATCTGTATGTGGCCCGGAGCTTGCACTCGGTGCGAGCGACCGCGACGCTCTGCATCGACCTCGCCCAGATCGAGGGCGTACCGCTCGTGACGGTCGACAGGGCCCTCGATGACTACGACGTCGAAACCATCCGCGCCGATCGAGGTGCGCATGGCGACGTCGACGTCTGACGGAGAGTGGCGCGCCCGACGAGAGCCAGGCGCAGGGTAGCCATACCGATCCTGGACCGGAGGCGCAGGTATGGAGAGTCCTCGCCGCCTATCGGTGTTCGAGCCGCTCCACGGGCTGGCCGGTGATGTCTGCGATGAGCTCGAAGTCACGGTCAAGATGCAGGACCGTCAGTCGTGCCACTTCGGCGGTCGCGGCGATGAGCAGGTCAGGGATGGACGGACCGCGGTGTTGACCACGGTCGGCGAGCGCGGCCTGGACCTCTACAGCTCGATCCTCGATCACCGGCGTGAGGTACTCGGTAGGCATCGTCGCGAGCGGCGGCCGTGCGAAGCCCGAGCGTAGGTCGTCCGCAGTGCGAGCCGAGAACCCCACCTCAAGCCGCGTGACGGTGCTGATCCGCACAAGCCCGCGCTCGATCCTTGACGCCCATTCGACCGCGCCGGCACTCTGAGCGAGGCGGACCAGCGCGGACTTGTCGATAAGCCAGGCGGTCACGACCAGGCATCGCTCATGACGTCGACGTCGGCGAGGTCCGAGAACGACTCAGCGAAGCGAGCGAGGTCATCCACGGTCACTTCGGTGATGGCGCCGCTCTTCTCGCGCGCGAGTGTTCGCCGGACGTACTCGGCACGCGACAGGCCCGCTCGATTTGCCCTGGCGTCGATCGCTGCGAGGACGTCGTCAGGTATGTCACGAATCAGGATGTCGGTCATGGGTGCACTCCAAGAGGCAATTGATATACAACGATATCATGCCTTGACGCCGCAC
>Ga0316198_10001798_pt1 | contig 12779 bp, 10 predicted proteins | sample OudBieAanoxic_MG_FD_204935 | JGI IMG/M metagenome (GOLD analysis project Ga0316198, IMG submission 204935) | Coastal sediment microbial communities from Oude Bieten Haven, Netherlands - site A anoxic | ecosystem: Environmental > Aquatic > Marine > Coastal > Sediment | place: Netherlands... | reverse complement strand
CGCGTCGAAGGTGTACCCAACGAGACGCTGCGGGATTACTGCCTCACGCTCCGACGGGTTGGTGTCGGCTACTACCCAAGAAGCAGCTTCGTACACGTCGACGTGCGCGACCGCGAGGTCTATTGGGTCGATTGGTCGCGGCCGGGTGAGCCCCCCCTCTACCTGCCGCCGGGCGAGACCCCCGAGAAATACGACGCGGGCGCCTCCACGGCGGCCGCGCCGGCCCCCCTCTAACCGCCCTCCACCGGCAGCTCGATGCCGTGCTGTTTCAGCCGGCGGTAGAACGTGCGTCGTGCCATCCCGAGCGACCGCGCTGCTTGGGCTCGATTCCAGTCATGCGCATTCAGTGCAGCGAGAATGCGATCGCGTTCCGCGTCTTTGAAGTCGCGGTAGTTGCCGACATCGGCCGACGCTCTCGGCGCTGCCGTACCCGTCTCGATCGCAAGGTCGTGCGCTTCGATGGTGTCGCCGGTCGCGAACACGCTCGCGTTGATCAAGAGATGCTCGAGCTCTCGGACGTTGCCCGGGAAGTTGTGCGCGGCCAAACGTCGAACCGCGGCGCGGCTGAGGCGCTTGCGGGGCTCCCCTCGTTCGCTGGCGATCCGCGCGAGGAAATGCTCGCACAGCAGCGGAATGTCGGCCCGGCGTTCACGAAGGGGTGGCAGCTGGATCTCCACGACCGCGAGGCGGTAGTAGAGATCCTCGCGGAGCTGTCCTTCATCGATGAGCTCTTGCAGCGGGCGCTTCGACGCAGTGACGACGCGGACGTCGACCGGCTTTTCATCGGAGGAGCCTAGGGGCCGCACGCGTTTCTCCTGCAAGACGCGCAGTAGGTCTAGCTGCATGCGTGGCGGCATGTCGGCGATCTCATCCATGAAGAGGGTGCCTCCATCCGCCTGGACGAACAGACCTTCCCGCGCGGACGTCGCGCCGGTGAACGCGCCCGCAACGTGGCCGAATAGCTCGCTTTCGAGCAGGCCCTCGGGGATCGCCCCGCAATTCAAGGAGACGTATCCCGCATCGGCTCGGGCGCTCCCGCGGTGGATGGCGCGTGCGACGAGCTCCTTGCCGGTACCGCTCTCGCCCGTGATGACGACCGGGACGTCATTGGCGGAGACACGGTCGAGGACCTCGTAGACGCGGGTCATCCCCTTGCTCACCCCCACCAAACCCCAGCGCTCTCCGCGGGCGGTCGAGCCTTCCAAGAGAGCGAGCTCACGGCGCGTCCGCTGCAGCGCTTCTTCCTGGCCGGACAGACGCTCCCCGAGTTGCTGGTTTGCGTCCCGCAGCGCTTCGTTTGCGCGCTCCAGGTCCCTCTTCTGGGCTTCGACCCGCTCGAGGAGGCTGGCCGTTTCGATCGCGATTGCCGCCTGGTCGGCAAAGGCGCGGAGCGTCGACAAATCGGTGCCCGAGAAGCGTCCGCTGGCGCTGCGGTGCTCGAGGTAGAGCACCCCCCAAATCCGTCCACGCGCTTCGATCGGCAAACAGGCCACCGACTTCAGCATTAGCTGGTGGACCGACATGTAGTCCTGAACCCGCGCGTCTTGTGCGGCATCGACGGTGATCACCGGCTCCCTGTCGATGAGCACGGTTTCCGCGATCGAGCGGCTGAATGCGGCCGTTTGCTTGCCCAGTTGATTCTCGGCTCCGCGAACGGTTCGCGCTGCGAGTTGGCCCGCCTCATCGACGAGCAAGACGAAGCCTCGCTCGGCGCGGGCAAGCAACACAGCGCCGTCGGTGATGAGCGCGAGGAGCTTGCTGAGGTCGCGCTCGCTAGCGAGCCGGCGAAGATTCGCGAGCAGCGGCCGAAGCCCGGTGGCTGCCGGCGCGGCGGTCGAAGTGGGGTTCGCTTGCTTCGAAGCAGCGCGGGTGGTCTGCCGTCGAATGTGGCACCAAAAGCCAGCACGAAGCGGCGGCGGCAAGGTCATTGCCATGTCGTCCCAGAGCTCGACCGCCCGAACGGCGGCCTTGCGCGCCGCTTCTTCGTCACCGCGCGCCAGATGACACGCGCTTAGGTCGGCCCAGGCGTCCGCCTCTTCGCGCGTCGCGCCTCCATCCCGCGCCCGCTCGACCGCAGCTGTCAGTGTCTCGATGGAGCCGCGCGCCTTGCTCGCATCGTTTGCGGCCATCAGCTCGAGGCGAGCACGGGCGACGACTTCTTCGGAGCGCGCCCGCAGTGCGGCGGACTTCGGCGCCTGCTCGGCCCAGCGCAGGGAGGCTTCCCAGTCGCCGCGAGCCGCGGCAACGCGCGCGCGCACCAGCGCTGAATCCGCAGCCTCGCGCCCGAGATCTGAGAGCAAGGCGAGGGCTGCGTCCTCGTTGCCGCAAAAGGCCTGCAGCTCGGCTCTCGTGCGCTGCAGGATGCGCTCGGGATCAGGCGCCGGATCCGCTTCCCAAAGGACGCGAAACCCCTGCCCCAAGTCGCCCTGGTCGACGTGACACCATGCGAGCTCGGCCGCGACGCTAGCGCGCTCAGGTCCACCCGCATCCGCGAAGCTTCGTGAAAGCGCTCGCTCGCGCTCACTAAGGCTCACCGAGGCACGGTCTGGCACAACGGAAGTGTAGCCGAAACCTAGCGCCCCAGTAAATCGATGATCACGACGCCGCGCTCGGGGGCGTCCTCACGCTCAGGCGCCTTGGACCCTTCCGGAAACGGAATCGGCAACTGGAGTCGAGGAGCATCCTGCTTCGCTCGTTCCTCTTCCTCGCGCTGGCGGATTTGGTCGATGATGAAGCCTGGGAGCATGATTGTTCCTCTGTCTTTAACCTAGGTCACTCTAGGGACTCGGCCAATATAATAACGCCTTCCGCCCTGACAACCGCTGTGACACAAAAGGATTTGAAGTGCCGATTCTGTACCGAAAGCTTCGTGATTTTGAAGAGTTGGCCGCATGAGCAGCGAGTTCGAGGATCCGCCCCATGCACGGGATCTTCTGAAGAAGCACGGCCTCGCTCCCAAGCGATCGTTCTCTCAGAATTTCCTCGTTCAACCCGGGGTCACGGCCCGAATCGCGGATGCCGCCGCCGCGCTCGGGCAAGAGGTCGTCGAGCTGGGTCCGGGCCTCGGGGCGTTGACCCACGCGCTCCTCGCTCGCGACTGTCGCGTGCTGGCCGTGGAGCTCGACCGCGACATGATTCGCGTGCTCGGCGAAGAGCTTGGGTCGCACCCCGCACTCGAGATTCGCGAAGGTGATGCGGCGGAGCTGGATCTCGCTGCATATTCGAATGCTTGCGGCACGAAGCTCGTCGTGACGGGAAATCTCCCGTATCAGGCGACTGGGGCGATTCTCCGTCAGGTGGTCCGGCACCGAGAGGTGCTGGCGGGGGCGGTGCTCATGGTCCAGCGGGAGGTGCGCGACCGACTCGTCGCTGCGCCCGGCACCAAGGAATATGGGGCACTGACGGTGTTTACCCAGGCGGGGTTCGAGGTCGACACCGTATGCCGTCTGAAGCCAGGCTCGTTCTTTCCGCCTCCCCAGGTGGACAGCGCCGTCGTTCGGCTGACGCCTCTCGACCCGCCCAGGGCGGAGGAGACCCCGACGTTTCAAGCGACGGTACGCGCGTCCTTTCAAATGCGGCGCAAGACGCTTCGAAACGCGCTCCGGCCCATGGGCGACCCCGACCGGTCTGCGCGAGCAGCCGACGATGCACGCATCGACCTCGGCCGTCGCGGAGAGACGCTTTCCGTCGAGGAGTTCGGACGCCTGGCGGCGTGCTGGGACGCGCTCGCCTGAGGCCGGTACGTGGCGGGGCCGCGACCTGCCATGTATCGTTCCGCCCGCATGTGGAGAAGCGCCATGTCCTGCGCCGCCCTCGTTCTCGTGACGAGCTGCGCGCCGAAGCAAGTCGAGAGCCCGCTCGAGAAGGCTCCCCCAGCGGAGATCGCACAGGCGCGTGCGCTTGCAGACGCGGGGGACATCGGAGCGGCGCAGAACGCCTACGAGAAGTTCATCATCGCGCACCCGGGCACCACCGAGGCCGACCTCGCGCGCCTCGAGCTCGGGCTCGTCAGCGCCGATGTCGGCCGTTGCCAGAGCGCGGTGCCTCATTTCGAACAAGCGCAGGACAGCGCAGACCGTGCGATCGCGCTTCGGGCGTCGCTACACCTCGGCGCATGCCAGTTGGTCCTCGGCGACCCGGAGCGGGCGCTCTCGAGCATCGAGCCCCTGGCCGGGGAGCGCTTCTCGGCGGAGGAGCAAGCGCTTCTGTGGGACACGGCCATCGTCGCATCCGAGCAAACCACGAATGGCGCCCTTGGCCTTCGAGTGCTCGACGTCCTTGGCGAGCGCGGCGGTGACCCACCGGACCCGCAACGTGTGTGGACGACCGCGGAGGTGCTCGCGCAGAAGGTCACCGTCGAGGAGGCCGGCGCGCTGTATGAGACCCTCCGCCCGGGAGCTTTCCCCCAGGCAGCCATCGGGGTGCGCTTGCTCGACCATGCCCTCGACGCGCAGGACGCCGAGGCGATCCGTCAAACCGCGGACTCGCTCCGCGCAAGCGAGGCCATGAGCATCCCTGCGGTGACGATCGAGGTCGCGCGTGCGGACGAGTTCCTTCACGGCAATCCGTACGCGGTGGGCGTACTGCTTCCTTTGAGCGGTCGCGGGCTCGAGGTCGGCCGACAGCTCCTCCAAGGCATGCAGCTCGCGCAGCTCGACGAAGGCGGCCCCGAGCTCGTGGTTGAAGACACCGCTGGCGACCCGAAGAAGACCCAAGCGGCTGTCGACACGCTCGTCGGAAACCAAGGCGTCATCGCCGTGCTGGGGCCGGTGGGCACACGCACGACCGAAGCCGCGGCCGAGTCCGCCCGTCGCTCTGGGGTCCCATTGCTGAGCTTCTCGGCGTCGGATGCGGTGACGAGCGCCGGGAACGAGGTGTTTCGTCTGATGTACAGCCCTCGAGACGAGCTGGCCGCGCTGGTGGGCGACGCGCGTTCCCGCGGACTCTCGCGCTTCGTGATTCTCTACCCCGACCACGGCTACGGCCGTACGATGGAGCGGCTCTTCGACCAGGAAGTTGCGGCGGCGGGCGGTGTCGCGTGCGAAGGCGTTGCGTATCCGCCGGGCACGAAGTCTTTCGTCGAATACGTACGAACCATCCTCGCTACGACCTGTGACGTGGTGCTCTTCGCTGACGTCGCCGATCAGGTAGCCTTGATCGCGCCGACGTTCGCAGCGGAGGGAGCATGGAGCGTCGGTGGCGGCGCGCTGCCGGAGCACGCAGAGCGCGAGGTGCATTTCCTGCTTCCAAGCCCGAGTTGGTCGACCGACCTGCTCCGTCGGGCCGCTCGCTATCTTCAAGGCGCAGCCATCGCGTTGCCGTTCTACGACGCGTCCGAGAGCGCCCTGAACCAGCATTTTCGAACCGCCTACGAGACTCGCTATGGCAAACCGCCACAGACCTTCGCCGCATATGGATACGACGCCTATCGGATGATCTCGGCGACGCTCAGGCAGGGGCATCAAACGCGCGAATCGCTCACCGAGGCGTTGAAGGCGGGGACGTCGGTGACTCCGGTGACTTCCGTCGGCGGTCTCTCGTCGGAGCGGGTCCCCGCCAATCCGCCCAAGGTCTATCGCGTCACGGGCGACCTGCTTCAGCCGGTCGACTGAGCGCTATTCGGCGCGTGTCGGCAAGCCTGGCATCGCCATCAGTCGTGCGACACCTTCCTCGTCATACGTCACGAGTCCGTCGGCCTCTCCCTTCCGTACGACCTCGACCATTCGCTCGAAGCGCTTCTTCTTACTCAGCCGCACGCGAATTTCTTCTTCCACATCGCGCAAGGTCTTGCGCTCGCCGGGCAGGATTTCCGTCAGCACGATGACGTGCCAACCGTAGGATGTCTCGACGACTGCATCGAGCAGCCCCGTCGACTGGGCTGCGAACAGGGCGTCCTTATACGGTTGTTCGATGCTCGCTCGCGGCGTGATCGGAGGGAGCTCTTCCGCGGTGACCGCGAGCTCCGGCTTGGCCTCTCCGTCCTCGGCGTAACGTCGAAACACGGCCTTCGGGTCGTCGGCGGCACGCACCTCGTTCCGAATCGACTCGGCCTTCCGCTTCCCGTCTTGGGACGAGTCCTTCACGAGGATGTGCCAGGAGATACGGCGCTCGGGAACCTGCAGCTTGTCGCGGTTTGCTTCGAAGTCCGCGCGGACTTCCTCCCGCGCCACCAACTCGGGGGTCAGCTCTGCCTCGAAGTCGCGCAGCATCGCACGCACCATCACGCGCTCCACCGCCCGTTCTTCGTCGCGGTCTTCGCGAATCCCGACGCGTGTCGCTTCCTGAGCAAGGAGCTCTTCTTCGATCAATCGATCGAGCGCGGTCCTGGCGTCGAGGCCTTGGTCAGTCATGCGGGCCGCCACGTCGGCTGCTCCGATCGGGCGCTCTCCCACCCGCGCCACGACGTTCGCCACCACACGCGCGTCCCGAGGGGCGACGCGCGTGGCAGTCTCTTCACGCCCGCATGCGTTGAAGGTCAGCGCGCCGACCAATACGATCGAAATCTTGGCTCGCTCCATGGCTCACCCGGCGACGTTCTAGCTTGCGTCGGCGCCACGACTGCGGAGCCGTGCCTGGATCGGAAGCGCTTCCCCGCGAAAACGCGTCCAAACCGATTGGCCCTCCTCGCGCGTGCGCAGATCGTCGATCTTCGCGACCGCCGCCGGGCTCCCATCCACCGCAATCCGGTCGACGGCCATCAGAGCGGACAGACGAACGCCGAGCTCTTCGCTTCCGAGCTGGCCGACCAACGCGTCGATCGCCTTCTGATTGCCAGCCGCGAAGCGGCCCAGCATGTACGCGCCCTTGCGCGCCTTGGAAGTGTCAGCGCTCCCGGCCTTCGAAACCCAGCAGTCGACGCTCGTATCGCATTCCTTCGCGAGCTCGAGCAGCGGCTCGTTCTCGGCGAACTTCTCGCGGTAGCCACCGTCTTCGGAGCGTTTCTCTGCGGCGATGAGGCTCGACAGCTTGGCCGCCTCCGCCTCGTCTGCGAGGAGTGCATAGTTGTGCACCGCGATGATCCGGAGCTCGGGATTTGCCTTCTTGTCCGCCGCTTGCTCGTAGATGAACGGCATCATCTCGGCGTCGTAGGTGTGTGCGATCGCCGAGAGCAACTGGCCCCGCATCGCTACGCCGCCGAATCCCTTGGGTAGACCGGCGTAGACCTTCTTCAACGCGGCCCGGACCCGTTCCTTCTGCGCCGGGGGGACGTCGACGCGAACGAGCGCAATTGCAGCGTTGAGCTTTCGCGCCGTGTCGGATGAAGCGGCTTCCGCCAGAAGCGGTTCGAGGGCCTCGGAGAAACCAAGGGCGCCGAGCGCGAAGCTTGCCTCGCTGCCGGTGACCTGCCTGACGGTCATCTTGGTCGCCAAATCCGGCCGACGTGCTTTGACCGCCCCGATGTAGTGCTTGGCGATGGCGTTTGCGCTGGCGTCGTTGCCGGCGAGCACCCCTAGCAGCGGCTTGAGCGAGGGGCGGCCAATGAGGATCAACGCCTCTGCTGCCACGTCGTTCATGCGCATGTCCGGGCGACCGGGCGCAAAGAGGAAAAGGCATTTGATCAGCGCTGGGATGGCGGAGGGATCCCGCAGCTCGCCGAGCTGTTGGGCTGCGAGCCGGTTGATCAGGAAGTTCTGGTTCTCGTCTTGCTTCGTCGCGATAGCGGTCAGGATCTCCGTTGCGCCTTGATCCTCGAGCGAGCCGAGCGCGCGAATCATCGAGACCCGCATCTTGTTGTCTTCCGGACGCGAACCGGTAATCCGTTCGAGCGAACGGCCGAGCGCCGCAATGACTGCGGAACGTTCGCCGCTGGGGACGTCGACTACCTGGATGGTCTGTGCCGCGCGAATCGCGTGGTCCTCGGAAACCTCGGTTCGCCAGTTGAGAGCCTCGATCAGCGCAGGCAGACTTCTCGGGTCCCGCATCTCGTACAGCAGGTCGAGAACCGCGAGACGGTTGATCCCATCCTCCGGGTAGTTGAGATAGGTTTGCGTGAGTGGCCCGACAATCGTGTCGGCCACCGCGGCTACCGCCTCGCTGCCCCGATCGCCGTCATTCGCGGCCAGCGTTTTGGCGTAGATCTCTTTGAGGTTGTAAATCGCGTTTTCGCGACGAACCGGATCCGCGAGCTCGCCCGCTTGCCCCTCCGCATCGTCCTTGGCTGCATGACAACCCAAACCGAGCGTTGCAATAAGCACTGCAACCGCCCACCCCCTGTGGCGCACAATCATCCCAAACCTCCGCGCACGGCCCGTTTCCCCATTTGTTCCGAAGGCTTATGCGCAGCGACAGGATAGCGACCGGGGCTCGAAGCTGTCAAACCTTCGTCAAGTGCCGCTTGTGCTCGGAAGCTCCCATTTGAGGTCTGCTCGCCCCCGAGCGCCCGTGAATCGCAGCACGAGGAACTCCGAGTTGTCGGGAATTGTCGGCCGTCCATCGGCGTCGACCGCTGGAAATGTGAGTCAGAAGGTCTGCCGGATGGACTTGAACTGGGGCCAATAGACGCGATCCACGGCGGTGGGCCTTCGCACACGCTCTATGAAGGCGGGGCTGGTTTGATGGTCGGCCGGGTCGATCAGCCCTTGCCCATGAAGTCGCCGCGGTCGTAGAGGGTGCTGAAGGACAGGCCCGCGGCTCGGATTGCATCCGCGCCCCCCTCGAGCCGATCGACGACGGACACGACCCCCGCCACGTCGAAGCCGGCTTCTCGAACTGCCTGCACCGCGCGCAGTGTCGAGCCGCCCGTCGTGACCGTGTCTTCGACGATGGCGAGCTTGGCGCCGGGCTCGAGGTGATCGGCACCTTCGAGCATCTTCTTGGTGCCGTGCCCTTTGCTGGCCTTGCGAATGTACACGGCGTCGAGCGGGGTTCCATCTGCCCAAGACGCGCAGGCAACCGCGGACGCCAAGGGGCATCCGCCGAGCTCGACGCCGGCCACGCCGGAAACCGAGCCCAGTGCGTCGCCGATTCGCTGCAGCAACGCGCGGCCGACCAACGCATGCCCCCGCGCGAGAAGCACGGCTGGCTTGCAGTCGATGAAGAAGTCGCTCTCTTTTCCAGAGCTCAAAACGAAGCGGCCCCGGCGAAACCCGCGCTCTCTGATCAGCTCGAGGAGTTCATCCACGGGGGTGTTCCACCACGTCCGAGGCGATCGTGCAACCACGAACTCGCTCCGCCCGGGGGCACCCGCGGAGCCTTCGTGGTAGGGTCCGGCGCCCCATCGGCGGACCCAGAGGACACGTTGCCCAAACTCGATGCCCCGCTTCGCGGGATGGATGACTTGCTCGTGCTGTTCCACGACGCGGAGAAGCCGCGGGAGCGTTGGCGGATCGGTACGGAGGCGGAACGGATCGCGGTGTCGAAAGCCGATGGTGCTCGGCTTCCCTACGACGGGCCTGTCAGCGTCGTCGCGATCTTCGAACGATTGATCCGGGACCGGGGCTGGGAAGCCGAGCGTGAGACACCGGATGGTCCAATCATCGCGCTACGGCGTGGCGAAGGCTCGGTGACGCTCGAGCCTGGGTCCCAGATCGAGCTGTCGGGCGCTCCCTATCGCTCGGTCCACGAAGGCAAAGCCGAGTCGGACGCGCATTGGGCGGAGCTCGAGCCCGTCGTCGAGGCGCTCGGGCTCACCTGGCTCGCGCTCGGCTGCCATCCGTTCGCCTCAGTCGACGAGCTCGGCTGGGTTCCCAAGATGCGTTACGGCGTGATGCGCGAGTACATGCCGACGCGCGGGACGATGGCCGGCGACATGATGACGAAGACCTGTACGGTGCAAGCCAACCTCGACTACGCGTCCGAGGAAGACGCGATGCGCAAGCTTCGCGTCGCGCTCCGCGCCCAGCCGATCGTGACGGCGATGTTCGCGAATAGCCCTTGGAACGAAGGTAAACGCAGCGGCTACAGGTCCTATCGCGCGCTCGCCTGGCTTCACATGGATCCCGACCGCTCCGGCCTCCTTCCATTCGCTTGGAAAGATCACCCCAAGTACATCGACTACGTAGAATGGGCGCTCGACGCGCCGATGTTCCTGGTGAAGCGCAACGGCAAGGCCCACTACAACACCGGGCAAACCTTCCGCGCCTTCATGGAGCATGGGTTCGAGGGCGTGAAAGCCAACTATGGCGACTGGGTCGTCCACTTGAGCACGCTCTTTCCGGAGGTGCGGCTCAAGAGCACCCTCGAGTGTCGCGGCGCGGACGTGCAGCGCCCGGAGATGTTGTTCGCCCTCCCCGCGCTTTGGAAGGGTCTCCTCTACGACGACGAGAGCCTGCGCGCGCTCGAAGGCTTGGTCGACCCCTGGGCGTTCGCCGAAGTCGAGCGACAACGCGACGCGCTTGCGCGGCACGGTGTGCAAACCAAGTTCATGAAGCGCGACGCAGTGGATTGGGCTGGGGACATCCTCGAGCTCGCAGAGGCAGGATTGCGGCGCATTCGGGATCGCAACGAAGCAGGCGAAGATGAGACCGTGCTTCTAGACTCGCTACGCGCGCTTCTCGAGGGCGGGCGCTGTCCTGCAGATGTGTTGCTGGCCGAGGTCGGCGCCGATGTCCCGACGCGGGATGCGGTGATCCGTGTGGCCGGAATCTAGGCGTCTCGCGGCATCGCCTCGTCGAGAGGGGGATACGAGAGCAAACGTGCCAGGAGCGCGGATCGTTCGACCATTCTGTCGAGAATGAGGTGTTCGTTCAGGGCGTGCGCGCCAGCGCCCACCGCCCCAAGGCCGTCGAGCGTCGGCGCGAACAAGCTGGTGGTGTTGCCATCCGAGCCGCCACCGGCTGCCGCCTGCTCGATTTCGATCCCGAGCTCCTCTGCGCCGCGCTGGGCCAAGCGCCAGAGGCGTTGGTTGCCCGGGGTGCGCTCCATGGGCGGGCGCCGCACCGAGCCTTCGACGATCACCTCGGTGCCCGGCGTCTCCGCTTGGAGGCTGTGAATGGCCTGCTCGATGTGCTTGGCGTCCTCTCGTGTCGGCACGCGGACGTCGATGGCGGCCTTGCTCTCGGGCGCAACCATGTTCGGGCTCAAACCGCCGTCGATCGTGCCCACGTTGACCGTGATGCCCCTGTCCAGATCGTTGAGCGCAAACAGCTTCTGAATGATGAGCGAGAGCTCCAGAATCGCGCTCGCGCCCTTCCCCGGGTCGAGACCCGCATGCGCGGCCACCCCGCGAACGGTGATCGAAAAGCTTCCGACCCCCTTACGCGCAGTCTTGAGGTTCCCCTCGGGGCCCAGTGACGGTTCGAGCACGAAGCAGCGGTCGGCGCCCCGAGCAAGCCGCACGATCACGCGTGTCGAGTCGTGGCTGCCGATCTCTTCGTCGGAGTTGATGAAGAACACCGGCGTGACCGGAAGCGGGCCCGCGCCGGCTGCCGCCAGTGCTTCGACGGCAAACAATCCTTGTACGAGCCCCGCTTTCATGTCGTAGGAGCCTGGTCCCCAGAATACCCCTTCGTCGTCGGTGCGCGCAGGCATCGTCTCGAGTGTGCCGATGGGCCAGACCGTGTCGCAGTGACCAAGGATCAGCTGGCGGGGTCTGTGGTGGAGTCGATCGGCAGGCATCGCGAGGAGCATCCCGCCACTATCTTTTCCCTTCACTACTTGGGGTCGAAACCGCCGCTCGACGAACGATGCGGAGAGCATCGTGATCACCTCTTTCAGCGCGCTCCGATCTCCAGATGGTGACTCACAAACCACAAGGCGCTCGAGCAACTCGAACATTGCGGTTCGGTTCTTGTCGAGGTGATCGAGAACGCGGTTCGCCAGGTCGGTGGGCATCGTGGACCGATTAGCGCTTGAAGCCGACGTGGTACGGGAAAGCATGGGTCTGGTGGATCTCGGCGAACCGCCCGGGATGCAGGTACGCCAGCATGGGGGAATGGGCGATCATCTCCCGGGCATCGATTTCACCGTCGCGCAGGCTGTCTTCGGCAGCGGTCGCCGCAACGATCTTGCCGACGATCAGGCTGTTGACACCGAAGCCGTCGATGATGCGGTCGAGCTCGCACTCGAAATGAAGGTATGCGTGCTCGAGGAGCACGCCATCGACCTTGGTGGCCGGAACGGTCGGAATAGCGCCGAGCGAGTACTTCTGCTGGTCCTCGCATCGGGGCGCGGCAGCCAGGCTCGTGAGCACGATTTGGTCGGGGCGCGGGAAGCTCACCGTGAAGCAGCCCTCCCGCTGCACGTTGCGGTATGTCGCGTGGGAGGCTGTGCACACGAAGCCGTAGTGCTCGGACCAACTCATCGGAAGCGCAAGATGCTTCGGCGCCAAATCGTAGGTCCCATCGGGCTCGCGCGTTCCCACGATGATGAGCGGCGCAACCATGTACACCTGCTCCCAGACCGGATGCTCGAGGTCGAGTGGAGTCATGACCCGGGTAGCATACCGAATCGCAACCAGGTCGCGAGCTGATTAGCGCGTCATGCGCGGGCGGGCGTCGATGGCCTTGGAGCCTTGTCGCGCAAGCTTTGCGCCTGGTGCTTCAGCACTTGTCCGAGGACGTTGCCCTTGAGCACAGCGGACGCGCAAACGAAGCCTCCCATCATCCCGCCCATCAGACCGGCGCTAACGACGTCCGCACCTGTGAGATAGAGGCCCTTGATCGGGGTTCGCGGCCGTAGCCATCGTTGCTGATACCGCGCTGGGCTGTGCGCGAGTCCGTAAATTGCGCCGTCGGGATGCGCGGCGAAGTTCGTCGTGGTGAGTGGCGTCGAAAGCTCCGCAATCTCCACTTTGCCGCGCGTCGCCGGTGCGTGCTTGTAGAGCGTGTCGAGCAGTCGCT
>Ga0316198_10001797_pt1 | contig 12781 bp, 9 predicted proteins | sample OudBieAanoxic_MG_FD_204935 | JGI IMG/M metagenome (GOLD analysis project Ga0316198, IMG submission 204935) | Coastal sediment microbial communities from Oude Bieten Haven, Netherlands - site A anoxic | ecosystem: Environmental > Aquatic > Marine > Coastal > Sediment | place: Netherlands... | reverse complement strand
TCGGCTGCATTGGCTTGGCCTGGCCGGATTTGGTATCGGCACGTTTTCGATTTTATTCAGCATCGCCTGGGCCGTCGGTGCCCTACTCGAGGGAGTTCCCAGAGCCGCAAGCATGGGGATTTTACTTTTCGGTTTAGGCGGCATTGTTCTGCTGACGATAACGATCCGAGTCGTCACCCGCCAGCATAAAAAAGCATGAAATATTATTCAGGCGTTAATGGATAGGAAAGCCAAGGAGTGTTCGATGAGCGAAACGTCACAGCCAAAGAAAACCGAAACAGATGCCAGCAGAAGGAACTTTCTCAAGCTGGGGCTTGCCGGTGCAGGTGTAGCTGCTGCAGTTGCCGGCGGTGCGACCGTCATCCGGCGTATGGAGGGCATTCCCCACGATGAGTTCCCTTTACCAATCCGGGAGGACTACAGACCTATAGATCAGCGGAACCAAGTCAATGTGTTTTGCCAAAGCAAGGCGCTAAATGAAAAACACCCTGAACGCAACGCCAGTTTCAATGCCCAGTTGAAAAAGGAGAACACGCAAGGTTCCAAACCATTTCATTTCTACGAAACCAGGCAGATGTTTATGAAGGGCCCTTACCGGGATATCCCCGGCTACAGCCAACTTGAAAGAGCTCTGGCAGTAGCTGGGTTTTACAGTGCCCGGCAGCAGTTAGGCGGTGGGAGTATGGAGGCGCCCAACAGCGGGGCGTCAACCTGGGCACAAACGGAGCTGGTTAAAACGAAATACCAATTTGAAACACCCGCTGATGCGGCCCTGTCCATCAAAAGTGCCGCGCGGGTGTTCGGTGCCCTGCGCTGCGGCATCACCAAACGTGACCGGCGATGGGACTACGATCCAATATACGATGCTTCCAAGGAAAAAGAACTCAGCTGGGAAAATGATTTTCCGTTTGTACCCAAAACAGTGATTGTCATCATGACAGAGATGGATTTTCTCACCATGGCCTCTGCGCCGTCTTGGTTAACGGATGCGACCACCGGGGATGGTTACGCCAATGCCATCAAAATTGCCGGCCAGATTGCAGTTTTTTTGAGGCAACTGGGATACAAAGCCGTTGCCTCCATGAATGACCTGGGAATTAATGCCCCATATGCCGCAGCTGCCGGCATAGGGGAAGGGGGCCGAAATGGCCAGATCATCACCCCCAAGTATGGACCTCGGGTACGGATCAGCAAGGTCTACACGGATTTTGAAGCAATCGAATATGATAAGGCCCGGACTTTCGGAGTGGCCAGCTTCTGCCTGAACTGCAAACGCTGCGCGGTCTCCTGCCCATCCCAGGCCATCACCCATGGGGATCCTACCTGGGAGCCGGATTATTCGTCCGACCCCGACTATATCTGGCACGCATCCAAAGGTGTTTTGAAATTTCATAACGACGCCAAAAAGTGCGCCAAATTTTGGATAGACAACGACGGCGCCTGCGCCAATTGTATTTGTGCCTGCCCTTATAACAAGCCTGATTTCTGGCACCATCGGCTGGTGGATGCGCAGAACGTGATTGCTCCCGGTCCTGTACATGCCTTTATGCGCGAAATGGACATTTTCTTCGGCTACGGCAAAGTAAGCGATCCGGATCGTGTCAAGAAATTCTGGAAACTCGGGGAAAGCGTATGATGGATTTCACCTGGTACATTCTTGGTGGGTTGACCGGAGCTGCGGCTATTTTCCTGTGGAAGTACTCGGAGCGCTACCGCTTGAATCATCTGGCCTGGGGAGGCCTGATTTTGGGTATCTTCCTGGTCCTTTTTGCCATCGCCTGGTCAGTAGGCGCCATGCTCGAAGGCGTGCCCAGAGCAGCGAGTATGGGAATGCTCTTGTTCGGACTAAGCGGTATTGTGCTGCTTACATTCACCTTCAAATTCATTGATACAAAGCTCGAAAAAATTGTCATAGAAGAAGTTGCGCCACCACCGGCAGGGGAAATCACCAGTCCTGAAAAAACGTCCACTATAGAAGTGCTGGCAGCACCGGCACAACAATATATAGCCAAAGGTGTTCGGGTTCTGGCGTACGCTTCCCTTGCCATCGCTTTGGTCGTTGGATTGCTCACCGGCAGCAAGGATTACGAGGCCATGGTCATGTCCAAGTTCAAGGATCAAAAACTGACCAAGGTCAACGACAATCCGGTTGTTTTTCAACTGGGCGAAAAAGGTCAGAAGGCGGGCAATTATGTATTGATTCAAGAGGGTCAAGGTTACGGCGGCCCTCTTGTTTTAGGCCTTCGAATCATGGGAGACGGCAAGATCCATGAAGTTATACCGCTTGATCACAAGGAGACCCCCGCCTTTGTTAAAAAAATCGAGGATGCGAATTACCGGTCCCAATATATTGGCAGGAGCGTTGCCGATGATTTTATCGTTGGGGTCGATATCGATGCAGTTTCAGGAGCCACGGTCACCACCATGGCGGCGACAGAAGCCGTCCGCAAGGGCGCTCATCTGGCCGCGGTTGAAAAGTTCAAACTGCAAGCCACATGGAAGCAGGCCTCGTGGAAATTCGGTCTGGATGAGGTATTGATACTTGTCCTGTTTGCCCTGGCCTTTATACCCGCTGTTTACCAAAAAAAACCCTGGAAATATCTCTATATGGCCGCTGCCATCGGAATAGTCGGCTTTTATCTGAATGCCGCCATCTCAATCGGGAGTTTTTCCGGTTTACTCATGGGATATATCCCGTCAATTTCCGACCACTTGATCTGGTGGGTTCTGGTAGTGGGCACGCTGTTGGGAATCATTTTGCTGGGCCAGAATGTATTTTGCTTCAGGATTTGTCCGTTTTACGGTGTCCAGTTTCTGATTGCCAAACTCGGAGGCAATCGATTCAATCCGCCACCTGCTATCCTAAAACGTTCCAAAACTATTGCCAATTTTCTTCTCTGGTTGGCCTTGATGATCAGCTTTCTGTCCTCACATCCGGCTTTGGGGGCTTATGAGCCCTTTGCCATGATGTTTTCTTTAAACGGTGTGGGTATCCAGTGGTTCCTGTTGCCCTTGGCGCTCATCGGTTCTTTTTTCACCTCTACGTTTTGGTGCCGCTTCTTTTGTCCCTGCGGGCATGCATTGACCCAACTAAGGCAATATAGAAAGACAATACTAACCTTTTTCAAGGATAGAACTTAGCCTGCTATCAAGGTAGGAGAATAATCATGAAACCAGACAGGCCATTGGAGACAGAAGGAAAAAGCAGGAAGATCAGCGGTGATAAACTGCTCGCAGGGGCGATATACGTGGCGACGGCCTTGTGCATCATTGGTTTTATCGGCCAATCCATTGCAAGTATATTAACCGCTCATTAGGGCAGCTGAAACAAGTAATAGAAATAAAAGGTAATCATAATTTCTAAACGAAATTGGGGGGAATGATGAAACGTTTGATGGCCTGTACATCTATTTTACTATCTCTGATTGCATTTTGGGGTTGCAAAGACGAAATTCCGCAAAAAGAAATGATCCGTCCGGTGCAGGCCATGCAAATAGCTGATCCTGCCGAGTTTGCCAAACGCTGGTTTCCCGGCCAGGCCAAAGCGATCCAGGAAGTCGATCTGGCTTTCCGGGTGGCCGGGCCATTAATTACCCTGCCTGCCATGGTCGGTGACACCGTCCGAAAGGGTCAAGAACTCGCCAAAATCGATCCCAGGGATTTCCAGGTAGACCTCAGGAGTTCGCAAGCCCAGTTGGATAAAGCAAAAGCACTGCTGATAAAGGCTGAAACTGATTACGAGCGTTTGATTCGAATACAGAAGAGGGACGCAGGTGCAGTCAGTCAGGCTCAGGTTGATAGCAACCAACAAAAGGTGGAAAGCAGCCGGGCGGAAATTCGATCTCTGCAGGCAGCTGTCGATTCGGCCCAGGACCGATTGGACTATACGGTTTTGAAAGCACCGTATGATGGTCTGGTGACAGCTACCTATGTGGAAAACTACGAGGATGTGAAAGCCAAACAGCCGATTGTCCGACTCATCGATCACTCCCAGATCGAAATGATCGTGAATATTCCTGAAAGCATGATTTCCCACGCAGATTACCTTAAATCAGCCGGCAACGTGCTAAGGGTCCGCTTCGATCCTTTCCCCGATCGCGAGATAGAAGCATGGATCAAGGAAATCGGGAAAGAAGCGTCCCAAACCACACGAACCTATCCCGTTACGCTGCTGATGGAACAGCCCGATGACATCAAGATCCTTCCGGGTATGGCCGGTAATGCGGCCAGCACAGCGCCTCCATCGGGAATGAAGGACCAGCCTCAGTTGGTTATACCGGAAACCGCAGTTTTTTCACCGAGTGAAAACAAAACCGTTGTGTGGATCATTGATGAAAAATCCAAAAAAGCAAGCCAACGAGAAGTCAAGACCGGTAAGCTTTTGGGTTCGGGTATTACAGTCCTGGAGGGGATCGAGCCGGGAGAATGGATCGCTACAGCGGGTGTTCACTATCTGAAAGAAGGCCAACAGGTGCGCATCCTGTCTGATTCAACGGTGGAGGTGGCGAAATGAGCCTTGCTGCGATTGCCATCGAAAAACGAACACTCACTTATTTTGTTATATTCTTGTTGGTGGTGGGCGGCATCGCTTCCTTCTTCAGCCTCGGTCAATTGGAAGATCCGGAATTTACCGTGAAGACTGGGGTCATTACAACGGCTTATCCCGGAGCAAGCCCGGAAGAGGTTGAGCTTGAAGTCACCGATCGCATTGAACTCGCCATCCAGGAAATGCCCCAGGTTAAATATCTCGAGTCCTTCTCCCGCGAAGGGTTGTCACTGATTTCAGTCGAATTAAAGGCGCAATACTGGTCCGATCAGCTGCCGCAGGTCTGGGATGAACTGCGCCGCAAGATTCGCAACATTGAACACATGCTTCCTCCGGGGGCGGGCAGACCGGAGGTCACTGATGATTTCGGGGATGTGTTTGGATTTCAGTTGGCCGTGGTGGGCGATGGATTCTCGTATGCCGAACTGGAAGCATACGCCAAGGATATTAAAAAAGAGCTCAGCCTGGTGAAAGACGTTGCCCGAGTGGATCTTTGGGGTGCCCAGAGTAAAGCGATCTATGTAAACGTCTCTCAAGCCCAGCTTGCCGAACTGGGCCTTAGCGATGCCAGCGTCAAAGCAACTTTAGAGCAGCAAAACATGGTGGTGGATGCCGGCGGGGTGGATTTGCAGCGCAAACGGTTCCGCATCGCACCCACCGGGGAATTCAAATCTCCAGAGGATATCGCCAATTTAAACGTCCGTGCCTCCTTAGGAGACGAGCTTTCCAACCTGACGGGAGCAACGGACCAACCGGTTTCGTCTGAACGCACGGCGGAGCTGATCCGAATCAGGGATATCGCCACCGTGGAGCGCGGGTACCTGGAACCGCCGTCGACCCTTATGCGCTACAACGGCAAACCCGCCATCGGCATTTCCATCACCAATGTCTCCGACGTAAACGTTGTCAAGGTCGGTCAAGGCATCGACAAGCGCCTGGAAGAGATTCTGCCCATGCTGCCGGTGGGTATCGAAGTTCATCGGTTTCACTGGCAGTCGGGCATCGTGGACCAGGCCGTGAAAGGCTTTTTGATCAATTTCGGCCAAGCCGTTGCCATTGTCCTGGTCGTTCTCACCCTTGCCATGGGATGGCGAATGGGTTTGATTATCGGGTCGTCGCTGATTCTGACGATTCTGGGCAGTTTTATTCTAATGGCGGTTTTCGGCATTCCTTTGCAACGCATGTCCTTGGGCGCGCTGGTGATCGCCCTGGGTATGATGGTGGACAACTCCATTGTGGTGGCGGACGGAATCGTCGTTCGCATGAAAAAAGGAATGGATCCCAAAAAGGCGGCCATTGAAGCGGCATCCCAACCGTCAATGCCGTTGCTGGGCGCGACCGTTATCGCGGTCATGGCCTTTTACCCCATCTTTGCCTCCCTCGAGGGTGCCGGGGAGTACTGCCGCACGCTGTTTACGGTGGTGGGGATCTCGCTGATAACCAGCTGGGTCATCTCCATGACCATCACGCCATTGCAGTGCATCGACATGCTGCCGAAACCCGAAGTGGATGAAGCAGACGCCGATCCCTATGCCGGAAAGTTCTACCGGGTATTTGGACGCATCGTGGAAGGGGCGATTCGAATTCGGTTCCTCACCATTGGAACATTGGTTGCCCTTCTGGTTGTGGCGCTGATCGGCTTTGGTAAAATCGATCAGATGTTTTTCCCGGATTCATCCATGACGAAGTTCATGATCGACTACTGGGCGCCGGAGGGGACCCGCATCCAGACGGTAGCCGAAGACCTTAAAAAGGCGGAGGAAAAATTTCTTGGCGATGAAAGGGTCGATAGTGTGGCGACATTTATGGGGGCAGGCCCGCCGAGGTTCTATTTGCCGGTGGATCCTGAATCTCCATATCAATCCTATGCCCAGTTTATTGTCAACGTACATGATTTTCGAGACATCACCGCCCTTTCGGATGAACTGGGCGCATGGTTCGATGAAGAATACCCCCAGGCCCTGATACCGATGCGCAGGTACGGCGTGGGCCCCAGCAATACCTGGAAGTTTGAACTGCGCATCAGCGGTCCCTCAACCGCCGATTCGGCCACCCTGCGTTCGCTTGCCGACCAGGTGGTTTCCATCGTGGAAGCAAGTCCGCTTTCCGCGGAAACGCGCACGAACTGGCGCCAGCGGGTTCAGAAAGTGGTTCCCGAATACAACCAGGAGCGCGCCCGCTGGGCGGTGGTGACAAGGGAAGACATCGCCAAAACCACCAAACGGGCATACGACGGCCTTTCCATTGGTCTATACCGGGAAGAAGATGATCTCATCCCGATCGTGTTGCGCCATGTGGCCGAAGAACGCGCGTCCATTAGCAACATGGGCGTATTACAGGTTCAGCCCGGATCATCGACCTACACCATCCCGATGGCTCAGGTGACGGACGGTATCCGCACGGAGTGGGAGGATCCGTTGATCTGGCGTCGAGACCGCCGTAAGACCATAACTGTAGAATCCAATCCCATTTTCGGTGTCACCCTGCCAACCCTGCGCGCAAGCGTCCTTGAAGCGATCGAAGTCATTGAACTGCCGCCGGGTTACACGATGGAATGGGGCGGTGAGTATGAAGATACCATGGACTCCCAGGCATCACTGATACCGGGAGTTGTGCCGGCTGCCGCCATCGTTCTGTTCATTATTGTAGCGCTGTTTAATGCAGCCCGCCCGCCACTGATCATTCTGTTAACCATTCCCTTTGCAGCGATCGGTATTACGGCCGGACTGCTGACGACTGGCACCCCCTTTGGATTTCTGGCCCTGCTGGGTGCCATGAGTCTTTCGGGCATGATGATTAAAAACGCGATCGTTTTACTCGATGAGGTCAATCTGCAGATTGAAGCAGGAAAAACAAAGTACCAGGCAATAATGGTTTCGGCTGTTTCGCGTTTGCGCCCGGTCATTCTGGCAGCTGCCACTACGGTGCTGGGGGTAATTCCTTTGCTGAAGGATGTCTTCTGGGTCGGTATGGCCGTGACAATCATGGCGGGACTGACCTTTGGAACCATGCTTACCATGGTGGTGGTGCCCGTGCTTTATTGCACATTGTTCCGGATCAAATCACCGGAGAAGGTGGCTCAGAGTGGAGGATGAACCATGTTTTCCAAACGGGCTTTAGTTCTAATAATCATGATTGGGTGCATCTTCTCCGGCGTTGCGATGCTTGATGTCGATCGCTCTTTTGCAAGCTCGCAAGAGGCACTGGAGCAGCCGTTTCCAAGACCATTGGATGAATACGATGATTCAAAAATCGTTACTATAGCTGGAAAGCTGAAACAAAGAATCAAGGTCGAACCGTTCAATGTTTTTGCAACGTCAATTTTTCTTTTCGCTATCATACACACGTTTTTGTCGAGCAAACTTCTGCAAATTGCCCACAAGTGGGAGGAGGAACATGCGGTAAAAATTGCCGCCCAAAAAGCACCCAAAGGGTCGGTGCACCATGGAGCCGAAGCCTTGCATTTTATCGGAGAGGTCGAAACGGTTTTCGGTGTATGGGCCATTGCTCTGATACTGGCCATCGTCGCGTTCTTTGATTGGAAAACCGCAGTTCACTATGTAACCGACGGCGTCGATTTTACGGAAGCATTTTTTATTATCGTCATTATGACACTTGCTTCAAGCCGCCCGATTCTGAAGCTTTCCGAAGGCATCATGGCCCGTATTGCCACAAGACTGGGCGCTACGATTACCGCCTGGTGGTTCACCCTGCTGACCTTGGGGCCTCTGCTCGGCTCGTTTATTACCGAACCGGCAGCCATCACGATATGCGCGCTTTTACTCGCAAAAAAATTTTACACATTGGAACCGTCAAGAAATCTGAAATATGCAACCATTGCCCTGCTATTTGTCAATATATCCATCGGCGGAACGTTGACGCATTTTGCTGCTCCACCTGTGTTGATGGTCGCCGGGCCATGGGATTGGGGACTGCTACACATGGCAACCCACTTCGGTTGGAAGGCAATTCTGGCAATCTGCCTGGTCAATTCCGTTTATTATTTCATATTCCGAAGTGAATTCAAGGTGCTGGAGGAAAAATTTCAGGTGTTCCGTTTAGAGGAAGAGGTCCTATCCGACCACCTGGATCGTCAGGAGATGGAATCCGAATGGGACGAGGCCATTACCAAAAACTACCAAGAGCTGCGTATTAAAGAGAAATTAGAAAGACAGGTTGAAGACGCCGTTTCTTCGATGAGAAAACGTTTGATGCCAACGTACATAGAACGAATTACCGCCAGTGGTGTTAATCGAGAATCGGCCCAACAACTGTTTGAAAAACGGTTCAATGAGATAAAACTTTTTCGATTGCGGCGCGAATTGCCGATCGTTCTTTCCGCCTCGCAACGCGGGTCGTTCAAGGACCCGGACTGGGATGACCGTGAGGATCCGGTTCCGGTCTGGGTGACACTCGTGCACATCGCATTTATGGTTTGGACGATCGTAAACGCCCATTATCCGGCATTATTCGTTCCCGGCCTGCTTTTTTTCCTGGCTTTCGCCCAAGTGACCTCACCATACCAGAACAACATTGACTTGAAGCCTCCCTTGTTAGTCGGGTTTTTCATTGGGGGTCTTTTGATTCACGGTGGCGTTCAAGGCTGGTGGATCGAACCGGTTCTGGGCAGCCTTGGCGAGATACCATTGATGCTGACCGCAACGATCCTTACAGCCTTCAACGACAACGCCGCCATTACCTACCTTAGTACGCTGATACCCGACCTTACAGATGGCATGAAATACGCGGTTGTCGCCGGCGCCGTCACAGGGGGCGGACTAACTGTAATCGCCAACGCCCCGAACCCGGCCGGCCGGTCAATCCTGAATCGGTATTTTGAAAATGGTGTCTCGCCATCCAAATTGTTCCTGGCCGCCCTGGGGCCGACCGTGGTCGTTGGGCTTATATTTCTTGTAGTTTAGACAGTCAAAATTATTTAGAGGATATGATGACGGTTGAGATGTGGACAACTACGATAATTCTCATTGGGATGTTCGGCCTTCTGATTAAAACCAAAATACCGCCGGTAGTGGTTTTTGTGGGGGCGCTAACCTTGACCATAACCTTTCGCCTGGCACCGTTGGGAGAGAGTCTTAAAGGTTTTGCCAACCAGGGAATGCTGACGGTGGGTGTGCTACTTATGGTTGCCGCGGGAATGTATCGCACCGGTGCCATCACATTGATTACCGAAAAACTCATCGGCCAACCTAAAAAACTGATCGCTGCCCAGATGAAAATTCTACCGCCGGTAGCGATAGGAAGCGCTTTTCTTAACAACACGCCCCTGGTGGCAATGTTCATTCCAGTGATTCGTGACCTGTCGCGGACCTTTAGACTGCCCGCCACCCGGCTTTACATCCCATTGAGTTATGCCTCTATCCTGGGAGGTACCTGCACGCTTATCGGATGTTCAACCAATCTGGTAGTTGCCGGAATGGTGATAGACTTTCTTGCCAAGAGTGACTCTAACATGCCACCATTGAGAGAAATTGGGATGTTTGATCTCACCTATGTCGGCCTGCCTGCTACGATAGTGGGTATCGCTTTCTTGATGATTACCAGCCGGTTTCTGTTACCTGCACCCAAAGAATCAGAAGGGGTTGGGGATTTTGAACGTTTATACGGTTCTGAGTTCAGGGTCCCCTCGGGATCACCTTTGATCGGCAAGAATATAGAGGAACTTGGCTACCTCGAACCGGTCGGTTTTAAACTCGTTAAATTAAAGAGTCAGGACGGTAAAAAGGCCAAAATTGTAGCCGAGAGCAGATTGAAAGCAAATGATGTGCTGCTCTTTTCAAGCAATCTTGAATCGCTGCCGGATATCTGGGATACAAATGGATTAGAGCCGATCTATGGGTCACATATGACCGACATGGCGTCCGAGCGCTTCACTCACCGGCTGGTCCAGACCGTCTTGGCAAGAAAAGCACCCGCGATTGGCCGCAAAATTTCAGAGCTGCCTCCGCCGGATAGTGTTGTGAAAGCGCAGATAATTGCCTTTTCAAGGCATGGTGAGCCCCCTGACAAGACGCTATCGGAAGTCCGCCTGGAAGCCGGTGACAACTTGGTGCTCGAAGTGGACGAAACTTTTTTTCATGAGCACCGTAAAGAGATCGCATTTTCCATGACCCGGCGACTCAGCGGTGCCCGCATTAAACGGTATGACCATGCGATAGCGGCAACGCTGATTACATTGGCGATGATTGTTGCGGTGGCTTTGGGCTGGATGAGCATGTTAAATGCAGCCCTTTTGGCCACCGGCGGTATGATGGTTACCGGCTGCCTGACCTTCCAGAGTGCTAGCCGCAGCATCGACTTTAAAACATTGATCATCATCGCCAGTGCCATTGGACTGGAGGCCGCTGTGACCGGCAGTGGGCTTTCAGAGAAAATAGCGGATCTTCTGACCTTGATTGGCGGAAAAGATCCAATTGTCGCGCTCACTTTGGTTTTTATTGGATGCATTCTTATGGATACCATGATTACCAACGTGGCTTCAGCAGCTTTCATGTTCCCCATCGCCATGGCAATGGCCGCCCAGTTAGGGGTAAACGGCATGCCTTTCGCCATCACTGTCATGGTTGGTGCCTCATTCAGTTTTATCTCGCCGATGGGGTATCAGACCAATCTTATGGTATACGGTCCGGGAGGATACAAGTTTACCGATTTTGTAAAGGTCGGGGTGCCACTGACGATTGTTGTTGGCTTTATGGTTCTCTTTATCACGCCTATGATCTGGCCATTTTAACATATAATGTGAAGAGGATTTGAATAATTCGTGAAAAATATCGGGCTCTTTAGCTTTTACACGTGAAGCATCGTAAACCGCGATATCCATGAGTTTTTCGTTAGAGCACTTTAAACCGTTTGATCTTTAACGGATGTTTTACGTTACTCACTGTTTATTTTTTTTCGATGATCCAGCCGAAAGCCGGTTCCTCGTGGAACAGATTAATCACAATTTAAGCCTTGGCTATTTTTCCCCCATTGAGATAAACGGCTGCCTCATTCTTATGGAGACCGTATAGCTATTGGCCGCGGCATAACGAATTATCATAACATAACCTATACAATGGAACCAATCAAGGAGGCAGCTATGTCCAAGATACAAAAAACACTTTCATTTATCATTCTTATGGGGAGTATTTTTTTCGCCACATCAACACAAGCTGAAGATTATTCCTGTAGGATACTCGGAGCTTTGCAAGATGATGTATGGGTTATCATCTATGATGCCGACGCTGATGGTAATCGTGGACCAATCATCTGGGAAGGCAAAATTGAACCTCGCCAGGAGATTCCGATCACTTCTACCGACGGGCACATACGGTTCGATTCTACTGTAGATCCAGATCAACCTTACGGAGGGGATCAATCCAGGGGGTGTTACAATAATAAAAGGCTCGTGGTGAATTAAAAAGCAAGATTGTGTCTATGATAGCCCTTATGGCAAGATAATGGTGCGTTCTGAAGCGTTAGGCTCAACTTCCGGTTAGCTGACTGATGGAGAAAATGCGGAAATGGCCATGCAGGAAATATAAAAACCTCTATCATCGATAAAAGACGCATCTGCACAATAATGAGGAAAAGGAGCTAATAAATGAGAGACATGACAAAACGGTCAAAGAGTGTTGCGTTTTTTAGCCTCATGCTTTGCCTGGCAATGGTGGCCGCATGTGCTGGCCCGCAGGCGATTGTACCAACTATAACGCCAATCCCAACGGGAACATACCATGTCGGTAAATTCGTATGGTTCGATCTGTTGACCAACGATGTGCCAGGCACCAAACGGTTTTATGGGCAGCTTTTTAACTGGGAGTTCGTAGGGGAACCGTCAAGTGGTTCCAACCATGCCACAATCAAAAAAGACGGTACTCCTATCGGCAGCGTTATCTACTTGAAAAGAATAGATGAAAAGGTAAGCGAGTCCCGCTGGTTGAGCTACCTTTCGGTACCGGATGTGGATCAAGCCGTAAAAAGTATCCGTGACGGTGGTGGAGTTGTCCTCAAAGAACCCAGGGATTTTCCTGACCGGGGGCGTATTGCCGTTGTCAGAGATCCGCAAGGGGCCATGTTTGCATTAATCCGGGCGAAAGACGGTGACCCGGCAGAGGGTGATCTGGCCATAGGCAAATGGATGTGGAACGAGCTTTGGACCAATGATGTGGATGCATCCATAGCTTTTTACATGACGCTGGCCGGACTCAAACATGAAGTTGTAGATCTTTCCATGGG
>Ga0316198_10001796_pt1 | contig 12791 bp, 13 predicted proteins | sample OudBieAanoxic_MG_FD_204935 | JGI IMG/M metagenome (GOLD analysis project Ga0316198, IMG submission 204935) | Coastal sediment microbial communities from Oude Bieten Haven, Netherlands - site A anoxic | ecosystem: Environmental > Aquatic > Marine > Coastal > Sediment | place: Netherlands... | reverse complement strand
CCGATCGGTTCCGCGGCGTCCCAGTGTTCAACGATGAGTCCATCTTCGATCCGGAAGAGGTCGGCTTGGGCGTACGGCGCGCCCTCCCATCGGGCCCGGCAGAGGGTGGCGACGAAGTTCCCGTGACCGACCAAGAGGATGATCTCGTCGTACACCAGCGATCGATCGGCGGCGAGTACGAGCGGTCGGAAGTGATCCAACCCGTCGGCGACTTCCGGATTGTGCTGGACGTAGTGGTCTGCAGAGATGTATCGGTCGACGTTGTGGGGATCTCCGCCTTCCATGAGCACATCCGTGATCATCGCTCGGACGAGGGCCTTGTTGGCGTCGGTCTGTTCGAGATCCCGGATCTCGGTGGGGCCGTCGACCGACGTGTGCCCCGAGAGTGTCTCGGCTGCATACGGGGCGATGACGTCCCAGTGTTCGACAATCCGGTCATCGTCGTCGGTGTCGAAGAAGTCGAGGGTTATCCACTCGGCCGCTCCGTCGTTGAGGGACTGGTAGGCATGAACGAACAGATGGCGGCCGTCCTCGAGAACTCGGACGATGCGGATGTCGCGAAGGGGATTCCTGGCGATGAACGGTTCGAAGAACTCCACGAAGCCTTCAACGCCGTCGCGGACTCCCGTCGAATGCTGCGTGTAGCGATCACCGGTGTACTTGGTGACCGCCTCTCGAACGTTGCCGTCGCGAATGCCCTCCATGTAGAGGCTCGTCGCGTTCTCGATCTTCCGGCTCATGTTCCGCCCCTTGTGTGATGACCGATGGGTCTTCGAGAGTGTGGTGTTCTCAACCAACCGACCGGTGGATCTGTTTCCTCGATCAATCAGCGACGATGCGAACCTCGACGTCGACGGTGTCTCCGACCGAGAGCTGCTCCCGATCTCGGACCAACCGTTTGACCGGCAGCACGTACGATGCCAGCGTGCTGTCGGGGAAGAGCGATGTCGCCCATTCGGTCTCTCCGATCCGCACGGCGACCCTCACCGAGCCGAAGCCGGGCTGTTTCGGAACCAGATCGACGATCTCGTCGGATGTCTCGGGGGGCAGCGTCACGAATACCCATGTGTTGGCGCCGCCGTACTCCCACAGTGGGTTCGAGAAGGTGAAGGTCGCATCCATCGATCGTGACCCTAGACAACGAATGGGCCCGTGGCAGGACCGGCCGGATAACATGGCCGGGCCCCCGTACCTTTCGCATTGCAGGGCATTTCGAGTCGAGATGGAGGATCGCTCGTGGAACGAGATGATCGACGGACACAACCGCATACCCGAACTGGTGGCCGGCGCACATGAGCGGCTACCTGGACGCGCTCGCTGGCGGCGTCGTTGTGTTCGACGGCGGGGCTGGCACCTGGTTCCACTCCATGGACCTGAGCAGCGACGACTTCGGTGGTGCCGAATTCGAGGGCTGTGCCGAGATGCTCAACGTCACGCGCCCCGACGTGGTCGAGGGCCTCCACCGGTCGTTCCTCGACGTCGACGTGGACGTGATCGAGACCAACAGCTTCGGTGGATTCGGTATCCCTCTCGGCGAATATGGCATCGCAGACCGTGCCTACGAACTCGCAGCCGCCGCTGCCGAGATCGCCTCGCGAACCGTTGAGGAGTACCGCCTGGCCGACGGACGGCAGCGATTCGTGGCCGGATCGATGGGTCCCGGAACCAAGCTCGCCACGCTCGGACAGATCAGCTACCGCGAGCTGCTCGATGCCTACGAGATCGAGGCGGCCGGCCTCATCGACGGCGGGGTTGACCTCCTCCTCGTCGAGACGCAGTACGACCTCCTCGGAGCGAAGGCGGCGATCAACGGCGCCAGGCGGGCCATGCGATCCGCGGGCGTCGATCTCCCCATCCAGGTACAGGTCACCATTGAAACAACCGGGCGCATGCTGCCAGGCACCGAGATTGGGGCGGCGCTCACATCGCTCGAAGCGCTGCATCCCGACGTGTTCGGCCTCAACTGCGCTACTGGCCCAGAGGAGATGTACGGGCCGATTCGCTATCTCTCCGAACGGTCGCGCCTCCCGATCTCTGTCATCCCGAACGCGGGCCTGCCGTCGATCGTCGACGGAAAGGTGTCGTACGACCTGACGGCGCACGCCCTGGCCGACCATCTGTCGCGGTTCATCCTGGAATACGGTGTGCAGGCGGTCGGCGGCTGCTGCGGGACCACACCGGAGCACCTCGCTGAGGTCGTCGCAACCTGCAAGCCGCTCAAGCCGGCGGAGAGAGACGTCGTCTACGTCCCGTCGGTCTCCTCGCTCTACAGCGCGACGCCGATCGCCCAGGACACGTCGTTCCTGATCGTGGGCGAGCGGACAAACGCCAATGGCTCCCGGGCATTCCGAAACGCCATGTTGTCAGGCGACATCGATCGCTGCGTTGCGATCGGCGAGGACCAGGTGAACGAGTCAGCCCATCTCCTCGATCTCTGCGTGGACTACGTCGGTCGCGACGGAACCGACGACATGGCGACCGTCGCCGCCCGCTTCGCGTCGGAGATCACGGTGCCGCTGGTGCTCGACTCGACCGAACCGGACGTGATGCAGGCCGGTCTCGAACGCCTCGGTGGTCGATCGGTGCTCAACTCGTTGAACCTGGAGGACGGGAGCGGCCCGGACTCCCGGGCAGACCGGGTTCTTGGATTGGCGAAGGAGCACGGCTCGGCGGTGGTGTGCCTCCTGATCGACGAAGAAGGGCAGGCACGAGACGTCGACTGGAAACTGCGGGTGGCTCGCAGGATCCACGAACTGGCCGTCCACGAGCACGGACTCGAAACCGCAGACCTCATCTTCGATGCCCTCACCTTCCCGCTGTCGACCGGAGACGACGACCTTCGGGGCGACGCGATGGCCACGATCGAGGCGATCCGCGGGATCAAAGCCGAGTTCCCGGGCAGCAGCACGGTCCTCGGTGTCTCGAACATCTCGTTCGGCCTCAACCCCGTGGCACGCAAGGCCCTCAACTCGGTATTCCTGTACGAGTGCCTGGAGGCCGGCCTGGACGCGGCGATCATGCACGCCGGACGGATCGAACCGCTGCACCTCATCCCCGATGAACAGCGTCAAGCGTGCCTCGACCTCATCTACGATCGCCGAACTGCCGACTACGACCCGCTTGAAGTTCTGCTCGCCGTCTCCACCGACACCGTAGAGGACACGACGTCGGATCAGGAGCGGGCCGGGTGGTCGATCGAGCGCCGTCTTGAGCAGCGGATCATCGACGGTGATCGCGTCAACCTCGAGGAGGACCTCGACGCAGGGATCGCCGCCGGGCACACCCCCCTCGGTCTCGTCAACGACGTCTTGCTCGGCGCCATGAAGGTCGTCGGTGACCTGTTCGCGTCGGGGGACATGCAACTTCCATTCGTGCTGCGCTCCGCGGAGACGATGAAGGCGTCGGTTGCCTACCTCGAACCGATGATGGAACGAAGCGAAGTCGCCACCCGGGGATCCGTCGTTCTCGCGACCGTCGCCGGCGACGTCCACGACATCGGGAAGAACCTCGTGGACATCATCCTGTCGAACAACGGCTTCGAAGTGCACAACCTTGGCATCAAGATCGGCGTCAACGAACTGATCGAGGCGTACGAACGAACGGGCGCCGACGCCATCGGGATGAGCGGCCTGCTCGTGAAGAGCACGCTCGTGATGCGCGACAACCTCGACGAGTTGATCCGTCGGGATCTTGGGAACGTCCCGGTACTCCTGGGAGGCGCCGCCCTCACCCGGTCATATGTGGAACACGATCTCAGAAGCCGCTACTCCGGGCCCCTTTACTACGGGAAGAACGCCTTCTCCGGACTTGACGCCATGCAGGAGATCGTCTCCGGCGCCGCAGCGCCACCGGTCGGCAAGCCGAGGAGGATAACGACCGTCACTGAGGTCGATGTGGAGGTGCCGGCACGTGCTCCGTCCGTCGTCACCGACGGCTTGATCTTCAAGCCGCCCTTCCTGGGGAGCCGCGTCGTCAAGGGCATCGGACTGGACGAGATCGCCGAGTACATCAACGAGACGGCGCTATTCCGCAACCAGTGGCAGTTCCGTCCCGAGAAGGGTGAGACCGACGACGAGTTCCGCCAGCGCCTCCGTCCGCTGTTGAGGGAGCGGCTCGAGAAGGCCCGGGTCGAAGACCTGCTCCACCCGCAAGTCGTCTACGGCTTCTACCCGGTGAATGGAGACGGTGACGAGCTCATCGTGTGGACCGACGAGACCCGCACGCAGGAGCAGACTCGGTTCGCGTTCCCCCGGCAGCGGACCGAACCCTGGCTCTGCATCGCCGACTTCTACCGTCCGATCGAGAGCGACGAGTGCGACTACGCGGCGTTCCACATCGTGACGATGGGGAGCGAGGTGTCGCGACACGCCGAGGCCCTGTTCGCGGCCGACCGCTACCAGGACTATCTGATCCTGCATGGCCTCGGTGTCGAGATGGCCGAAGCGCTTGCCGAACTCTGGCACCATCGGGTCCGGGTCGAGTGGGGCTTCGGAGATGAGGATGGACCATCGATCTCCGGGTTGTTCCGCCAGAAGTACCGCGGCGGCCGTTACTCGTGGGGGTATCCCGCCTGTCCCGACCTTGAGGACAACGAACGGGTCGCCAACCTTCTCGGCGCCGAGCGGATCGGCGTGACCGTGGGGGAGGAGACCGGCTATCAGTATCAGCCGGAGCAGACGACGTCAGCGATCATTGCCCATCATCCACAAGCGAAGTATTTCGTGGCGCGGACCGCCAAAGAGGCACGGGGCACCCAAGCCGACTGATCGCCTGACAGGTCAGTGGGTCTTCGTGATGCAGAACTCGTTGCCCTCAGGATCCGTGCAAACGGTCCAGTGGAATCCCGCGATCTCGTGATCCTCGAGGCGTTCTCCCCCGAGTTCCTCGACATGGGCAACCAGCGACTCGGGGTCCGATGTGCTGAGGTCGAGGTGGAGGCGGTTCTTGGAAGCCTTCCTCTCCGAGACCTGCTGGAACGCAAGGGCAGGCCCGCCGCGCGAGACGCGCGTCATCCAGACGTAGTTGGGGAAGCGGTTCTTCACTTTGACGTCGAGCACAGCACCCCAAAACGCCACCATGTTGTCGAGGTCGTTGCAGTCGAGCATGATCGACGCGACTCGTGCCACCTCCGGCCTAGCCATCGTTCGCCCCCTTGAAGTCGCGGTGCATCCGACTTGCGGTCGGGCCCTGCTGTCCCTGGTACTTTGACCCCAACTCCGCTGATCCATATGGGTGTTCGGCTGCGGTCGTCATCTGATAGAAGCTGATTTGGCCGATCTTCATCTCGGGGTAGATCGCGATCGGGAGGTTCGCCACATTCGAGAGTTCCAGCGTCACTTGGCCCTGAAATCCCGGATCGATGAAGCCGGCGGTCGAGTGGATGAGGAGGCCGAGGCGTCCCAGTGACGACTTGCCTTCGAGGCGGGCGACCACGTCATCGCCGAGGCGGATGGTCTCGAGCGTCGTCCCGAGCACGAACTCGCCTGGGTGGAGGATGAACGGAGCCTCTTGCGAGGCAACGACCTCCTTGGTCAGGTCGTTCTGGAGAGCCTTCGGATCGATCAACGGGTAGCGGTGATTCTCGAAGACGCGGAATCGGTGGTCACAACGAATGTCGACGCTCGACGGCTGGACGAGGTCGCGGTCGAACGGGTCGATCGAGACCCGGCCTTCGCTGATGGCTTCGAGGATCGTCCGGTCGGAGAAGATCATGGCCGAGGATGATAGACCGGGCATGAGGAGCGTCAGACCGGCCGGGGCTCGTGACCGGCAACGAGTCAGTCGGTTGCGGGAACCTGCGCGTCCGGGTCGCTGGTCTTCACCCAGAGGCCGATGGCGAACAGCCAGACCAGGCTGAGAACAGCGTACAGGAGCAACGCGAGGAGCCATGGAGCGGGCCGGAGCGCACCGGCGAGAAGGCTGGCCAGGGCTGCCAGGGTCAGTGCCCAACTGAGTGGTTGATATACGTCCGGGAAGCGGACGTAGTCCGCGAGCGTGCGGATGATCATGATCAGGGAGACCAATCCCAGGGCGACGGCCCCCGACAGCAGCCATGCGGTTGCCGTGGGAGCACGGTCGTCGGCAGCGTGCTCTACCAGGCTCACCATGGCAGCTCCGGTTGCCGCGATCGACATGGTGACGGGGAGGTGTCCGAACATCCAATAGGTGAGACGGCCTCCGTCGGTTCGCGGCCGGCGATCGCCGACGAAATCGAAGTATGTCCACCAGAACGCGAAGCCGATCATCAGGCCGATCATGCCCGTAGCGATGACGAGTGCCGTCCGCTCGCCTTCCGAGATTCCCTCGACGACGCCAACGACGACCTCGCCGAGCACGATGATCGTGAACAGCCCGAATCGCTCGACCAACGAGTCGGTTGGCGTGATTCCGAGGTCGGTACCTGCGATCTGGAATCGCTCGAGGGCAATGAACCCGACGATCCACCCGATGACGAAGAGTGCCCACACCGCGAGTCGGGCATCGTCCGGCATGGCGGCACTTGCTCCGACCACCACGACGGAGATGCCCATTCCTGCCAGGTACATGCCGGTGATGCTGGAGTACTCGTCCGAGTCCTGCCGGCGCACGGAGTACCACAGCCAGGTCAGGACGAGGAGGAATGCGGCGTACGTGAGAGCGAATGGCGCGCCGTCTGCTCCGGTTGCCTCGCCCGCGAAGACGGCGAGTAGAGCGAGGAGCGCCATCTGGACGAAAACGAAGGTCCGCGTGCGTCCGTCCTGTCTTCCGTGGAGATCGTGATACATCGTGCCGTTGACCCATGCAATCCAGACCAAGCCGAAGATCACAGCGAACTCCGCTGCCCCTCGCCACGAAACGTGTTCAGCGAGCGTGTGGGCCACCCGTGCGATGACGACGACGTAGACGAGGTCGTAGAACAGTTCGAGGAAGCTGACGCTGCGGTCCTCGATGACGTCGCCGTGGGCGCGAGGTGGCATCCAGAAGTATCGGCGGAACAGGCTGAAGGTGCTCGCCCTAGAAGACATCGAGTTCCCGGAGCCAGACAGCGAGGTCGCTTGCACTGGTGAAGAGGTGCGCCTGATAGCCGAAGGTTGTGGCCGCGGCGACGTTTGTGGGGGAGTCGTCGATGAATACGGTGGTCGCCGGGTCGAGGCCGTACCGGTTGTTGAGGATGGCGAAGAGGCGAGGGTCTGGCTTCGCGACCCCTTCGTCCCCGGAGACGACGATCCCGTCGAAGAGTTCGCCGAGGAAGGGGAATTCCGCGAGCCCGAGCGGCCACGTCTCTGCGCTCCAGTTCGTGAGGGCGTAGAGCGGCATCCCGGATGCGGAGATACGTTCTGCGATTGCCCGCGTTCCCGGGATCTCGTCGCCGAGCATCTCTGGCCAGCGATCCCACCACGCTTTGATGAGGTCAGCGTGTTCCGGCCGTTCCTCGGCGAGTTTCGCCACCTCGTCGCGGACGGAGAGGCCACCGTCCATCGCGTAGTTCCACTCCAGGGTGCAGATCTCGTCGAGGAACACACGGCGTTCCTCCGGGTTCGGAATGAGCTTTGAGTAGAGGTACTCGGGGTTCCAGTCGACAAGCACGGCCCCGAGGTCGAACACGACGGCGGTGACGGGGGAGGAGTTCATGAGGGTGTCGTTCCTGGGGGGTTGGGTGATGTGAGAACGGGGACGGCGCAAAGAGCGGTTTCTCCGTCGGACGGAATCCTAGGACGGTCGACGCTACCGGCCGGGATGGATCATTGGTGGCGCCGAGGTCGTTGTACTTGGCCAATTCGGGAGTCATCGGGCATCGGGAGACGTGATGAACGGAGCATCGCCGATGGACGCTACCTGGATGCCTCGCCTGAACCCCAGCGAGACACGGTGAACATTGTCCGTGAGCGGCTGCTCGCGCAACTCCCCTCCGGCGAGGAAGGCATCAAGTACCGGATGCCTGCCATGACGGTTCGGGGCAAAGGGGTGGCGGCCTATGACGGTTGCGCCAACCACTGCTCGTACCTCCCGATGAGCGGTTCCTTGCTCGATCAGGTTTCCGGCATCCCTTCCTGGGTGGTTGCGGCGAAGGGAACGCTGCAGTTCCGGATCGATAGACCCCTCTCGGCTGGCCTCATTCGCAAGCTGGTGAAGGCCCGACTGGCCAACATCTTCGACGTCCAGAACGGGATACGGTTCGACTTCCTCGAGGAAGGGGCGATCAAGGCCGGGGGTCGATGCGCGAGGGGAAACTCCACGGTGCGTGGCGCTGGTATCGCCGCGACGGCAGCCTGATGCGTACCGGGCGGTTCCGCGACGGCGAGCGGACCCGAACGTGGGAGACCTACGCTGCGGACGGGATCCTGGTGAAGGCGACGCAATTCTGAGGCGGCGCGATGCGAGCGCACCGTGGAGCGGGTGAGGAGAATCGAACTCCCGTATTCAGCTTGGGAAGCTGATGTTCTGCCATTGAACTACACCCGCAGACACCCGCAATTGTAGCGACCACCCGCCCTTCCCGTTCTTGCGTAAATAGTGGAAGCGGGCTTCCCATAGTTACGCAAGAACGATTTGCGGCGATCGAAGGGGTTCCAACAGAGGCGGTGGCGTGGCACAGTCGACGACGGTGTCGAAGGATCACGCACTCAGCGAGCTCGCGTCTCAACAGCACGGCGCTTTCAGCGTGGACCAGGCTGTAGCGTGCGGGCTGACGAGGCGCGGAATCGAGGATCGTGAGCGACGGGGTGTCTACGAACGGATCTACCCGACCGTATTCGCTCTCGCCGGGGCCCCGAATACCTGGCACAGAGCGACATTGGCGGCAATCCTCTCGATCGGAACACCCACGGCTGCATCCCATCGGTCGGCCGCCTACCTGTGGGGTCTGCTCCGTGGTGCCGGGCCCCGCATTCACATTGTGACCCGTCGATGGGATCGACGCCATCGACTCGATGTGCGACTCCACGAGTCTCTGGATCTGATTCCGTCGGACATCGTGACGGTCGACGGGATTCCGACGACCACCGCTGCGAGGACGATCGTCGATCTCGGTGCGACAGAACCATGGCGTGTCGAGCGGGCGCTCGAGGCAGGGATCAGCAGAGACCTCGTGACGTTGCGGACGGTTGACGACTTCGTCCGCCGCGTCGCTCGGCGTGGCCGGCGTGGCGTTGGCGTCATTCGACCGCTCCTCGAAGCGAGGTCGCAATGGGATGGAGCTACGCAGAGCGACCTCGAGGACCTCCTTCGGACCGTCCTCGCGCAACGTGGCGTTCCGATCGGCGCGGCGCAGCATCGGATCACCGACCATATCGGCACCTTCGTCGGTCGCCCAGACTTCGCCTACATCGAACACCGCCTTGCGGTCGAATTAGACGGCGAGCAGTTCCACATGGATCGCATGGTGTTTCGGAATGACCGCCGGCGGCAGAATGAACTCGAACTGCTGGGGTGGAGGGTGCTGCGGTACACCTGGTGGGACCTGACCAATCGTCCGGATGAGGTCGCCGACGAGATCCGATCCGCTCTCTCGGTTCTTGCGTAGATAGTGGAAGCCCGCTTCCCATAGTTACGCAAGAACGGGAGTGGTGGGCGCTAGAGCGAGATGATGCCCCAGATCGTCATCACGAGGCCGACGCCGAGGAGCCAGTAGGCGCGGGGTCCCCGGAGTTCCCCTTCCTCGCCCTTCGGTTTCCTGCCGCGGCGGTGCTGCCAGATGGCGAAGCCGTTTCCGAAGACCATCGCCAGACCCATGGCGAGGACCATCAGGACGAGGAGTCGGTCCAGGTCGAGGATCTCAACAATGTCGACGTCGTTCACGGACGGCACGGTAGCGACCGACGGACGTTGAGCTAGCTGAGACGACCGATACCCTGATGGCAGGCCCCCGTGTTCGATCCGGGGGCATTTGTTATGAACCGCATCATCAATACCGAATCTCGTTCCGGAAGGTGGCTCAGGCCGCGACGTCTTGCGCTGCCCTGGGTCCTGTGGGTCTTCGGCCTCTCGACGACGCTCCTCCTGGTTGCGATTTGGGGCCGCGCCGTCACCGTTGACCAGGACACGATCACCCGGTCGACTGAAGCGGCTCTGTCTGCCGATCTCGTGACGGATCGCGTGTGGGACTGGGTTGGTGAAGGACTCGCAATGACGGATGGCGTTGACCCGGTCGATGCCGAACGTGTGATGGACGAACTCGAAGGCCGCCCGCAGGCTGCAGCGGCCGTTGATGCTCTTGTCGATCAGGTTGTCGATGCGCTCGTAGCGCCGCCCGGCAGCGAAGCGACGATCGATGTGTCTTCCGCGCTCGCTCCGCTCGTCCCCGAAGTGGTGAATGAACTCGCAGCGCAGGGGCTCGAGGTTCCGGCAGAGTCCGTCGAGGCGACCGTCGACTCGCTTGATCCCGTTGCTCTGGATACTGGGGAAGCGGTCTCGGTCGGCGTCGTCACCAAAGAAGCGAACGATGTCCTAACCCTCGGTGTGCTCGTGTCTGCCGGGATGCTGCTCCTCTTCGGCTCGATGGCAGTCGCCGTCGCGGAAGACCGGTGGCGGACGGTACGTGGCCTCGCGACGCGGGTCGCCTTCTCTGCGCTGTCGTTCGCCGTGTTGTTCCGGTTTGGCGGCTGGGTGCTCGACCCCGACGGCGGTCGGTCGCCGCTCCGACGCAGCGGAGCCATCATCGTCGCGAGCAATTTGCACGTGTTCGTGATCATCGGCGGGGTCGCGGCACTGATCGCCGCCGCAATCTGGGTTGTCCGGCGGCCTCAGCGGGTACGAACTCTGCCGCCGGCCGTCTCCGAACGCGTCTCCGACGACACCAGCACCCAGGAACTCGTCTCGGTCTAGTCGTCCGGCTCTTCTGCGAGCGGCGCGAACAGGTCGACGCTGTTGCCGTCCGGGTCGAGGACGGTCGCGTATCGCTGACCCCAGAAGGCGTCCCACGGTGGACGCTCTCCCGTATGCCCGGCGTCGAGCACCGAGTCGTAGACCCGATCGACCTCGTCGGGATCCTCGCAGAGGAACGCCAGGCCGATCCGGCCGGCACCGGGCGGCGCCTGGAAGGTTGGGTCGAAGGAGCGCACCAACTCCTCGGTGTCGAGCATGAGGCGCGCCCCTCCGGGCAGCACCGCCTCGACGTGTCCCTCCCCCTCGGCACCCTCAGGGAATGCGAGGCCGAGCAGGCGATAGAAGGCGACCGAGGCCGTCATGTTGGAGGCAACGATTCCAATGGCATCGAAGTATGGAGACATGCCGCCAATTCTGTCACATCCGTATGACAGGATGGAAGGGTGCCAGTGAGCGGCGAGGCAACCATTCTCCATGCCGACCTCGATGCGTTCTACGCCTCGGTGGTTCTGCTCTCGCGTCCCGATCTGGTCGGCAAGCCCGTGGCGGTCGGCGGCGGCGTGGTTCTGTCGGCCACCTACGAGGCCAGGGCGATGGGCGTTCGGGGCGCGATGCGCATTGGAGAGGCGAAGAAGCTCTGTCCTGGTTTGATCGTGGTCGACGGCGCGTTCGCCGACTACGTGGAGTACAGCGACCGGGTCTTCGACATATTCCGGGACTTCAGCCCCCTGGTGGAACCGGTGTCGATCGACGAGGCGTTCATCGATGTTGGAGGCGCCATCCACCTCTTCGGGCAGCCGCAGCAGATCGCCGATTCGATCCGAGCCAATGTGTGGGCCGAGACGGGGCTGCCCGTGTCGGTGGGAGGCGCACAGACCAAGTTCCTGGCCAAGATCGCCAGCCAGGTTGCGAAGCCGGACGGCTCCGTGATCGTGGATCCCGGCGCCGAGATCGAGTTCCTCCACCCACTGAGTGTCGGCTACCTGTGGGGAGTTGGACCCGTCACGCTCGCCCACCTGGCGGAACTCGGTATCTCGAAGGTAGGGGAGTTGGCGGAGGCGCCGCTACGCCTACTGGCCGATCGCGTCGGTCCGCACCGCGCCCAACACCTCCATGCACTCGCGTGGAATCGTGACCCGAGGGGCGTGGTGACCGGGCGCCGGTCTTCCTCGGTCGGGGCCCAGAGAGCCTTCGGTGGGGACCACCAGGATCCTGAGTACCTGCGCGGTGTCCTCTCGCGACTCTCCTCACGTGTTGGGGCCAGGCTGCGCCGAGGCGGTCGGGCGGGTAGGACGCTCACCGTGCGGGCCCGCTTCAGTGACTTCCAGGCGATCACCCGTGCCACCACGATGCGCACGGCCACGGCGTCGAGCGCCGTGCTCTATCGGACCGCCCTCGACCTCACCATCGGTGTCCTTGAGGAATTCCCCAACCGGGGCCTGAGCCTGCTCGGCCTCTCGATGTCCCACCTGGTGCCCGCCTCGCCGCTCCAACTCGAACTCCCCATCTTCGACGACGACCTCGTTGGCGGTAGTTCGAAGGAACTCGAACTCCAGGCGCTCGACGCCGCCGTGGATGACCTGCGCGAGCGGTTCGGGAAGCGAACGGTCGGACCCGCCTCAGATCTGCTGGGGTCGACCTCGGCATTCAGTGAGGGTCTCTCAGACATCATGACTCGGGACTGACTGAATCCGCGGCCAGATCGAGGCAGGCGAGAACGGGTGCCGCACTACGCTCTCCTCCCATGGCATCGGAATCGAAGCGGCTCATCATCCTTGCGCTCATCGCCAATGCAGGGATTGCGGTTACGAAATTCATTGCTGCGGCGATTTCCGGGAGTAGTGCGATGCTCTCAGAGGGCATCCACTCGCTTGCGGATACCGGAAATCAACTGTTTCTGCTCAGGGGTCACGCTGCCTCGCGTTTCGACGCCAGCGTGCAGCACCCGTACGGGCGTGGCAAGGAGATGTACTTCTGGAGCTTCATGG
>Ga0316198_10001795_pt1 | contig 12793 bp, 11 predicted proteins | sample OudBieAanoxic_MG_FD_204935 | JGI IMG/M metagenome (GOLD analysis project Ga0316198, IMG submission 204935) | Coastal sediment microbial communities from Oude Bieten Haven, Netherlands - site A anoxic | ecosystem: Environmental > Aquatic > Marine > Coastal > Sediment | place: Netherlands... | reverse complement strand
TCGGCCGCTCGAGGCCTACGCCTACGACGTGCTGTTCGCCTCGTCGCTCCCGGTACGAACCCAGTGGGAGACTCTGGAGCTGCTGCGAGCGTGGGGGTTCCGGGTCAGCGAGCAGATCGAGCGGGCGACGACTCTCGAGGATCTGGCGACATATCACGCCGGGATCATGGAGCAGCGGGACGACCTGCCGTTCGAAATCGACGGCGTGGTGATCAAGCTCGATGACCTGCCGGCGCGGGACGAGGTGGGGACAACCTCTCGCCATCCCCGCTGGGCGTTCGCCTGGAAGTTCCCGCCGCGGGCCGAGCTGACCCGCATCCTGTCGATTATCCCGAGCGTCGGCCGAACGGGAGTCGTGACCCCGGTGGCGATCATGCGTCCGGTGGAGATCGGCGGCGTGACCGTGAGCCGCGCCACGCTGCACAACCGCGAGGAGGTCGCCCGCAAAAACGTACGAGAGGGCGACATGGTGCGGGTGCAGCGGGCGGGAGACGTGATCCCGCAGGTGGTGGAGCGGGTCGAGGAGGAGGGGCACGAACGCGGCGACGAGTTCCGCATGCCGGCCAGGTGCCCGTCGTGCGGCACGGCGCTCGAGGAGCGCGGGCCGTTCACCGTATGCCCGAACTCGTTCGGCTGTCCGGCGCAGCTCGTCGGCCGGATTCAGCACTTCGGCTCCCGACAGGCGCTGGACATCGAGGGCCTGGGCGAAGAGACCGCAAAGCTGCTGGTCGCGCAGGAGCTAGTGCGACGGGTGCCGGACCTGTTCGAGCTGGCGGCCGATCAACTGACCCAGCTGGAGGGTTTCGCCGAGCTGTCGGCGAACAACCTGGTGAACGCGATCGATGCCGCCCGCATTACCGAGCTGGCCCGATTCCTTCACGGTCTCGGGATTCCCGAAGTCGGCGTGGCCGTGGCCCGCGACCTCGCCCGCGCGTTCGGCACGATGGAAGCGCTGCGCGCGGCGGACGAGGAGACACTGATCCAGGTAGACGGCGTCGGCCCGATCATGGCCGGCCGGATCAACGAGTTCTTCGCCGAGCCTCACAACGCAGCCAACCTCGATCGGCTGCTGTCGTACATGCGCGAGCTGACCGCGCCCGAACGACCGGCCGAGGGCGGGGCACTGGAAGGGAAGACTTTCGTGTTTACCGGTGGGCTGGATGCTATGAGCCGCGGAGACGCGAAGAAGCGGGTCGAGGCGCTGGGAGCGAAGGCGACCGGATCGGTGAGCAAGAAGACCGACTACGTGGTGGCGGGCACGGACCCGGGCTCGAAGCTGGACAAGGCGGAATCGCTCGGGCTGACGGTGCTGGACGAGAAGGGATTCCTGGAACTGCTGGCGGAGCTGGAGGGCTGAGCATGGAAAACCTCGAGATCGCCGCCGCGCTCAAGGAGATGGCTGTCCTGCTCGAGATCAAGGGCGGCGTGAACCCCTTCCGCATCCGCGCCTACCGCAACGCCGTGCACACGATCGAGGAACACCCGGTTCCCCTGCGAAAGCTGGTGGAGGAGGAAGCCGACCTCACCGAGCTGCCGGCGATCGGCAAGGACATGGCTTCGCACATCGCGGAGCTCGTGACGACGGGAAGCCTGTCGGAGCTCGAGGCCGTAGCCGAGGAAGTGCCCCGCACGCTGATCCAGCTCACGCGTCTGCCGGGCGTCGGCCCGAAGAAGGTCGCGAAACTGTGGAAGGAGCTGGAGGTCGAGACGCTCGAAGACCTGGCGGCGGTCGCCACGGCCGGCAAGGTCGCGGGGCTCGAGGGATTCGGGAAGAAATCCGAGGAGAAGATCCTCGCCGCGGTCGAGAAATTCCAGGAGCGCGAGGTCCGATTCCGCATCGACCAGGCCGACCAGCTCGTGCAGCCGCTGATCGAGCATATGCTGGGCGACGAGCGAGTGCAGAAGTTGGAAGTCGCGGGATCCTATCGCCGCCGGAAGGAAACCGTGGGCGACATCGATCTTCTGATTCAATCGGATGATCCGACACCACTCATGGAACGGTTCACCGGCTGGAAGCAGGTCGCGGAGGTGGTCGGGGCAGGGGACACGAGGGGCTCGGTGGTGCTGAAGTCCGGGCTCGAGGTCGACCTGCGCATCCTCCCCGAGGAATCGTACGGGGCCGCACTCCTCTACTTCACCGGCTCCAAGGAGCACGGCGTGGCGCTGCGGAAGCGGGCCCTGGAGCGCGGGCTGAGCATCAACGAGTACGCCGTGTCGGAGCTGGTGGACGAGGAATCCGGCGAAGAAGGCACGGTGAGCACTACGGGCCGTGAGCTCGGGAAGAGGATCGCCGGCCGGACCGAGCATGATATGTACGAGGCGCTCGGCCTGCCGTGGATCACGCCCGAGCTGCGCGAGAACCGCGGCGAGATCGAGGCGGCGGAGCAGGGAACGCTTCCGAGCCTCATCACGCTCGAGGACATGCGCGGCGACCTGCAGATGCACTCCACCTGGTCGGATGGGAAGAACTCGATCGAGGAGATGCTCGGGGCGTGCGCGTCGAAGGGCTACGAGTACTTCGCCCTCACCGACCATTCGAAGGCGCTCGCGATGACGGGCGGCATGGACGCCGAGAAGCTGGCCCGCCAGTGGGAGGAGATCGACGAGGTCGTGGCAGAGCACGACGAGATCCGATTCCTGCGTTCGATGGAAGTTGACATCCTCAAAGACGGGTCGCTCGATCTCGAGGAAGAGTGGCTGGAGAAGCTGGATGTCGTGGTGGTGAGCGTGCACTCGCGATTCGAGCTGCCCGAGAAGGAGCAGACCGAGCGGATCCTGGCTGCCGTCCGGCAGCCGCAGGTGAACATCCTCGCGCATCCCACCGGCCGGATCATCAACCGGCGTGATCCGTTCGCCTTCGACCTCGATTCCGTGCTCGAGGCCTGCGCGGAGAATGAAGTGGCCGTGGAGCTGAACGCGCACCCCTCACGGCTCGACCTCAAGGATACCCACCTGATGAGAGCGAAGGAGAAGGGCGCGAAAGTCGTGATCAGCACCGACGCGCACCGGGTCCAGGATCTCGGCCTGATGTCGTATGGGGTGGAACAGGCACGGCGGGCGTGGCTCGAAACCGAGGACGTGATCAACTGCTGGCCGCTGGGGAAACTGCTGGCGTTTCTTGCTGGGTAGGGGTTCGTGTCCGCCTTTCGCGGACTCCTATTCGCTGGCGGGTCACGCCCGTCTTTCGCGGACTCCTATTCGCTTCGCTCATAAAGGTCCGCTCCAGGCGGGCGTGACCCTTTCCTGTACAACAACGACACACTTTCTCCAACACATCCCCGGCACCTCTCTCCCGGTTGAGGGGTGGATGACCGGCTTCCTGACATTCCGATTCCGCGAGAGAGATCCGGAGGGCGTGAACCGGGGGGAGGACTGGTGGGGACGAATGGGACGGGGGTACCTGGCGCGCCGCTTCGGATTCAGCGGGGGTCCGAGATTCCGCCGCGCAGGCAGATCGCGCTGCGGCTGGAGGCCGGGATCCGGGACGGGCGGTACCCCGAGGGGGCAAAGCTCCCGAGTGTACGGGCGATGGGGCAGCGGCTCGGGGTGCATCGCGACACGGTAGCTGCCGCGTACCGAGAGCTCGGCCGGCGAGGCCTGGTGCATGCGGTGCCCGGAAGCGGGATCTACGTTTCGCCTCGCGAGCCGGTGTTGGCCCGGACGCTGGGCAGGAAGGACGGCGCGCTGGCGATGCGGCTGGCCAGCCTGTCCGCAGCGATTCGGCTACGGCGTATCCTGCTGCTGTGCGAACACCAGGCCCTCGGTGAGGTGGTTGAGCGGGAGCTGGCCGCTTCCATCTCCGGCCTGAAGCTGAAGTGCGAGTCCCCGCCCGCCCGGCCCTGTCCAGGCCTGCACTTCGGGTGGCTGCCGATCCGGGTGCTGGGTCCGGGAGAGCTTCTCACTGCATCAGATCTGGAATCGATCCAGCACTCCGACAATCCCTCCCTCAGCCCGATTCCACTTCGCGCCGGGCTGTCAGATTTCGACGTAAAGGCCCTGTCAATGCAGCGGTTCCCGGCAGTGGTCGGCGTATTGAGTGGCAGCGAAATCGTGCGGGGAATGGTGCGCGAGGCCGTGCGAGGAGGAGCGGGATCGGATGTGGGCGTCGTAAGCGCTGCGCCCGACGACGGTGCAGCCATGCGACTGCTCCGGTCGCGGGCCACGATTCTCGCGTGGGACGCAGTCACCGCAGCGGGAGTTCCGCGGATCTCAGGCCGCCGCCATCTCCTGCTCCGGCTTGTCCCGGCGCGCTTCATCTCCGAGCTTTTCGATCTTCTGGGAGATCGAATCGCTGGGAATCGGAGGCACATTGAAAGCACAGATCGTGTTTGCTCAGGTTTCACCGGATGGGCGCGAAAGATACCTGCGAGCCTGGACAGAGTGGACGGGAACCCTGTTCTCGATGGAGATCCGGGCTCAGTTACTCGAGAGCGATGAGCGCCCGGGATCATTCACAGAATTCACGTGGTTCGAGCCGGGGCAGGAGGCCGCGCTGGCAGATGACAGGCTGACCCGGCTGAACGACGAGCTGAGTGCTGCGGCGGAGGCTCGAACCGGGGAGCTGGAACTCAGTACTGTCATGGTCTGACCCTGGAAACCGTCCGACGTTCAGGCCGTCTGACGAGAGGAACGGATGGAGCCCGATAGGGTCGAACAAGCTTGATCCGTGCCGGCGAAGTCCTTATACTCGCTGGCCCCGCCACAGAGGCGGATCATTGGCCCGTGGTGTAATTGGCAACACGCCTGACTCTGGATCAGGAGAGTCCAGGTTCGAACCCTGGCGGGCCAACTCGAAATTTCGGTGAAGTAGGCGGAAGTCGGTGCCGCCGGCTTCGCCGATTTGTTTGGACAGTGGTCGAGCTGACTGCTCAGGTCCAAGCGCCGTGGAGGAGTGGCCGAGTGGCTAAAGGCGGCGCCCTGCTAAGGCGTTGGGTGGAAACACCCACCAGGGTTCGAATCCCTGCTCCTCCGTTGACAAAGATTGGCTTGGTGTAGGGATTCTCACCGGTGCCTTTGCAGCGGGAGCTGCAAAGGGCTCTCGCCGCTGCGCGGCTCGAGCACGAATCCCTGCTCCTCCGTTGACAAGCTCGACAGTATCCGGGACGGGTGGCCGAGTGGCTTAAGGCGCACGCCTGGAAAGCGTGTGGGCATGCAAATGTCTCGTGGGTTCAAATCCCACCCCGTCCGTTAGAAAAGAACGGGTATTTCGAAGGTGGGATTTTCACCGGTGCCTTTGCAGCAGGCTGCAAAGGACTCTCGCCGCTGCGCGGCTTGAGACCAAATCCCACCCCGTCCGTACAGTGCAAATCAACCCCTCGGAGGGGTGGCAGAACGGCAATGCACCGGTCTCGAAAACCGGCGTCCTCACGGACTTAAGGGTTCGAATCCCTTCCCCTCCGCTCCACCCCCAAATCTCACCCTTTCAGGGTGGTCTCGCCTGCGATGCAGGCTCGAATGTCTCGCTACGCTCGACGGCGAACTCCTTCCCCTCCCATCGTCAGGAGCGCTGCAGGCAAGGCCAACGCGGTTCTGCAACCTGCGAAAGAGCCAACTGAACACGCTGTTGCATTGCCACGACAATTGACTCGATCCGACGCGAGTCGCAAGCTTCTGTTGGAGTGCCCACTGGACACTTATGGCCGGCCCCTTTCACAGGCACCAAGGCGGAAATATGAAACGACTCGCTCTGCCGTCTCTCATCCTCATGGGGGCATTCGCCCTTGGCGGCTGCTCCGATGGCGTCGTGGAGCCCGACGCTGCCGACTCCCTTCAAGCGGCCGCGAAGCATTCCGGGCCTCCCGTGCGGGGTAACACGGGCAAGCTCTATGAGCAGCGGCTCGAGGTCGGACGCGCCCTGGTGGAAGTGCAGTTCTCGAACGTGGCGGAGGTCCTGCCCTACTACGCCGCCGACATCGAGTACCACGATCCGATCGTCGACATCTACGGCATCGGGCAGATGACAGACTTCCTGTACCAGCTCCTGGGCGCGGGCGATTTGGTCACGACCGTCGAGGACGAGACACTCGTCGGCGACATCTACTCGGCCACCTGGATCATGTACGGTGATTTCCTGGGCGTTCCGTACGAGGCCAGGGGCATCTCGAACTTGATGTTCCGTAGCAACGACTCGAAGGTGTACTACCAGCGCGACTACTACACCGAGGGCGACATCATGGCCGCCGTCCCGGGCCTGGATCTGGCCATTGATAACTTCCGAGCCTACTACCGATGCGCCGTGGATCCGACGTTCGAATGTCCGTTCTCCGGAGCCCCGAGCGGAATCCGAAGCGAGCTCGGGTCAGGGGCGGCGGACGACTCGCAGGCGCCGCTCGGACGCGACAATCGCCTGCGTTCGCCAGAGCAGCTCCGGCGTGAGCAGCTGAAGATCGGTCGCCAACTGGTCGAGCTCGATGCCGAGAATTGGACGGAAGTGCTGCCCTACCTGGCAGGCAACTACGAGTACCACGATCCCATCGTCGACATCTACGGCCCCGGCACGATGGCCGAGTTCCTCGGCCGGCTGTTCGCCGGATCGTCGGACCTGTACACCACGGTCGAGTACGAGACCCTGATCGACGGAATATACATGGCGACCTGGACAATGTCCGGGTCATTTAACGGCGCGCCCTTCACCGCTCCGGGCATGTCGATCGTCAAGTTCGTCGATGGCAGTGTCCAGAGCTACTACTCGCGCGATTACTACACTGAGGGTGACGTCATGTTGGGCGTTCCGGAACTCGTCGGAGCCGTAACGGGTTTTCGGACCTATTACCGCTGCGCCGTGGATCCGACGTTCGTGTGCCCGTTCTAGGGCACACGAACCTCCTGGACTCGAAACGAGGAGTGAACCGCCCCGGTACTCACAGGGACTGAGCAGGGCTCTTACGGACTTAGAGTGACCTTGGGGAAATGTCTCGCTGCGCTCGACGGCGAATCCCTTACCCTCCGCTCCTTAGCCGTCAGTCCAGCTTCGCGTGGTTTCCGTCACAAAATGGACCGTTCCCCGTGTGCTTGCAGCCGCACAGGTAGGCCGTCTTCGTTTCTTCTGCCGTGAAGACCCTGGGCATGAGCCCGGTTCCCTTGTGCGAGCCATCACAGAAAGGTTGAATGGACGATTCCCCGCAGGCGCACCAGGCATAGTTCTTTCCAGCCTCGAGATCGACGGGGTAGGGTGCCTTCTGAGCGATGTTGGGCTTGGACATGGAGTCTCCTTGTTCGGAGTCGCATACGGGTCGGTAGTCTCACGCGTGGAAGATTGCGCACCGCAGTCATAATCATACTGTGGTTGATGAAACGACACCAAGGCTGCGTGGACCCACGCGCGCCCACGGCGTGCTCGGAGTGCTAGATTGCGAGCAGCGGCAGGTCCTCCCCAGCGCACCTTCCCAACCGGAGGCTGATGATGACGTCCGTACCCGGCATCCCGGACACCCCGACGCCCGCCGAGACCGTCGCGCTCCGCATGATCGAGGCGGTAAACGAGCGTGACTTCGACGCGCTCGACGACCTGATCGCTCCCGACGTCGTGCGTCACTGCGCGGCGACCCCGGACATCGAGGTCCGGAGCCTCGAACAATTCAAGACGTTCCTGCATCGAGACCTCGCGTCGGTGCCCGACGCCGAGCAGGCGCTGAATCTCATGTTCTCGAACGGGCCTCTAGTGGCGGCCCACATTACCTACCGCGGCACGCAGGACGGTCCGATGGGCCCGTTCCCTCCGAGCGGGCGGAAGGTCGAGATCCCGTACATCGGAATCCTACGCGTCGAGGACGGAAAGATCGCCGAGATCTGGGCAGAGTGGGACAACCTGAACGCGCTGGTGCAGCTCGGGCATTTCCCTCCGGAGCCGAAGACGGAGTGAACCGTCCCTCCGCCGCGTGAGGTCCTCGTCAGATGTGAAGGAGGACCCGCAGTACGCCGACCAGTTCGAGCTCCCCGGAGGGTTCATGGTGCGGCTCCCGTAAAGCGAAACACGGAGAAGTGACATGAAGCGGTCCTCGAATTCAGGTACGAACCGCAGGTTCTTCCTCTCGCAGATGGCTTCCGCAGCGATAGCGGCGGGAGCCACGCCCCACCTTCTCGCGGCGTCCGACCGGAGAACCGTGGAATTTCTGCGTCCGCGCCGTCGTCCGGCCGCCAACGATCAGATTCAGCTGGCGGTCATCGGAGCCGGCGGGATGGGGATGGTCGATGTGGGCACGGCGGTCAGCGTCCCGGGCGTGAAGCTGGTGGCTGCCTGCGACTGCTACGACGGACGACTGGCCGCTGCCAGGGAGGAGTACGGACCGGATGTATTCACCTCGCGGGACTACCGTGAGCTTCTGGCCCGGGACGACGTTGACGCCGTCATCGTCGGGACCCCCGACCACTGGCACAGCCGGATTTCCGTGGATGCCATGAGAGCCGGGAAGGCTGTCTACTGCGAGAAGCCCATGGTCCACAGCATTCCCCAGGGCTACGAGGTCGTTCGGGCCGAGAAAGAGACCGGAAAGACCTTCCAGGTCGGCAGTCAGGGGATGAGCTCACTCGGCAACGAGAAGGCACGGGAACTCTTCCGGGAAGGGGCCATCGGTGAACTCAACTATGCAGAAGGCTTCTGGGCCCGGAACGATCCGGCAGGGGCATGGCAGTACGCCATCCCGGAGGACGCCTCCGAAGAAACGGTTGACTGGGACCGGTTCCTGGGGGACGCTCCCGAGCGACGATACGACCCCCTCCGGTTCTTCCGCTGGAGGAACTACCGGGACTATGGCACCGGAGTCTCCGGCGACCTGTTCGTCCATCTGTTCTCCAGCCTCCACTTTGTAGTCTCCTCCATGGGGCCCCAGACCATTGCCGCCCAGGGCGGGCTGAGGTACTGGAAGGACGGGCGTGAGGTTCCGGATGTGCTGTTGGGGATGTTCGACTACCCGGATGCCGACGCCCACCCCCCGTTCAACCTCTCCCTGCGAGTCAACTTCGTGGACGGCACTTCCGGGAGCACTTACCTGCGCCTGGTGGGGAGCGAGGGGGCCATGGACGTGACGTGGACCGAGGTCATTCTGCGGCGTAACAAGGTCAGCGGCCCGACTGATGTCTTCCTTCAGCAGAAGTCGGACGAGATGGACGAGCTCAGGAGCCAGCGGAAGCAGATGCTTCCACCCGCGGAGAGCGTCTACGTGGCCGAGCAGGGGTACCTGGGCGCCCACTTCGACCATTTCATGAACTTCTTCGACGGAATACGGAACGGAACGCCCGTCAACGAGGACGCCGCCTTCGGCTTCAGGGCGGCCGCGCCGGCTCTCGCGTGCAACGACAGCTACTTCGGGGAGCAGATCATTAGATGGGATCCGGAGGGAATGAGGGTCCGATGAGGAGGGTGAGGATGACGGACAGGATCGGTCTGCGGTGGGTGGCGCTGCTGGTTCTTACTTTCTTCCTCGGCTGTCAGGGAGCGGAGCCGGATGACGGCTCAGCCGGGCCCGAGGACGACCCCGAGCCCCAGCTCCACAATACACTCTCTGAGGATGAGATTGCTGCCGGCTGGCAACTCCTCTTCGACGGGGTGTCCACCGCCGGATGGCGTGGGTACAACAGGGAGACATTTCCCGAGTCCGGGTGGGACGTGGCCGATGGCAACCTCATTGTCATGGCGTCCGATGGGAGCGAGGAGGGCTCGGGTGGGGACATCGTTTCGGAGGATGTGTTCGGGGACTTCGATTTGACCTTCGAGTTTTTCCTGACCCCCGTGGGAAACAGCGGCGTATTCTATCGGGTGGCAGAGGACCCGGAGAAGGCGATCTGGCAGGTCGCCCCGGAATACCAGGTTCTGGACGATACGACGTACATCGACATGGGTACCATGGACATGTACAAGCACCTCACGGGGGACAACTACGACCTTCAGGCTTCAACGGTGGCGGCTTCCAACCCCATCGGCGAGTGGAACCAGGGGCGAATCGTAGTGGACGGCCGGCGCGTGGAGCACTGGCTCAATGGCCAGATGACAGTTGAGTACGAGCTCTTTTCGCCAGAATGGGAAGCCCAGGTGGCTGAGAGCAAGTTCGCACCCCACGCCGGGTATGCCCGGGCTCTGGAGGGTCGCATCGGCCTTCAAGATCATGGCCACGAGATCCGCTACCGCAACATCAAGATCCGGCCGTTCATGCGTTAAATGCCGTGCCCTGGAGAAATGCCCGTGGTCCGCTACGCGGTAGCCGCAGTCGTTGCTCTTCTCTCGTCCTGCGCCACCAGCGAACATGTCGTCAGGTACGAGGTGGATTGTCCGATGTCCGGGTGTATGACCCACCTGGCATATCGGGATGCCGGGGGAATGAAGCATGGCACAGCGCTGAACAACTGGAGAAAACAGTTCCCCTCCGCGTCCGGTGAGCAATTCCAGCTGACGGTACAGCGCAGTCGGAATCTGACGGGAGACCTTCACGTGCGGGTCCTTATCGACGATCGCGAAGTGGTGTCCGCCCGATTAGGGCCGGGAGAAGGAGCAGCCGGGCCGGTTACGCTGGCAGGCGAGGTCCCGTAGCTACGACTCGCTGAACCCGGCACCCTCAAGCGGTCTCGAGCGTGGTCCGTGATACGCTCTGATCACAGCGCGATCCCCCCGGCGCTCCGGGCCGCGCCGCCTTATCTTGATTCCTCATCCCGGCGGACCCGGCCCAGTGCTGACAGCACTGCATCCGGTGCCGCCGGGCTATCAACCACCTCGCCGAGGAAACCGCCATGACACTCGAGATCTTCACCTCGTTCCTTGCCTGGTGCACGCTGATCAACCTGGTGATCCTGATTATCTGGTGGCTGGTATTGGCGTTCGGAGGCAACTGGATGCGGGGCATGCATCGAAAGTGGTTCGCCCTGAGCGATGAGAGTTTCGCCGCCGTCCACTACAGGGTGATGGCGTACTTCAAGATGCTCTGGGTGGTTTTCAATCTCACTCCGTATCTGGCCCTGCGCTTGTTCGTCTGAGTGACCGGCAAGGTTCGCGAGCAGGAGTATCCGGCGGCCGTATCCGTTCTGCTTGCCGCGCTCCTGCTCTCCTGTTCGGATCCCGATCCGCGTCCAAACCTGGTCATTCTCTTTTCGGACGACGCCGGATATGCCGATTTCGGATTCCACGGGAGCGAACTCATCAGCACACCCAATCTGGATCGGCTGGCCGCTTCCGGAGTGATGTTCACCAACGGATATGTGACCGCTTCAGTCTGCTCGCCATCGCGCGCGGGGTTGATGACCGGTCGATATCAACAGCGATTCGGGCATGAGTTGAACCTGCCCGGAGTGGCAGATCCCGCCGTGCCGGATTCCGTGCGAGGGCTTCCGCTGACGGAGCAGACGATTGCCGATGTCCTGTCGGAGAACGGCTACGCCACCGGCCTCGTCGGCAAATGGCACCTCGGACTCGAGGATCGATTTCACCCGACGCGCCGCGGCTTCGACGAGTTCTTCGGGATGCGAAGAGGGAGTGGCCCGTACTTCACGGGCACCAACCGGACGATCGAGGACGGCATGAACCTGGTGCCCCCGGATTCCCTCGACTATCTGACGGATGAATTCGGAGACCGCGCCGTGGAGTTCATCGCGCGACACCGGGACGAACCGTTCTTCCTGTTTCTTTCCTTCACCACGCCGCATACGCCGATGCATGCCCGCGCGGAGTACCTGGAGGAGGAAGAACCTCGTTTTGAGACTCCGGTGCGGGCGAAGTACTCGTCCATGATGCGTTCTCTCGACGAGAACGTGGGGAAGGTGCTCCAGGCGCTCGAAACCATGGGCCTTCGCAGCAACACGCTGGTCCTCTTCGCCAACGACAACGGTGGAGCGATGCCCTACAACGGATCGTTGAACGCTCCCCTGCGGGGTGCCAAAGGGACAGCCCTCGAAGGCGGAAATCGCGTGGCATACCTGCTGTCGTGGCCAGCCGTTGTCGGGCAGGGCCGTGTATTCGATGCTCCGGTATCGACACTCGACGTTCTACCGACATTCCTGGGAGCTGCCGGTATCGACCTGCCGGGCGATCGTGAACATGACGGAGTCGATCTCCTGCCTTATCTGGAGGACTCCGTGGCTGGAGTTCCCCATGACACCCTGTTCTGGAAGATGCAGTGGGGCGCTGCCGTTCGCGCCGGCGACTGGAAGTTGTTACGCACACCGCTCGATGAGCACTGGCTGTTCAATCTGGCAGAGGATGTTTCTGAAGCGTATGACGTTGCAGCCGAGAATCCGGACGTCGTGTCATCGTTGCGCCGGTCGCTGGAGGCCTGGGAATCCACGCATCCAGATCCGATCTGGCGAATCGACGACGCCTGGCACGCGCGCACGCTGGAGCGGTACGACCAGACGGTTGTGGACGGGTTCGTTCGAAACTGAATCGAAGGGCCGCACGCACGAAGCCGTGCGGCTCGTCCTCTGTTAGAATGATCCCGACCGGGCGTGAACTGATGTCTGAGAATGTCTGACAACAGATAAGAAGAGGGGACGATGACGAGCCGCCTTCGCGCAGTCGTGACAATCCTGACCACCGCGGCGTTCTCGCTCGCGACAGCCCACACTGCGGCGGCCCAGCACTGGATCCAGCAGGACGACGAGGCGCGGACGAACAAGTCCATGTTTCGAGCGCTGGAGGACTGGCCGGCGCCGAACGAGTTCCGTGCCGGCAGCGGGTTTCCCGGCGCGCAGTACTGGCAGCAGAGGGCGGACTACGTGATCGAGACATCCCTCGACACGGTGAATCACCGGGTGTCGGGCACCGAGCGCATCACGTATCACAACAATTCGCCCGATGTCCTGCGATTCCTGT
>Ga0316198_10001794_pt1 | contig 12799 bp, 7 predicted proteins | sample OudBieAanoxic_MG_FD_204935 | JGI IMG/M metagenome (GOLD analysis project Ga0316198, IMG submission 204935) | Coastal sediment microbial communities from Oude Bieten Haven, Netherlands - site A anoxic | ecosystem: Environmental > Aquatic > Marine > Coastal > Sediment | place: Netherlands... | reverse complement strand
GTCGAATGGAACAGATTGGCCGGCGGCTGTCACCCATGAAAGCCGGAAGTCTTTGTTTTTCTCCCATGTCAGTACCAAGTCACAGGAAGTATTGTTGACCACAAGTAACTCCATCTGGCCGCCACAGCTCAAATTAACTACTCTGAGGCGTGCATCTGTGGGAGAGGGGCAGGGTTTTTGCTCTGATCCCCTGACTACCTCGGACTCGGTCCCCAGTACTGCAGGCGGCAAACCCAGCCCGGTATCCTCAGCGTAGATGATTGCTTCGGCCAGCTGTGTGCGATATTTTGCCTGTTGGTTCAGAATACAAACGTGGTACAACGCGTCCACCCAGACCACAAGGGCATACTGGCGAGGCTTTGATTCCGACCAGTATTGGAGGATGTTATTATCCGCGACAAACGCTACAGCGTTATCCAGGATGTCCATTAGGTCATCATCGGGAAAACAGCGTAGCAATCTTGCCAGATCCATTGTATTAACAGCATGGTACTGAATATTGAAATGCAATGGAGACAGATGTCGTTCGATTAATCCTCCGGGCATTACGAAGCGGGGGAATCTCCTTTTGATTCGGTGTAACTGGGGAATCAGGTGATTTGCTGCCAGTCGCTTGACTGCGCGAACCGGCAGAGGCAGGCGCATTGCTTTCGACAGCGGAAGCAATGTCAGGCCGATGGCCCAATACACCAGACGATAGAGTTGTTCAGCGGGTTGTAGCCTGAGCGATGAACGGGCGGCTGAATGTGCAGAGTCGACGTGTCCCGCATAGTGATTGTCACCAGTGACTTTGCGGTACCGGTGCAAGGCAATTGTGGTATCCAGATGCGTATTCAGGATTAACTTGTTGGTTGGGGACTTGTCAAGGGTGCGACTTGGTAGCCATTTTCCACCGGTCTGTTTCCAGCACTCATCCATTCCATCGACACTTTCCTCCAGGGAGTCATGCAGGAACCACAAACCCAGGCGGGTCTGGTCCGTGTAGTTTGAAATGAAGGCGACTGCACTCTCAAGCGCAGTGCGTACTGTATCATCGGGGGCCTCTTCGAGCGCCAATTCCAGCAGGTGTATGGCGCCATTATGATACCGGTAATGAGACTCCATCAAATCAGTCCATTCACCATGGTGCCAGCCCCCATCTTTGGACTGCCGTGCAATGACAGAGAACAGGAGTTGGCGTTTCAACAGTCCGTAGAGTGTCTTGTCAGTTGCAAGCTCGAGTCCCTTCAGCAAGACATATAGTCCGTAGGCGTCGAGTTCGGAACAGATTTTCCACTTGCGCGGCCATATGAAACGGTTTGCATAGACATGGCCGTGTATAAGATACAGGTATACATCTGCGGGTGTCTGGTAAACAGTTTGCGAGGTCCACAGGAATACCGGTTGTTTTTCCAGAACAAGTGGTCGTTCAAGCTCCGCCACGATACCGCCAACTCCGGGAGGAAAGCGCCATAACGTCAAATCCAGTTGCATATCGCCGGAGGTTTTGATTTCAATAGCCAGATCCCTGGATGTGGCTTCGAACCGGACAATAGCAGGAGATTCTTCCGACAGTATACGGCCGGATGAGTCATACACGCGTAATAGTGGTGCTTGAGGTATCCAGTACGAAGGCTGTGCGGTTTCCGCAGGTTTGATCAGCCAGCCGCCCGAAGGGCAGGAGATCAGCTGGTACTCCCCCTGGACGGTGAAGCGCACAGCCAGAGCATCGCTTTCCGCGAGTCTGAAAAAACAACAGGAGGCGCTTTTTGTACCAGGAAGCCTGTCCAGCAACAGTGTGGCCAGGCTGTCCAGATTCAGGTGCAGTCTTGAGAAATTACCGGATTGCAATACCTGCTTGGACTCGGCGCTGGCCGGAGAGTCAAACATCTGTTGCAGATCGTATACCCTGTACGCCGAGGCTGCATCACGTGTTTGCATGTTTATCATTCCCGATGCAGGCGCTCAAACTCGTAACCAAACAAACGTATATCATTCTCATGCCGCTCGGCAACTATAGCCATGCTCTCTTCGTCATAATAATCTGAATAGTGGTATCGTTGCTTCCTGACGCTTCCTTTCAGTCGGGGTAGTGTGCTGGCAGGGAGCCCCAGCTTTTTGCAGACCTTGCTGTAGTCTTCGGGAAGTCTTTCGTAGCGAATCACGAAATCTGTACACAGCTGGTCGTCTAGTGTGTAAAAACAGTCATTGTTCGGCCAATTCGCGTTTTTTATATAGCTTGAAAACAACTGCCTTAATTGGTCAAGTTCGTTGAATGGCACTCCGAGATAATGATAGTATTTCTTCTGCGGCTTGAGTGCGGGGTCGCGTCGCTTTTCCCAGAAAAAATATGACACGGCCCTGTCCCAGGGGTTTCTTGTAATACTGAATTTGAAGTAATCATTCCAGACTTCAGGTGAGACCTGGCCCTTTATGGTGAGCGCCTCGACATGCTGCAGATTGGGCAGGTCAAGCTGAACAAACTTGTCCGCATTCATCGATTTGTGGATAAACCTGCCATTCTCGTCACGATTATGTCGGTAGTCGTTGAGCGGGGTGACTATGTCGCTGCCACTGCAATAATTCGACAGCGCTGCCTCGACGCTCGTCCCGGCCGTTTTGAACGATTTTATAAAAATGAACTTGTGTGTGTGTGAGATAATCATTGAAATTGTTCTCAAGTATTCTTACCGCAAAAAACAGGCGGCCATTAGGTTATCCGCTATCCAAAACGGGCTTTACAGTAACCGATTCCGGCAACCGGGGCGGTTGGCTGTTGCTGTCTGTATCTGTCTCCTGCTCGACCACAAGCAGGGTGTCGCCGGGGACATTGTCCAGTACCTGCATACTGCCATCTGGCCAGCGAATTTTGACCGATTCCGCACTCCCGTGTTGGCCAAGGCCAAAATACAACCTGTAGTGGCCTTGCGAAAAGAATGCCCCCTCATTGCTGCCGACTTCCATTATCTGCTGCCCATCCGGCGTGACAACAGTAACGCCTGCCCCAATTGCCTGCCGGTTACCTGAAGCGCCCTCGAGTCTTACTTCTAACCAGTGGTTATCAGCCCCGACATTGCGGTAGGACAGGAATTTCCACTTGAATATATCCCGGGCGGATTTGAAAGGCTTTTCCCACCAACGCCACAAGGAAGGGTTTTCGTTTAATGCAATCACCACATCGCGTGTCCCGTCGTTGTCCAAATCGGCCCAATTGGAAATGGCACCCAAATACTTATGCGAGGGCAATACCAGTAAATTTGTAGCCTCGAAATGGCTGTCTTCACGCTGCCGGAATAAGCCCTCCGGGACAGCGTGAAAATCAGGGCGGCCATCATTATCGTAATCTACCCAGTTGCCCCCCACACTCTTTGCGGGCAAACCCACCGAGACCGGATCAACGGGTGAAAATTGCCCCGCATTGTTGACAAGCAGCGTGTTTCCTTCTTTCGAAACAGAAAATGCGTCCAGGTCCCCGTCCAGGTCATAGTCAGCGATAGTGAATTTGCCATCGAAATTCCAATAGTCAAGGGTAACGTACTTCAATCCGGGTCTGTCATCCCTGGCAAATTTCCCCCGCCCCATGAATTCCCCGGAGAAGTGTCCCGCCTGGTTGCGGTATACAAAGAACCCTTTATCTGCCGTTGTCAGGAGGTCTGCGTCACCGTCGTTGTCTGCATCAAGCCACGCGAAGTCGATCAATTGGTGATCCGTAATAGCCAGGCCGGCTTCGGCCGCGACATCCACAAAGCGTCCCGCCTTGTTTTGCCGGTACAGTTGTTTCGGAAAATCTTTCTCGACGCGCCCCCGGTCCTGGCAATTGATATACAGATCCAGCAAACCGTCCTGATTGAAGTCAACCCATTTTACGTGTCGTCCTGAACACCCTTTTTTTTCGAATCCCAGCTCGGAACCGATCTCCTTATACTGTCCGTTGTCCCCGCTCACGTAAAAGGCATCTTTGATAGTGCGTTGCACGCTTTCGGGATACTGGCTGAGCCCACCACCGAGCGCGCCGCGGTTTGTGAAAACATCCATCCTGCCGTCATTGTTGTAATCCGCCCATGCAAGAGCGTGGCGATCCTGTAGTGCCATGGTGAAGCTGGTTGAATGCGGTGCTATCTTTTTGTTACCTACGTATATCTGGGAAGGCCGTATGTCGCCCTGGATGTCGAAATTTATCGGAAGTCCCCAGGTGGTGAGTTTCAGCGCCAGCAGTGCGTCTCCGTTCGTCGAAAATTTTACTGTCGTTTCGGATTTGGGCGAGGATTGAGGCTGTATCTCGATATTGAAACCGTCATTTTTATCCATCTCTAGCGGGGCGTTGATTTGAAGAGTCCCTTTCCAGTCGCCGATTTCCCTTGTCTTGTGCGCGCGGATAATAACGTTATGGCCCAGTTCGTCGTTGCCACCTCTGCCCAGCCAGTAGACGTATAGCCCGGCTTTGTCTACCTTGGGTGCCATATAGGAGAGCTCCACGCCGGGAAATTCCTGGCTCTGGTTGAGGGCCCACTCGTCAAGGACATCATGGTACACGCCTTGCCCATCGGCGATTAGCAGCACTTGCTGAAAGTTGTGGTTTGACGTGTATATGTCCAGGAGATTGTCGTCGTTTGCATCTACAATCCCGACATCCATCAATTTGTAAGTTTCTTTCAATGGCAACGGGGACTCGACGAACTGATTGGAGAAACTATTGCGTTGCCAGATTAAAACAATTAAGGCGAGTATTAAAAAGACGACGATAACAACAGCCCACTTTTTATTTCCCATACGGAACTCCCGTCACATCTTGTACACGCGGAGCGAGTTGTGAAATCCCACGCATTTGTCTCAATGATCGATGTTTTCCCGTTTTGCGCGGACTCATGTCAAACTCCTGTATACGAAACTCAGGCCCCCATTTATTGTTTTGCGCCAGCGAGCAGACTCGGACTGCAACGCCGTTATAGGGAGTAAAAGAAAGGCGGCCAGGTAGACCAGCGAACCGGGGATGGTCATAAACAGTAGATAGAGTGCGGGATTGGTCGTTATGAGGTCACCCGTCAGGGAATCAGTAAGAGCCAGCACAAGGAAAAGCAGACTGTTCAGCTTCAGCCCGGGAGCGACCGCCCTGACGAGTTCCATTATTCGTGTTGGAATGGTTCGATACACCAGGATATAGAGATACGTTGTGGCGAAGACCTGGCTGCCCAGGACGCTCCAGCTTACGCCTTCCAGGCCCCATTTGAGCCCAATCAGGCAAGCGCCAAGGGTGACGACCAGGATGGCAGCCTGGGCTATCATCTCTTGGAACAGACGGTTCTGAGCCATCAGAACCACCCCGCAGGGGCGGCCAATGATATAAAAGAAGCCTGCCAGGGCCAGGATCCTCAGGGGCTCGGCTGCGGGCAACCATTGTGCCCCGTAGACTACCCCGATGAAGGGTTCGGCGACCCACCAGAGTCCAACATAAAATGGCAGGATGTAGGCCATTAGCAGAGTGATGACGCGATAGAACATATATCTGGTCTGGTCCAGATCATCCTGTACCTTGGACATGGCCCGAAAAACCGGCTGGGCTACAGGTTGGGCTAACATCCAATAGGGCAGCCTGTGTAGGCTGTCGGCCTTATTAAAAAGCCCTAGAAAGGCCGGACCGGCTATTTTGCTCAAGATCAACTTCAGCCCCTCATTTTTTAAATGGCCCAGAATGTCGTTGGCTACGATCTTGGATCCGTAACTGCCATGTCTGCGCATAATGGCCAAATCGAAGTTCAGGCGGAGGCGCAGGGCGGTAACGCGTGCCAGCAGGATGTTTCGAACGAGCCCCCCTGCCAGACCCGAAAGTGTCAGGCTCCAAACTCCCATGCCGGCCCATGCCATGAGTACACTGGAGATACCTGTTACCACGCCTGATATGATCCCGATTAGCGATCTTCTTTTGAAGTCCATCTCCCGATTCAGCCAGGAGCCATGCATGTAGGCGAAGGGTCTCATCAGAAAGGACAGCGCAGAGACCTGTAACAAGTCTCCATAAAGGGGATTCTCGAAAAATTCAGCAAACCAGGGAGCGGCCAGGAAGAATCCCAGATAGATCAGGGCTCCCAGCACAAGCTGCAGGGTGAAAACGGCATGGAAGTCGTTATCATCCACTTCCTTTGCACGAATGAGGGCCTGCCCCATGCCACCGCTCGTCAGCATGCTCACGAACCCGGTAAATACCTGGACCGTCACGATCATGCCGAAGTCTGCGGGCACCAGCAGCCGGGCCAGGATGACTCCGAAAGCGAAATCCAGTATCCGGCTACCCGTATTGCCGATGATCAGCCACTTGACGCCGGTGCGGATGCTTTGACTTAAATTCATAATTGATGGAGGGTAGACATTCAGCTTGGCGTTCATGCTCTCGGGTGGCAAGAGCGGGAATCTGGTTACCTGCCGACTCTATTCCCCGGAGAGCACTTTTATTGCCTGCAATAATCAGCTGAAATTCAGTTTGCGTTGATATTAGACTTTTTTTTTGCAGGTGGTTTGTTTTTCAGGTGAAACTACAATTTCCGCAAATATAAGATTTTATCTGTAGTTTCCTGTGTGTCTTAGTGAGCATCCCCAGAAGCAGGTAACGAAAGGTGTCGACGGGCCGTACTTTCCCCAGAGCAATCAGTTAATTATCACGTTCGGCACAGGTGTCATAGCTTATTGGCCATGTCCAGTCGCCTATGGGATAATTTAAAATAAAGTCTAGCGGAGAACTATGATGCGCGCAATACTGCTCGTTGTGTTAGTGCTGTCAGTTCCTTGGCATAACCTGGCTGCCGCGGGTGCGGAGTGGAAACAGAATACGCAACTGTTACCGCAGTACTGCAAGGACAGGGCTAAAGGTAGTCAGAGCCGTGAGTTCAATAAATGGCGTGGAACCTTCAGTGAAGCGTTCATACACATGCATCACTATTGCAGCGGAATATATGCCGAGAAAATGGCAAGAAGCACAATAGACCCAGGGAAGCGAAACCGTTGGTTGGGAATCGTAATACAAGAGATGAAATATGTAGGGAATCACTGTAACACCCGCTGCGTTCTCTACCCTGAGCTTCATGCTCGTCTGGGATGGGCCCTCGGCGAGAGCGGTCAGATTGCCGAAGCCGTCGGGCAGTTCCAGCGCGCGATTAAGGCGAAACCAAAATATACACTGGCGTACGCACAACTGGCGGATCTTTACGTCGAAATCAAGCAGCCCGGCGAAGCGCGAAAGATTCTCGAAGCAGGATTAAAAGCCAAGCGCGGGTCTCGCGCGCTCCAGCGACGACTAGATAAGCTCTAAACACCTGGTGGTTGGATGATTTGATCTTTCCAGGTACTTGGACCGGTTATCCGGTTTAACCCTCAAAATGTATGGCCGACAGCATCTGCGCAGCTAGCCCTGCACTGCCCGCATCTCACCCAGCACTGCTGCAATCCGCACAAGAAAAAACCGTGTCTTGGCCCACTGCACGGAATACAGGGCGTGAAAGGTGTATTCTACCAGTTTGCGCCACATGTAAAGCGGGATTCGCCCATGCTTCTGGCCTGTCTGCACCCCAGCGCGTGAGCGCTGAAAGCTCTTTTTGAGCAGGTAGCCAAGCCGGAGACGGGCGGGGTCGACATAGTGGTACTGTTTTACATCGGGAATGTAGTGCAGTTGTTCCCCGGCATTCAGCGCGCGCAAAACGAAGTCGGTATCCTCACCCCCTCCCAGGTTATGTCCCTGCGGTCCCAGTGCTGTGGAAAATCCACCTATACGATCAAATACCTGACGCCGCAGGAAAAGATTGCCACCCCCGGGGATCGGGCCCTCATGCCCTATCAGCTGCGGACTGTCCCCATGGTCCTGGCGGGGCACTGGAAGAGGGTAAACGCGGTACGGCCCCGTGTCATGTACCCAGGCGGGTTCCGATCCGTCCCAGTCCGGCAGAATGCGGCCACAATACAAGGTCGCATCGGGGTATGACCCCGCTGCAGCACAAATGCCGGTCAGGTAGTCTTCATCTACCCGGTGGTCATCATCCACTAACGCGACCAGATCTGAGCGCAGCTCCGGGATGGCTCGATTCAAGGCGTGGGATTTACCTGGGATGCCTTCTTCAAGCCAGATGAGTGGCAGCCAATCATTTTCTGTCGCCTGCGCCTGGTAATTTTTCAAAAAGGTTGCTGTATTATCTCTGCAGGCATTGGCGATCACCAGAACATCGGCGGAACAGTTTGCAGGGCGATGTGCACGGTTAAGGGACGCCAGGGTTCTTTCCAGCAATGCCGAGCGATTGTGGGTACAGATTACGATTGTGAGTTGCATCAGTGTCAGGATTTTAGCTGCTCCATTTTGGCTTACTTAATCCAAACAGGATATCTGGTTAATTCTCCGCCTGGAGAAATGACCTCGACGTCAAGGCCATTGCGCCCTGGACTGAACCACCAGCGGGTGGTGCGCTTCGGGCCCACGATTTCACAGCCAAGCCTGTCTGCCTCCTCCAGGAGTCGGATCTGATGCGTTGGCGATGATGTCAGGAACGATGGCAACATGACGATCAGGAACAAAGCATCAGCGGCATCATTTTCAGGTGATATTTCGATGCGCCAGGCTCCCGGGTCCGTTTGTTTTCTTTTGAGCATTTGCTTGTCCAGGGCCCCATCCTCGTCATAATTTTTCCCATCCGTGAGGAATGCGGCGTTGTTGCCACCGATAATTTGTACCCGTGGTGTCTTTGGCAGCAGGATATGACCGGCTAGATGGCCTCCTGAGTGACTAGTGTCGCCATGGGGCATTGTCGCGACCGAGAAGCCGTGCTTGGTCCGTAGCGGCACATCGATGGTATGCAGCAACCAGCGCTTCCTGAATCCGGGTTGGGTGGTACGTAGCTGATCAAAGACCACGACGACATCGTCCACCGAGTCGTAGCCGAATGTGCGCCAGAGGCGTTTTACTCGCCGAGTTCTGTGTGAAAACGTACCCTGGCCGGAATACATGTTGGTATAGGCCGGTGTGATATCTGTCACTACTGCGACCAAGCCATCCCGGACAACGAGGTTTTCGATCTTTCCTGTATGGTAGATCTCGCGTTTGCTCAGCCATTCCTTGAGATCAAGGGGGGCTGCCTCGATACCCCAGCCGGAGCCGACACGTCGCTGACCGCCGTCATTGGCGATCTGGCGTGGTGGTTTGTTCTCGCGGGGAGCCGGAACCGTATCATCCGGGTCTCGCACAGTGAGGGTGTTGTGGGCGATCGTCTGATAGGCATAGTTCATGTGATGATCGGAACCGTATCCTCCACCCCCGCCATAGGCGCCGCTGTCGATAGCGAGTGCGCCGGCCTTGTAGATGGTGAATGAACCCTGATCGAGGTGTGTATGCGACCAGTAATTGTCCCCGGCCTTGAAGGTGACGTAGGTCGCATCCGCTGTCCAGTCGCTGCGGGCAACCATCATGCCGATACCGTCGAAATAGCGGACCAGGGGCAAGCGCGATATGGCATCAGGATCGCACAGGCTGTTATCCGGCAACGGCCCCCAGGGCCAGGACGTCGGTTCCATACGCCTGGGGCAGCCGTTCAGGCTGTAGGCAGCCGCGTGTCGGTATTCGATAGCCAAGGGGATGCGGTCCTGTACCTCGCGATCAAAGAACGCGCCATCGCCCCAGCGGAAGTGGGTGCCATCCGGACGTGCCCGATAGACGAGAAAATCCAGAAAGCCGCGTATTCCGGACTCAGACTGGAACAGGTCCTCTCCGGTCGCCTTGCGCCACATGGCGGGTACCTGGTAGATCGCCTGCCCGATGCCGATACCGACATACTCGCCGCCTTCGTGCCAGCCTCCATGGCTGCCCATGATCTGTCGCCAGACCGGCAGCACACGGTTTTTCCAGTAGTCGTGGGAGTGGCGCATGATGAGCTCGCCGCGTGGATCATCTCCATACAGCGCCAGGCTCGTCGTTATCAGGGCCTGAAAGGGGCTGTTGTACAGATAGACGTTGTAGGGTGACAGGCGCTGTTTTTCCCGAATGCGGTATATCAGATAGTCTGCATTGCTCACCAGCTTGTCCCGAAGGCCGGCGCGCTGTTCATCAGTCCATTGCTGGTATAGCCAGTCATAGGCCACGGCCACCGGTTTTGCCTGTTCGTGGCCGCGCCATGTGATTTCGAGCGCCACCAGACGCTGGTAGAGGCTATCCAGATCCAGACTGCCGGGTTCGACATAAGCAGTGACAATTGCCGAATAGAATTTACCCTCGCCGTCAGCAGCACGCTTTTTGTGATTGCTCAGGTAGGCAGGATTCTCCAGTTTGAGTCTGGTAATGTCCTCAGCAGTGGGGGCCGGCAGCCGGGGATGGCTGTAGCGGAAGGCGGGTAACTCGACCGGCGGGAGTTCTTCCGGAGCCGGTAAGACAGGTAATTTGCTCTCATCCAACGGGCGTTCGATTGGTGTTCCAGCAAGCCTCCAGACAACTCCAGCAATAACGGCGACCATGAGTGCCGATATGACAGCTAGTAAATAGCGTGGTAGCACACGCCCTGTGAGTTTCCCTTCGTTCACAGGTATTATTTTTATTGTTTTTTTCTTTGATAATGCCGGATAGAACCAGGGCAAGATCCAGGCGATTGTGGCGATGATGGCGTCGGTGATATCAGGAGATCGTCCCGGCAGGTACTGTTGGTACCATTCCAGCGCAAACATCGAGGGAAATACCAATACGGTACCCGCCAGTATCAGCAATCGCCGGTGGTTGCTGTTCGCCAGCTGGGCAATGAAACTCAGTGCGACAAAGGGCCAAAGACCGCCGAGGATGTCGATGAGTCCAGTGATGTTATTACTGAAATGACTTCGGAAGGGAATCCAGTTGAATGTGGTCAAGTTTGTGGCAATGGTATCTGCCGGCACATGTAAGCCACTGGCTAGTGTCATACCCAGGATTGCGCAGACGGCGATCAGCAGACGCGGCCGCTGTGGTTTCTCATAGATCAGTGTCGTAACGATCAGTCCGATCGCGAGACCCAGCAGGGCCTCGAGGGAGAGTTGCCGGCCAACAACTGGTATTTTGTACAGCAGTACGAGACTGACAAAGCAGGTGAAGATCAGCAGTGCCCTGTAGCGAAGACGCAGTAAGGTACTGCTCATCATGCCCACTGCAGTAATGGACAAGGAATATTCCAGGACACGAACCCATTCCAGGGCGGCAGGGTTTTGCAGGGTTTGCCAGAGGGGTTTTAGTCCATGGCGAAGGTTGCCCAGATCGATGGAGGGCACCAGGGGACTGATTTGGGAGAGGGTCCACAGGCACAGTGTCAACAGACCCAGGTTGGCTAGAGGACCAGGATGGATATACCTGTACCGTATCCGGTATAACTTTTCACCAACTGCTGTATCAGGTCGCACGCCCAGAGCAAGCAGGGCGCCTGCAAAGCCACCGCCGGTGTTCAAGACCACATCGGCGACCGAAGGCACACGGCCGGGGAGGTGGGCCTGCAGGTATTCGAGTGTAAGGCTTAGCAGGGCACTGGCCAGGGTAACGAGCAACACCATGCACAACGGACAGCGACGGTTGGCAAGGGTACGCATGAGGAGCAGACCCAGCGGCATATAGACCAGCAGGTTGGTGAGTATGTCTGCTTTGGAGGCGTCGTGCAGCCCGCGCTGCCACATCAGGCTCCACGGGCTTGCGCCGGGTGTCAGCCACTCATTGAAGGGGAAGAGGGTGCCATACACCAGCAGTAGCCCGTAAGCGAGCATCAGGTAGAGTCTGACGTGCGAGAAACCCCCTGAGCGATTCAAGGCGAGCTGTCTGCCAGTTTGCATGTCTTAACCATCAGAATTCCAATTGAAATATCAAATGAGAAATAGCGTTACTAAAATGATTTTTCATCAGAATTACGCCTTGAATCACTGATCAGGTATTGTCGGGCTAAAATAATCTCTTGCTTTGGCGATCTGAATTCCGTAATTGGGTTATATCCGGCTTACTTCAGGACCAGGGCATTATCATGGCATATATTGGTTTACGAATAAAAATTCAGTTCTGGTCACTAACAGGGCTTTTATTAATGGCGCCGCTCCTTCTAGCGGTTGGCCCCTGTCTTGCTGATCTGCCGGCGACTATAGACCGTGTCAAGCCGGGTATTGTCGGTGTGGGTACCGTACAAAAAACCCGACGTCCGCCATACAAGATTGTCGGTACCGGTTTTGTCGTTGCCGATGGTCGTTATGTCATCACCAATGCGCATGTCCTTCCGAAAGAGATCAATACTGCCAAGCTGGAGTATCTTGCGATCTTTGCCGGCAAAGACAAACAAATGAACATTCGGCAGGCGGCGAAGGTGAGCGTTGATGAGGCGCATGACCTTGCTCTGCTCAAGTTTGAGGGTAAACCATTGCCGGCATTATCCCTGGGGCAATCTTCCCGGGTCAGGGAGGGAGAGGAATATGCGTTTACGGGGTACCCGCTGGGTATCATTTTTGGTCTGTATCCGGTGACTCACCGTGGAATCATCAGTTCCATTGTTCCGGTTGCCCTGCAGGCAAATGCCGCCAGTCAGTTAGACCCGACCCAGATTCGCCGCCTGCGTCAGCCATACAAGGTCTTTCAGCTCGATGCCACTGCCTATCCAGGGAACAGTGGCAGTCCTTTGTATCATACCGAAACCGCTGAAGTGATCGGTGTCATCAACAAGGTTTTCGTTAAAGATGGGCGGGAGAATGTCCTGGCCAAACCCAGCGGTATCAGCTATGCAATGCCTATTGAGTACGCCAGAAAACTACTGAAAAGTGCCGGATTAAACGAGTGATATCACAATCGAGAACAAGCCGTTCAGGCAGG
>Ga0316198_10001793_pt1 | contig 12799 bp, 7 predicted proteins | sample OudBieAanoxic_MG_FD_204935 | JGI IMG/M metagenome (GOLD analysis project Ga0316198, IMG submission 204935) | Coastal sediment microbial communities from Oude Bieten Haven, Netherlands - site A anoxic | ecosystem: Environmental > Aquatic > Marine > Coastal > Sediment | place: Netherlands... | reverse complement strand
CTGGTCTTTTACATTAAGATCTTTATATTTCTTTGCTGATACCCATTTGTCAGGGTTATTACTATCTAAAGCATCATTAACATAAAGCTCAATTAACTTCTGGCATACAGCTATAGCCTTTTCAGGTTCAGGTACTTCCAGCCCAAGTTGCTCGATGTTTGACTTATTCAAGAAAAATGGTAAATCCAGCCCTAATTCACTCTGTAACAAATTTAAAAGTAAAAAATTGCTGCCAGTATACTCTTCTCCAGACTTAGCATTCCTTGGCAAGCCTAGCACCCCCTGTTGGTCTATCCAAGGCTTTCTAAACTTGTAATCATCACCACTCTCAATAAACTTTCTGTAGATATCCAACACTTGATCAAGCACCACCTGATTCTTTTTTGGCTTAGGTGGTAACACCTCAATTGTTTCAAGCTGTGCTTTTACTTCAGAAAGGCTTTTAGGGCTGGTATCAATCTCTGCATCAGATTCAGATTTCATTAGAATATGAGTTAATTGGTGCAGACTAAGAAACTGCTTAAACTTATTTTTAGTCAATACGTCATTAGCGGTTTTATTTCTATTTAGATAAAAATCGAGCTGCTTAACTGACTTGATCCCAAGCTGAGATTCTACAAACTTGTTTTTGATGAGTGTTTTAACACTCTGATTTTTGATGTTCTCCATAAATTTAATCCATTAACACTAGCGAAAAATCTCGCTAGCTACCTTCAATAGACCATAAAAAGAACAATTTTCAAGAGTATTGCCCCCTCATTGATTAGAAAAAGCAGTAAAAACACAAAATAATCGAAAAAAAACGCAAAAAATGACAAATTAGTTAGGCAATGGTGTTGACTTTTAGAAAAAGATTGACACGCAAAATTCAACCTGTTATTATATTTGACATTGAAAGGTAAGTCTGAATGGAAGTCGATACTAATATGAAGATATGTATCTATGTACCTAAGCTATTGAGCCAAACTTTATTGGAGGTGTGGAACTAGAATCTGATTCTGGTCGCCTACTCTTCAGCCAGAATTAAAACAAACAACAGGAGAGAAACTATGAACTATTCAAACTCAAGCTAGACAAAAAACAACCCCGTAAGTGAGTTATTGAAAGTCATTTTCTAAATGATTTACGGCTTCTTGCACCCAAAATTTAAGACAAACAAAAAATTGATTCTGGATTCACCAGAGAGAATTCGTGCGCTTCGAATTCGGTTGATTTGAACAAAACAATTACTAAGGGAACAAAAATATGAAAACAACAACAATGATGGGAACTACAGATAACAATAATCAAGAAAGAGCTTTTTATGTGTCTACTAACTTCTACATTCAAAGCTGTCCTGAACACTTTACCCGTTTCGGGCATTTTATGGACAAGCTGACAGATCGACTTGGCTCACTGAGCAGGCAGGAAGTTCTGAGTGACATCAGTAATTCACCAGAGTATTGCCACGAAAACCTCCTCTTTAATGTCTGCACTGATTGCTGTGAAGTAGAGCTGATTTCGACTGGAAAGCGCCCCCTATGCATTGATAAAAAAAGTTATGAGATTGCCTACTTTGTTGATTTACCGACTGAAGGCTTAAAGCTTTTTTTCTGTAATTTCAAGGTCTTCATGGTTGATAAGCAACTTGAACATCTACACATGGCTGATTGGTACTAACAACACCCTATTTCAACATGAAATAACTTACAGGTTTAGCCGCACAATTCACGAAAATAACGGAGGAATGACTATGAACTAAAAAAAATCACAAAGTGCAAATCAATCTTGTAAGTGGCTGATTGAAAGACATGTAATTCATCACTTACGGCTTTAATACTAAAAATCTTAAATTAAAAAATTTAATTCTGGGTTCACCAGACAGGATTCGTGCGCTTCGAATTCGGTGGAACCACTAAAAAATAACTGGAGATATGAGCTATGAAAAATAATTTACATCAACATGCAGTACATACGAATACAAGAATTCAAACAATAGAGTTCTTGGCTCAACTTAAAGCTGTAGCACAGGTACACGAGTCTCTTTGCCTACATTGTCCTAATCCAGATCCATTCGAATTAGATGGCTTTGAGGACATCCTTGAGGAGTTAGAACACTTTGCAGAGCATCATCTAAGCGAGTCTGATGAGGAAACGATAAACATTGCACAATCAGATCTTAATTTACTCGTTGAAGACATCAAAGGGTTTGATCCTTTAACTGTGCTTATTTGGAAATACAGAATTGATCTTCTTGACTGTGCTTGCGAACTAGAACAACCAGAAAATTACACTTTTCACCAGCCTGTTAAAGAGCATCTTATAGACCTATTTGATGACGACTTTGACCATAAAAAATCTCGCTTACTCGTAATGGATCATCCTTCACTAGGGGAGTCATTTCTTATCTGGAATGGTAAGGAAGAAGTGGCCTGCACTACTAGCCAAGCAACTTACCTGATAGACCCGACTAGACCTGATTCGATGTGGGCAAGTAAGTTCATCGAACTCGCTAAACAAATCAAACTAACTAACTAACTAACTAAAAAGGAACTAAAAAATGAAATATTCAATATATAGAAATCAGTTAGATATGTTTCGTAGTAACAGCCAAGGTAAAACAGAATTAAGAAGGATCTTTGGCAAAAAGCCTGTGAGTTATCAGGATTTTCTATCAATGGCAACAAATCAGATGCTGCCACCTTTATCTCACGATAAAGCTTATATGAGTAGGATACTTAGTGAAGAAATGCTATGGGATGAGTGTGGCACTCCAGTAGTCTTTATCGAAAACAACGCATTGGCTAACGACCTTTTTTCTGCTGAGTTTGATTTTGAAAATAACTTCAATGTTCAGCCTCCATTTAAGTCTTTTGCTCTGTCTTTTCCAAAGGGGACATTAGTTAATGGCGTAGAGCTAACAAGCTGTCTTGTCACTATTATGCCTGAGCGTGAGTTTATTGAACTATACACTGAAAAATCTCATTTCATGTGTGGGTTATTCCAATCCATAGCTCCAGATGGGCTTTGTATTCATGTGCATTATGAAAGTAAACATAATGTAATTGATTCAAACTTCACTCATATATCTGCACTGACTGAAACACTAAAGAAAAATGCTCAAGAACCTTTGCCCAATAGCAGCTCTGACATTTTGGATGCCTTAACCAGAATAGCTTTGTCTTTATGCGTTTATAACTCAGCTACAGAGGGTGAAAAGCTTATTGATGGTTATCCTCAATCCGCAGTAAAACTCCCAAGAGGGAGAAATAAAGTGGCTTACAAAGGGTTAACTATGCGTGCTCCAGAGCAAAATAAATCAACAGGTGAAGCTCGAAAAATTAAGCATCGAATCCCGTTTTACAGGAACCTTCGAGCTAAAAGATATTATCAAGGCAAATATAAAGATCAAAAACCTGGGACACGATGGGTTTTAGTCAAGGAGGTGGATGCAACAAATAGCATGAACACACTTCTTCACTAACGACATGAGAATAGCCCCCGTCAAGGTAAGGGAAGTAACAATAAAAGCCGTAGTAATTTATCGGTCAAACTAACAATCAAAGGAGATTAACCATGGATTTATCATACGAAGAACTCGCAAAAATAGTACTTAAACAGCCCAGATTATATGAATTCGTTAGGAGCTTGTATGAAGGGAAGGAGTATAGGCTCAACAAATTAAAATCGATGGATCACAGTAACTTTAGCATTGCCATCGAAATAGTTCAGTTTTACTACCCAAGTGAGTATTTTTACCAGCTTGTACTAGCGGGTGAAGAACCGAAGTAAACACGTAAAAAAATCCAAATAGGATATGAAATGTTTAACCAAACCTTAGCGAATTTATTCCTGAGTAGGAGGTGTCACAGAAGCTAATTTTGTGCCGTGTAGCCTCCTTTTGCCTAAAAACTATAAAGGAGACAATAATGGGCTTATCAATAACAAAAAAACAATCTTCAACAGTTACCGTGCCAAATCGAATAATCAAAATACTAAAAGAATGGCGTGCAGATTGGGTATCAATACAAAGCTTCACCGCAGGCTTCTCAAGGGATGAAGCAACAACGTATGCAAATATGTTACAAGGCATCATCAAACAACGAAAAATAAACTTGATCTCTTGTAATAATCTATTGGTTCTTGCGCTAAAAAATATTGAAGATGGCAAGGTCGAAATGACTACTGATTGCTTTGCTTTCTCAGGTTATAACAGTTTGGAACAGTACCTCATTGACGCTGCCCTTCATCAGAGTGAAATTGAAATTGAGGCAGTGAAAATCATCAGTTTCTTATCCGATCGATTTGATATTAAAATAATGAATTAGCGGTAACTTCAATCTATCAACAACATTAGATAGGTTTACATGACGCTGTTCCGCTTAGTTAACGACAAAAAAGAGTGCCAAAGCTGGCACTCTTTTAATGGTCTAGGAACTACTATTCATATAGGTTTGTAGAAAAAGTATTGTAACTATCTGCTTTAACAAACTTGGCAGGGTTATCTAAAACGTTACCGTGCTTGTCTTGTGATAACGCTTTAAAGTGCTCAATACCACAATCAATTTTAGCTTGCTCAGAAGCTCGTAAATCATCAGAGAAGATACTAGATTTCGTTTCAACTACGAAGTAGAGCTGATCACCCATACCATCTTCTTTATCGATCAATACCGCCCAATCGGGGTTGTAGCTACCTAGCGGAGTATCAATCTTAAACCAAGCTGGTAGTTTAGCGTATAGCTTAACATCCGTTGACTCTTCAAGTTTTTCAGCGAATTCAAACTCCGTATCAGAATCACAAATAATGTAATCGTAAACAGACTTATTCGCTTCAACCATGTTCTTAAGATAACCAGTCAGCTCTTCTTCTTGAAACAGCTCTTGAGCGTAATAATCTTCATCCCCAATTTTGTGATATGAGATACCATCAACAATCGCTAAACGCATTTGCTTACGGATCACTTCACTAGCAAGTTCGATGAATCGCTGTGGGTTATTCTTAAATGCTTCTAACTTATCGCCAAGCCCTAACAATATGTCAACCACGGTCTTACGGGTTAGGTTCGTGTTTGATTCAAGATACGTTACTACGTCTGGAAGTTGGAAGTTTCGATTACGGTAGTATTGGATCTTTGATTCTTCATCAAAAGTCTCAAGTTCCGCTTCTGTTATCGCTACTTTCACTTTTTTATATTCAAACTTAGCACTTGCAACCGCAACTGATGCTCTGATTTCCTTGATACACTTCTGCACAAGCTCACCAACGCTGAAATTCACTCGATAAGTTGTCTTGTACTTAATTCTGTCCCAAAGTGCTTTAAAATCGTCCCCAAGCACGATTTGCTTACCATTATCTTCACGAAGCGTTGCTGTTTTCTTCTCTTCATGTTTTTTTATGCTTAAGCCTTTAGCAACCTTAGTTAACGTTGCAAGAATCGCATCTGAATGTTCCTTCACACTTTCAGGTAAACTAACCGTATTATCAACCAGATCAGTTTTAAGAGAATCTAGGATTTTGCCTTTCTTGTCGATGTAGCCTTTATCAGCTAAATGCTGATAAATTTCTTCTGATTTTTTAGCACCAAGAAACTCTTTAGTGTCATGTTCATCAGAGATAACAATATTTGCAAATTGGTGTTTTTCAACTGCACCAAACTTGATCCCTTCCTCTTCCTCAATCTCTTTTTGAAGAGCTGCAACAAACTGATCATAAGATTCATTTGCCATAACCGTAAGGGTATTTACTTCAAACCCATATGGTACACGATCACCCGATTGATCAACTGCTAAACGTAAACCACGACCAATCTCCTGACGTTTCTTCATCACTGAGTCAGTTTCGTTTAGGGTACAAATTTGGAATACGTTAGGGTTATCCCAACCTTCTTTCAATGCTGAGTGAGAGAATATGAACCGAAGCTTCTCATCCATTGATAAAAGCTTTTCTTTGTCTTTCATAATCAAGTTATAAGCAGATTCATCAGCAGCAGTTTTACCACCTTCACCTTTTGCTGAAAGTTTTGATTCAGCGAAAAGAGGATTACCAGATGCATCTTTTTTCTTGTCTTGAGCAAAGTAGCCATTGTGAACTGAACTAGCTAGTTCCATGAGGGCATGTTCATTTAAGGTTGGTTTACCAGCATCATTCTTGTCCCAAATTGAAGGATATAAAACACGATACTTTGGCTTTCTGAGCTGTTGTGTAAACTCTTCTTCAAACCACTTGGCAAATTTACCTTGAACAGGCACACCATCACTTGAGTAACCACGGTAATTAGCTACTTTATCAATGAAGAACAGGCTCAGAACCTTAATACCTTTCTGGCTTAGAACCTTGGAGTGATCCATTACACCTACGCCAGTCGTAATTTTTCTATAAAATTTCAGCTCTTTTTCAAGATGCTCTTCAACGGTTTTAGATACTTGTAATCGCTTATAAGTATCTTGATCAACCTCACCAATGGATTGACTTAGCTCTATGATGTCATCACGGCTCGTAAAGTCGATATACTCGCTACCTTCTTCACAGTATATGTCGTTAATTACATAACCTTCATAAACAGTACGTCCACCAGAAGCTTCAAATAAATCCGTACCACTCTTAACAGTGATTGATTTACGTGGTTGTAGCTTTCTTGTTTTGGTTTGAGCGTCAATCTCAATTTTAGCTGTGATTGGTGATTTTTTATTATCGACACTAATCAGCTTGATATACGCTTGGTTATGATTGTCTTGAACTTCCAATGAAGCAACTTCAATCTGTTTAACCAGCTTACGCTCATACGCATCTATCGAATCGAGCTTATAAAGCATGTTGAAGTTTTCAGTCAACGTTGCTGAGTATCGGAATGTGCAAAGCGGATTTAAACTCGCAATCGCTTTTTTACGGTTTGCTGTAGATGCCACTGATTGAGGTTCATCAATTAGAACAACAGGATTTGTTGCTTGAATGAATTCAATTGGCTTCATCCCGTTTAGGCGATCATCTGTTCGGTGAATCAAGTTCGCTTTAGTTTCTTTCTCTGGATCACTGAATGACTTACTGAAAGCGTCAATGTTGATTACCATGATTTGAATATAATCATTAGTAGCAAAGTTTCTGACTTGCTCACGCTTTGAAGAATCATAGACAAAGTAATCATACTGAACGTTCTTATACTCTTTTCTGAAATGGTCTTCAGTCATTTGCAGAGATTTATAAACACCTTCTTTGATCGCTACTGATGGAACAACGATGATGAATTTTGTTAATCCATAACGTTGATAAAGCTCAAATGCGCTTCGCAAGTAAACGTATGTTTTACCCGTACCCGTTTCCATCTCAACAGTAAAATCGAGGCTTGGTAGTGATTGTTTCGTTGTTTCTGTTTGAGGTAAACCATTAACTAACTGAACATTACGAGTATTTTCATATAGTTCTTCTGGTAGCAAGCTCAATGCATTAGCTACACCAATATCGTTGTTTTTTGCGAATAAGCCCAACTGTTCATTGGTTAAAGCGTTAGTTGATACCGAAAAATTCGATTGAAACGTTTCTTGTCCTTCAAATACACCAACAATAGCGTTAATAGCATCTATTTGATGTGATAAATCAGGGTCAAATTTTATCTTCATTTCAGACATGATTTATCCCTTAAATGCTCTTAACATCGACAATACCCGCTTGCTTCAAGATCTGAATGGCATTGGTCTTCACATTACTATCTGCAAAACCCGCATCTTTGAATACAACTTGAGTCGTTTCTGGATCTAAATCTTCTTTAAGTTTAGCAATGCCTTCAACCACTTCACCTGTAATTTCATCATCCAAACAAACGATTAAAGCGCCTGCACCAACAACAAAAACCTGCCTTTCTTTTCCACAAGAATCTTTTACCACTTTGGTTTCAACAGGAGTAGTTAACTCATAGCCATACTTGAGGAAAATTTCATACAACACATCTTCACTTGAACGATCAGCTTTGATGGACTCTACTGCTTGTTGAAGCACTTGCTCTAGGTTGTCAAAGTCAGCATCCCAAGGGCGGATATTTGTTTCATCAAGCTTCATTACTTTAAAACCGAAATCACCTTTAGTCTCCGAACCTTCATAGATAGTAGATGCTCCTCCGATACGTTTCTTCGTAATATCGGTAATATAGCTGTAACCAGCTTCATAAGCTTTGCTCTTTGGATCGGTAAGCTCAGGCAATTGGACTAAGATATAATTTACATTTTTATCACCCAAACTATTGTGATGATAAGCTGCATGAGCAGTGCTTCCAGACCCTGCAAAGAAGTCTAGTACAATGTCTCCATCTGAACATACAAGCCCAATCAACTCACTAATAACTTCTTTGTTCTTCGGAAACTGAAAGATACTTTTACCAACGAGAGATTCAACTTCTAGGGTTGCTCCTCTTCCGTCTGTATAAAATACTGATGAAAATGGTTCAAAGGCGGTTTCTTTTAAATAGCTTTTACGATTTGGAATTGTGGACTCATCTTCCCCAAAATGAATTCGTTGTGGAACCTGAGCTAATGCCCAATCTGTTTTTGTTTCATCCCAACGCCATCCTGTTGAAGGTTTTTTGCATACTTTTTTAGTGATTGGATGAATGATGTCATGACGAGGTCGGCTTTTACGCCCATCGTCAGGGCCAGCAAAATTATCAGGAAAATATAAACCACGGTCATCAGACCAGGAGTAATGCTTATGCGATTGCCTTGGATCGGAGTCTTTTAAAGAGCGATACCACTTTTGCATCGCAGTTCTAACAAGCGTATGATCAGTATTCAGCTCTTTCCTGAATTTTTCATACTGCTCAAGTACCTCATCTACGCCATTTTTTTTCTTTCTCCAAATACCAGACTTCAGCGCAGCAGCTTTATTTTTAGTATAAACCAACACATATTCATGAATTGTGGCAATGAGTTTTGAATCACCTTTTTTCGACTTTTGCCAAATAACCTGCGCTATGAAGTTTTCTTCACCAAAAAGCTCATTACAGACTTTTTTTAAGTTATCCACTTCACAGTCACTGATCGACAAAAAGATAACCCCGTCATCAGTAAGTAGGTTTCTAGCGAGCTTGAGACGAGGGTAAATCATATTTAACCAATCAGAATGGTATCTTCCTGATGAATCAGAATTGGTACTAAGTTTGTTGCCTTCACTGTCTAGCTGACCAGTTTTTTCAAAATAATTTTTAATGTTGTCGTGTAAATTATCTTTATAAACAAAATCCTTACCTGTGTTATAAGGTGGGTCAATGTAGATCATCTTTACTTTTTTATGATAAGACTTTTGCAGTAACTTAAGCACTTCAAGGTTATCACCCTCAATAAATAAGTTTTCTGTAGTATTCCAATTAACACTATCCTCTTTGCAGGGGCGAAGAGTACCAGTAGATAGAGTTTGGGCGATTTGACGTGCTCGTGTTTTACCATTCCAAGTGAAATTGTAACGTTCATCTGAGTCATCAACGGCTTCACCTAACACTGCTTTTAGTGCATCAAAATCAATTTTATTCTCAGAGAACACGTCAGGGAATAATGTTTTAAGCTGCTCGATATTTTGCTGTGTAATGTCTAAGCTTTTCGCTTCGGGGCTTTTGCCCGTGATTTTTTCCAACTCTTGATTTGTGGAATGGGTCATTACTCTTACCTTTTAGGTCTTAATTTTTAGGTCAATTGCATTTTCAAATAGCTTTACGCTAGTTGAGTTTTGATTGCTGCAATTGCTTGTTTTATTTTTCGTGCTTCAACGTTAAGACGCATTTTTGTATTCATTTGCGTCTCCTTCTTAATCTTGTTCCTGATACTACTCAGCTCTGTCTCTAAACCTTCCAACTCCCTGAGCAAAGCTGTTTTGTCTTCGTTACTCTTTTCTGCAAAAGATGTACTGACTTTTGATTTCGAGAATGTATCATATTGCTGCAGCTCTTCTGAGATGTGGTCTTGTGAATCAGATTCGCTATCATTCTGAACAGTTGAAAGGTTCTTATCTGGATTGTTTTTATAGAGGCTGCTCTTTGATAAGTAGTGATCTGAAATCTTGCTTGCTTCTAAACCGATAAGCATTGAAATAAAGTATTGATAAAGTTCAAAATAGTTAAGGGTTGAAACATTTTTCAATGAAAAATCATTGAGAAAACCATTCTCATTTTCCGTTAAGCCCGTTGAGCTTAACCAATCACTATTGTAGATATGCTCTATGACCAACTTACTCTTGTCTGCTTGGTTGATACGTTTATCGGCTAGGCTTATAGCTAGTTCTTCACCTATTTCTAAGAGCAGAATCACTGGATAAGGGATCAGTGTATGCGAGAGTTTGGCTACATTCTTTAGCTTGGCTTTATTCTTGATTTCGTTTTTTAGTACAACACGAATCACCGCTATCTCTATGTACTCAACCGTATCAGTAACATAAACAGGAACATTGAGCGTTTCTGGCTTAAGGGTATTTTGCCACTCGATAGATTGAATAACGTCCGTTACTAGTTTTTTATCATGGCTACTCAGCTCATTATTATCCATAAGCATCTTCTTGGTGATACGTGTACCAAGAAACGTTGAATCTGGAAGGGCTAAATTCTCACAGACCTTTTCAACCAAACAGCTATGTTCAGCTTTATTGTTAATCCGAAAATTAATAAGCTCCATTACAAGATCACCATGTAGCTGACGACTTCAAAGTCATTGACGTTTTGAGTGCTTGATGCTGATAAAACCGTACCACCTCTATTAAACAGACTTGTTGCTCCAATCTCTTCACTCTTACCTGCTATGTTTTCTACCGCTTTAGCTAGAAGGTTCTGGTAATGTTTCATTTGTTTGCCATTTTGAGAACGTCTTGCAAACTGATTATATGCATCTGTTGACTGGTCAATATTGGTTAGCTCTGAACCTAACTTTTTACATAGATCGAGGATTTGTTTTGACTGGGTAAATGAAAGTAAAATCTCTTCTTCATCCGAAACATAAACAAGATAATAAGGCGCAAGTGAATAACTTTCCTCAACCTGAACTTTTCCCTTAATGTCTTTTAGACAAAAGATCACCCCTGATTCAATCTCATCACCAAGGCCAGAAAATTGACTCGATTCTGATTCAAATGCTTCTTTGTCTATAACAACAGGCGCAAACAAGCCTATTGGTGATTGTTCCAATACGCTAGAATTGTCACTCACTTTACTACTTAAGAACCCTGACAAGTCCATTCTAAAATCATTTAGTGTCAAATCAGTGATAGATACACCACCTGAAATTTCTTCAAGGTCAACAACCGCATTTTGAAGTTGTTCAAGCTGTTTTCTGCGATACTCTAAATCATTCATTCCTTTGTTTATTTTAGGATCTTGCTCTATAACGTTTTCTTCACCAGTGGCAGAAATATCGAGCAATACCATTCTTCCGCTTACTCTTGCTTCAAGGTTGATATACTCGTCCAATTCCATGTTCGGCCAAAAGTTAACAAGCTGGATCACATCATTCACTGAACCTAAACGGTCTATACGTCCAAAGCGTTGAATGATACGAACTGGATTCCAGTGAATATCATAGTTGATTAGGTAATCACAATCCTGAAGGTTCTGACCCTCAGATATACAATCTGTAGCAATAAGGATATCGACTTCTTCTTTAAACTCAGGAAAGACTTTTTCACGCTCTTTTGATTTCGGTGAGAAGTGAGTTAAAAGGCTATTCAAGTCAGTTTTGAACTTTTTACCGTCCCGTCCGTTCTGGCTAGGAGTACGCAAAGTTGTTTCTGTTCTTTGACCTGTAATAATGGCTGAGTGAAGCCCTAACTCTTGAGAAGCCCAAGATGATAAGTTTTTGTATAGGTACTCTGCGGTATCAGCAAAAGCAGTAAAGATAATAACTTTTTTATTATTACCATTTATCGGGCTCTTGCATTTCTCAAGATACGCTTCTTTCAACATAGAAAGTTTAGCATCACGATCTGAGTTAATGCTTTTTGACACTCTAACGATTTCTTGAAGGAATACTCTATCAGCTTCAAGATCTTGAGCGAATCGAACCAAATCCATATCTTGAATACGCACTTTGGTTTTATTACCAATTAGATATGGAGCGAGTTCTGGCGAGTTAAATTCTAAATCATCAATCTCTTCTATTGGCGGAGCAACAAACTCTTCTGTCAGTTCATCACTAAGATTCGGCTTAATATTAGCGCTAAAATTATGAATTTTGTTTAATAGTGTATCTACCTGAGTTAGCACTTTTTCCGATGTTAGCGTAAACGAATGAATTGAGCTTTCCATACGCTTAAGCAGGTTGATACGGATAAGATGGATCAAGCTTTCTTCACGGTCTACTTGCTTAAATACACTTTTGCCGCCTTTAACCTCTTGATCGTATCGTCTCGCATACTCAGCTTTCTTGTCCATTCTCACGTATTTCATAGGCGAATAGAACGCCAGAGATAATCTACGAATAGTCTTATTCACTTCTTCCAATGGTGGAAATTGATCTTTTAGGTCAATAGAAGCTTTGAGGTTGATAGGCAGCAGACGTGTCGGGAACTTGCCCATATCAGCCGTACCATAATACTTTTCAATATGCTTTCGAGAACGAGCTATTGTATAAATATCCAGTAGCTTGAAATAATCGAAATTCATTGAATCGAGTAAATCTTTTGATGTTCTTATATCAGGATCTTGTTCTGCCCATTTTGTGAACCTTGTTTGAGCTTGTTTTAACGTTCCTTCAATACTGTTGATACCTTGATCCAGTAAGGCTTGGTCATTTGCTTCTGTGATAAACGCTACTTGGTTTTTCATATCATTTAAACGGTTATTTACGGGCGTAGCAGAAA
>Ga0316198_10001792_pt1 | contig 12810 bp, 13 predicted proteins | sample OudBieAanoxic_MG_FD_204935 | JGI IMG/M metagenome (GOLD analysis project Ga0316198, IMG submission 204935) | Coastal sediment microbial communities from Oude Bieten Haven, Netherlands - site A anoxic | ecosystem: Environmental > Aquatic > Marine > Coastal > Sediment | place: Netherlands... | reverse complement strand
GTACCCATCCGCACCTCAGCCCGGGGGATTGGATCGCCCGGATGTAGCCCGAGGAGCTGCCGAATTCCGGCGATCGGCGCCAGATCCGACGAAAGCACCTTGGTCACCCGTAGGGCGCCTGACAGCCGGTCGCGATGGATGCAGTCCGTGAACGTACCGCCACGGTCGATCCAGAACTGGTGCCGGGGGGCTCGCTGTGACATCGAGTTCTGCATCGAAGCACGGCCGCAGACCGGGTCAAGAGCGCGCCGACGATCTACGCTTTTGTGTGCACAAATCGCCCAAAGAGCCTACAACGATGGCATAAATGGCCAGCTCGAGAGCAGACCGGGTGCAATTTTCTGGTTTTCAAATGGGTTTCCTGGACTTATACAGGCGAGCAAGTCAAGGAACTTAGGACGATGGACACGGAAGAATTCACTGTCTCGTCCGTGATACCCGCGAGCCCAAACCGTATTTATTCTGCGTGGATGGACGAGCGCCACCACAGTGCTTTTACCGGAGCACGGGCAACGGTGGACCCCTGGGTAGGCGGGCGAGTGGTCGCGCACGATGGTTTCATCGATGCGACACAGGTGTACCTGGTAACCGGTAGCCGTATCGCCATGACCTGGCGCACACGCGATTTCCCGAAGGGCGCAAACGACTCCCAGGTCGATATGACCTTCGCTCCGGTCGCGGGCGGGACCAAGGTCGAGGTGACCCATAGCAAGATCCCTGCAGGCCTCGGTGAAGCCTGTGAGTCGATTTGGAAGAACCTCTACCTCGAGCCGATGAGGGAGTATTTCTCCAAGCCTGGCGCCATGAAGGCGGCGTATGCGGCGGCCAAGAAGGCCGGTCACCTGCCCCTGTCCGGGATCAAGGCGAGCCGGCCCGCCCCGAGACGGCCCTTTGTTCCAGCTCCCCAGCTTCCGGTCGAAGAAGACGCGCCGGACGAAGAGGAGAAGCCCAAGAAGACCCGAAAGCGGGTCGAAGCCAAGGCGATCGATCTTCGGGAGCTCGCCAAGGCGCAGGCGACGGCCCGCAAGGAAGCTGCCCGCAAGAAGGCAGAGGGGAAGAGGAAGGCGGAGGCCGTGCGCCGCGCCGCCGAGACCGCTCAGAAGAGGGCCGAAGCCAAGGAGAAGGCCGAGCAGCTTCGTCTGAAGAAGGCGGAAGCGAAACGCCTCGCAGACGAGAAGCGCAAGGTGGCGCTCGAGAAGAAGCGCGCGGCAGCCATCAAGAAGGCAGCGGCGAAGAAGAAGCAAGTCGAGCTCGCGCGAAAGAAGGCGGCGGCTAAGAAGAAGGCCGACATGGCGCGGAAGAAGGCAGCCGCCAAGAAGAAGGCAGCTGCCAAGAAGAAGGCAGCTGCCAAGAAGAAGGCAGCCGCCAAGAAGAAGGCAGCTGCCAAGAAGAAGGCAGCCGCCAAGAAGACCGCCAAGAGGCGCACTGCGACGAAGAAGCGCCCGACGAAGAAGCGTGCCGCGACGAAGAAGCGCACGACGAAGAAACGCACCGCGACGAAGAAGCGCCCGACGAAGAAGCGCCCGACGAAGAAACGCGCCGCGACGAAGAAGCGCGCCGCACCCAAGCGCGCCACGAAGAAGAAGGCGGCGACGAAGAAGCGCCCCACGAAGAAGCGCCCGACGAAGAAACGCGCCGCGACGAAGAAGCGCGCCGCACCCAAGCGCGCCACGAAGAAGAAGGCGGCGACGAAGAAGCGCAAGCCCGCCCCCAAGAAGCGCGCCGCGACGGCCAAGAAGAAGGCGCGCGGTCAAACAGCCAAGCGTCGCAAGCGCTAGGGCGACGCCCGGTGACCGACGCACAGCATCGGCTCTGCAGCGGCTAGTCCAGTGGCGATTCCGATTGGCGGCGCAAGCCGTCGAGCAGGGAGCTGAGGGCGCGGTGCTCTCCGGCGGCTTCGATGACGCTCAGCTCCTCGAGCGTCTCCCCGTCGAGGCTCGCTTCGAGCCAGAGCTGCATTGCGTCGAGTGCCGGCACGAGGTCGAGGTTTCGTCCGGGTAGCGCCAGCGCTGCGGTCGTCACCTTCGACTCGCGAAGCGTATCTGCGATCAAGGAACAGGCCCGCTCTCCCGTCGGCCGATCGAACGAGGCAATAGGACCGAGACCGACGAGGAGCAGCCCTTCCGCCTTCAGCTTCGCGGGAGTGGCGAGCATGCCTTTCTCTCCGAAGTGCCCATCGAGGTAGCCGGCCATGAGCTTGCGCGAAAGCGCGCCGCAGAGGCGCCAATCGATGAGACCCGCGGCGCCCTGCAGAGGCCGTTCATCCTCGAAGAACGGCAGCACGATGACCTCGGTCTGGAGCCCGTCCAAGCTCTCCATCGATGCGGGAACGAAGTCGTAGGCGATCACTGTTTCCCCAGCTCGGTCGCGATGCGATCGAGCACGCCGTTGACGAACGCTCCGCTCCCCTCGGAGCCGAAGCGCTTGGCCAGCTCGACCGCTTCGTTGAGCGTCACGCGCTTAGGGATTTCGGTCATCGTCTGAAGCTCCACGATGGCCACGCGGAGCACGTTGCGGTCGACGATGGGCATCCGCTCCAATCGCCAATGGTGGCTGGATGATCGAATCAAGTCGTCGACTTCGGCCTGCTTCTCTGCGTACGCGATGACGATCCGGTTGGCGAAGTCATGCTCTTCGGAAGCCTCCGGCGTCTCCACGAGGTGACCCCAGTAGTGCTTGATCGCCTGCGAGTCGCTGACGCCCGACACATCCATGAAGTACAGGATGCGCAGCGCCGCCTCACGCCCTTTTCGTCGTGATCCCATCGTCGGCCAGCCTTCGATCGAAGAGTGCCATCTCGATGGCAGTGAGCGCGGCATCGCGGCCTTTGTTGCCGTGAGCGCCTCCGGCGCGATCGAACGCCTGTGCCTCATCATCTGTAGTGAGCACCCCGAATACGACGGGAGTGCCGGTGTCCAGCGATACCCGGCCAAGACCCAGGGCGGTACCTTCCGAGACGTAGTCGAAATGTGGCGTCCCGCCCCGGATGACGGCTCCGAGCGCCACGACCGCATCAAACCCGCCGCTCTGCGCGAGCTGCTGAGAGGCGTACGGAAGCTCCCATGCGCCCGGCACTTCGACCGTGTACATCATGCTCGGGTCGACGCCGTGCTCCGAGAAGCACGCCTTGGCGCCCTCCAGCAGCTTGCTGACGACCGGGTAGTTGAACCGCGACCAGACGATCGCGAAGCGCGCATCGGCCGGCGCGTGGACCTCGCGCAGAGGTGGGTTCTGATCTTGGCTCACGGCGCCTCCCCGGATGGAGGGCTCGCTGGACCGAGCTCGCCGCCCGGCGAGACTCTGAGCTGATCGACGACCTCGAGCCCGTACGCGTCGAGGCTTGGCATCCGTCGCGGTCGGTTGGTCATAATCCGGAGCCGCCTGAGCCCAAGGTCGGACAACACCTGCGCGCCAAAGCCGTACTCCCGGAGCACGACACCGGGCTCTTCTGGCGGGCGCGGAATGGGCTCATCGAGGTAGAACGCGAGATCGGTCTCGGGGTCTGGGTGGCCGGGCAAGAACAAGATGACCCCGTTGCCCTCACGCTCGATGGCAGCCACGCAGTCGGCGATGTGCACGCGCTCCCCCATGCGAACTTGGAACGCGTCGCCGAGCACGCTGCCCCGGTGCACGCGCACCATGATCGGATCCTCGGTGATCTCGCCGTAGCTGAGCGCCATGAACTGCTGTCGGTCGTCGACCTGCACTTGATAGACCGAGCCTGTCCACGTCTGACCGGTCGGCATTTTCACAGGCGTCTCTCGGATTCGCGTTACGAGACGCTCGCGCGCCAGTCGGTACTCAATCAGGTCCGCGATTGTCAGCAAGCGCAGATTGTGCTTTTCGGCGAAGGCGACGAGGTCCGGGTACCGCGCCATGGTGCCGTCGTCTTTCATGATCTCGCAGATGACGCTCGCGGGTTTGAGCCCAGCGAGCCTCGAGAGATCCACCGAGCCCTCGGTGTGTCCGGTTCGCTGGAGGACGCCGCCTGGAACGGCCTTCAGCGGAAATACGTGACCCGGGCTCACGAGGTCTGCCGGGCTGGCGTCGTCGGCGACCGCGGTCACGATCGTGTGCGCGCGATCCGCTGCGCTGATGCCGGTGGTTACGCCGTGCCGCGCTTCGATGGATATCGTGAATGCGGTGGACCGAGAAGATCGGTTGTCATCGACCATCATCGGAAGGTCGAGCTGACGGATTCGATCCTCCGTGAGACTCAGACAAATCAGTCCGCGCGCGTGCCGTGCCATGAAGTTCACCGTCTCGGCGTCCGCCATTTCGGCCGCCATGCAAACGTCGCCTTCGTTTTCGCGGTCCTCGTCGTCGACCAGGATGACCATCTTGCCTTGGCGAATGTCATCCAACGCCGCGACGACCCGCTCGATCGCGCTCGTCATATGGCCGCCACCATGACGCGAAAGCGCATACCATTCCAGCGGAAGCTGCAAAAGCTCAGTCGGCTGGGGCGTCAACGCCGGGCTTGCCCATCAAGCTGGCCACGTACTTGGCCAAGATGTCGACCTCCAGGTTCACGCGGGCGCCCGGCCGCATCTGGCCGAAGGTCGTTTCGTCCAGCGTAAACGGTACCAGCATCACGTCGAAACGCGCTCCTTGCACCGCGTTCACAGTGAGGCTGACTCCGTTGACCGTGATAGAGCCCTTCGGCGCGAGGAACGGCGCGAGCGGGTTCGGCACCTCGAAGGTCACGCGGAGATATTCGCCCTCGCTCTCCTCGCCGACGATGGTGCCGACCCCATCGACGTGGCCTGTCACCAAATGACCTCCGAGCCGGTCGCCGAGCGCCATTGCTCGCTCCAGGTGTACGCGGTCGCGACTCGACAGGTCGCCGAGAGTGGTCTTGTCGAGCGTTTCGGGAGAAGCGTCGGCGTCGAAGTGCGCTTCGGAAAACGACTTCACCGTCAGGCAGGTTCCGTTGACCGCGATCGATTCTCCGAGCGTGTACGGATGGAGCGCGCATGCGATTCGAATCCCCAAGCCGTCTTCTCTGCGGTCGAGTGCCTCGATGGTACCGACCTGCTCTATCAACCCTGTGAACATCTATTTCATCCTCTCGAAGTCGCCGGTCACGAGCCAATCGGAGCCGAGCGTGCGAACCTCCGTTCGCACCAAGCGCCAAGCCCGCTCAATCGTTTCGGCGCCGGTGCCGGCTGCAAATGAAAGCGCACCGGCGTCGCCCACCACTCTGGGTGAGATGAAGATGGCGGCGCGGTCGGCCAGCCCGAAGTCCAGAAAGGTGCCGTGCACGTGCGCCCCACCCTCGACGAGAAGTCTCACGACGTCGCGGCTCCCCAGCACGTCGAGCACTGCGGCGACATCAACGCCGCGCGGATGCCGAGCGACAGGAATGAGCTCGACGCCCGGTCGTCGAAGCGCCTGGCGGCGGCCCTCGTCGGCGTCTTCCGCGTGAAACACCAGGACGTCCGCGCCGCGTGCTTCTAGGCTTCCGAGAACCGCAGCGTCGGTCGGTGTCCGAAGGTCGGCGTCTAGCACGACCCGAATCGGATCTCGTCCTGCGACGTGACGAACGGTGAGTGAGGGGTCGTCCGCCAACACCGTACCCACACCCACGAGGATTGCGTCGGCGTCGTCTCGAAGGCGATGCGCTTCGGTGCGGGCCGCCTCGCCGGTGATCCATTTCGAGTCCCCTGTTCGGGTCGCGATCTTTCCGTCGAGGGTGACCGCCGCCTTCAACGTAACGTACGGACGTCCCGTTTGGATGTGCTTCGCGAAGTCGGCGACCAAAGCTGTGCACTCGTGCTCGAGCAGTCCAACCTCGACCTCCACGCCACCGGCCCTGAGCCGGTCCATGGCGCCGGGGGCGTGCGGCGCCGGATCGCGACAGCCAATCACAACGCGACCGATCCCAGCCTCGAGAATCGCTTCGGTGCACGGTCCCGTGCGACCCTGATGATTGCAGGGCTCCAACGTGACGTAGAGCGTCGCACCCTCGACGTCCGCTTGCGCGTTTCGAATCGCGTCGACTTCCGCATGAGCGAGTCCCGCCTTGGCATGGTGACCGAGCGCGATGACCTCAGTGTTGCGAACGATTGCCGCGCCGACCCGCGGGTTCGGGCTCGGCTTGCCGCGCTTGGCTTCGGCAACCGCCTTCGCCATCACCTCGCGCTCGAAGTCCGACCACATGTCAATCCTTTAGCCTGCCGAGCTCGTCCAGGAACTGACCCACGTCTTGGAAGTCGCGGTAGACGCTAGCGAAACGGACGTAGGCGACCGGGTCGAGACCCCGAAGCTCGTGGAGGACGTGCTCGCCGAGGCGTGCGGAGGTGACCTCCTGCTCACCGGTGTCGACGAGCCACCTCTCGACTTGGTGGAGGAAGCGCTCGAGCGCCTCGGCGGACACCGGGCGCTTGACGCAGGCGCGGCGAAGACCTGCGTGGAGCTTGTCCCGATCGTACGGCTGGCGCCGCCCGTCGTTCTTCACGATGAGGGGCAAGGTCTGCTCAACACGCTCGTACGTCGTGTAGCGCCGCCCGCAGTGTTCGCACTCTCGGCGTCGCCGGGTGACTTCGCCTCCTTGAGAGAGACGGGAGTCAATGACCCGGTTTTCCAAGGTTCCGCAGTAAGGGCAGCGCATAGGTTCCGGGAAGCTAGCGCCCGCAGCAATGCGCGGCAATGAGAGCGATGGGTCACGCGCGGACGAGTCGAACCAACGATTCGAGGTGTGCAGTTTGCGGGAACATGTCGAACCCGATCATGCGATCGATTCGGTACCCGCTGCGCGTGACGATCTGAAGGTCGCGCGACAGCGTCGCCGTGTCGCAAGAGACGTAGACGACACGCTTGGGGCCTGGCCAGAGCTTGCTCTGTTCGAAGAGCGCTCTGGCGCCTTGCCGAGGTGGATCGAGAACCACCACGTCGTAGCGACCCTTGGGTGGCTGATTCGCGTCGCCAACCGTTACCCGGGCCCGAAGCCCCCTCGATTGGAGCGCGGTCTGGCACGCGTCGACCGCGCGGGGGTCCTGCTCGACCGCGACCAATGCCGACGGCGCCCGGGAAGCGAGCTCGACGGTGAAATTCCCGACGCCGCAATGAAGCTCGAGCACCCGAAGCCCTTCCCCATCTGCAAGATCGGCGACCGTCCGGACGAGCAATTCGTTGATGCCGTCGTTGGCTTGAGAAAACAAGACGATGGGATCGGATCCCCAGGTAGCAGGCGCGCCGCGGCCGGCGGTCGCTAGGCTCACACCCGCGATCGATGGATCCCCTCCGAGGGCCCCGCACGCGTCGAAGACGTCGGGCGTAGGGTCGGTGCTAGTCGTCAGCTCGACGATGACGCGATCAGCCGCTGAGAGTTGGAGCTGAATCTCTCCGGAGCCTCGCAGGGCTCGGCTGAGGTGTGCGCGAACGGCGTTCCACGCGCGCGCGAGAGCTGGCGCGAGCACGATGCATTCGTCGATGTCGCTAACGCGCTTGGAGTGAAGCCCGCGGTAGCCGAGAGTTCCCCCGTGCCAAGCGAAACGCGCGCGTCTCCGATACCCGAACGCCTCCGGAGATTGCACCCATTGCGGGGCACTGTCCTCGGCCCCGGGAAGCCCGCGACACGCGTCGCGCAGGAATCCGAGCTTGATCTCGCGCTGCGTCGCGGCATCGGCGATCATCAGCGGACACCCGCCACATCGTGCCGCGTGCCTGCATGGCGGGTCGATGCGCGCAGGGCTTGGGCGCAGGATTTGCCTCAACCGGCCGCGCGCAGCGCCCCGTTTCGATGCGGTCTGCTCCAGCTCGATCCGCTCGCCGGGCAATGCCCCCGGCACCAAAACGATGCCCTGCGGAGTCTGCGCGACCGCATCGCCTCCGCGCCCGATCGCCCGAACCTCGCCCTCCAAGACAGTCTTGCGCCCCATTTGCACTAGAAGCGCCGCAGAGGCATTCCGCGCGCCGCGACGAACGCGCCCCCCCTAAGCAATGAAGCCGCCACCGATCACCTCGTCACCGCGGTACACCACCGCCGCCTGGCCTGGTGTAATTGCGCGCTGGGGCTCGTCGAACTGCACTTCGAACCCGGTTCCACTCGGGATGATGTCCGCCCGCGCGCCGCGATGGCGGTAGCGGATCCGCACCTCACCTTGGAAGGTCGCGGCGGGCTTGCCGGCGATCCAATGTGCGTCCGTTGCCATGAGCCGGGCATCGTAGAGCTCGGCTTCGTCGCCGACGACTACCTCCGCAGTATCGGGGACGATCCGAAGCACATAGCGCGCGCCCCCGCCGCCGAGCCCGAGGCCGCGCCGCTGCCCTCGGGTGAAGTTGGCGACCCCATCGTGCGCGCCGAGCACTGCTCCACTCGCATCGACGATTCGGCCTGTGGCCGTCGGGGAGCCTTGGCGGTTGATGAAGTCCCCGACCCGACCATCGGGCACGAAGCAAAGCTCCATCGACTCGGGCTTGTCTGCATTCGGGACACCGAGCCTTCGGCCGGCCTTGCGCACCTCCGGCTTCGTTAAATCGCCGAGTGGGAATAGCAGGCGCTCGAGCGTCGATTGAGGCAAGCCGAAGAGAAAATAGCTCTGATCCTTGTCTTGATCCCTGCCGCGCAGAAGCCGAAGATGCCCGTCGCCGGCGCGCGCGAGCCGAGCGTAGTGGCCGGTCGCGATGTGGGTGGCGTCGAAGCGGCGCGCGACTTCCGCCAGGTATGTGAGCTTCACGGTGCGGTTGCAGCTCACGCATGGGATCGGTGTCCGCCCGGCCTGATACTCGGTCACAAACGGATCGACGACGTGCTTGCGAAACGCCTCCCGTTCGTCGAGCACGTAGTGTGGGATTCCCAGATGCTCACAAGTGCGTCGGGCGTCGTCGCGGTCCTCGGGTGCGCAGCACCGCCCTACCTGCTGCTCGCCGTCCGCGTCCCAGAGATGCAGCGTGACGCCCACGAGCTCGTGGCCCAGCTCATGCAGCAGCGCCGCAGCGACCGAGGAGTCCACTCCTCCGCTCATGGCGACCAGTACTCGCTTCCTCTCACTCATTTTCACTCATTCGAACATAGTGCTGAACAGATATACCGTGGTATGTTCCACTAAATAGAAACCAAGGTTTCCGAAATTACAGAGTCTCAAACGCCTTTGATTTTAGATACTTGCGGGCAAAATCAAGAGATGGGTTGAGCCCTGGTGGATGGGACCTCAAATTCGCTTGAGCTTCTAGATGCCTTTGCGAGCCAAAACACGTTCAAACGCTCGAAATGCCGTCTCTATATCGCTGGGTGTCGTCTCGATACCTAGACTGATTCGAACCGCAGATCCAGCGCGCCACTGCTCATCCGGATACATCGCCTGAATTACGGCGGAAGGCTCCTGCAGGCCGGAGGAGCAGGCGGCCCCGGTCGAGACGCAAACGTCCTCGAGGTCGAGTGCCGCGACGAGGAGCGGGCCCTCCCATCCCTCGAAGCTGAGGTTCGCAACGGTGGCGACCTGGGGTCCCTCTTTCGCATTGCTGACGCCGCCGCGCTCGCGGAGGCGCGCTTCGATGAGGTCGCGGAGTGCCTCGATGGCAGGCTGCGCCTCGATCCGCTCTGGGACCAGCCCGCAGGCCGCGCCAAAGCCGACGATGCTGGACGTGTCCGGGGTTCCGGGCCGGCGGCCGCGCTCCTGAGAGCCACCATCGAGGACGGGTTCGATGTCCAGGCCGCGGCGCACCCAGCACGCCCCCGCCCCTGCGGGGCCGCCAATCTTCTGGGCTGCGACCGCGACGGCGTCTGCGCCGAGCAGGTCGACGTCGATGGGGACCTTGCCGAGCGCTTGGGTGGCGTCGACGAAAAGACGTGCGCCGTGCGCCTGGCAGGCGCGTGCGTACGCCCCAACTGGGAAGACGGTCCCGGTCTCGTGGTTCACCCACTGAACGGCGACCGCGGTCTCCGCATCGAGGTGGCCTGCGAGCGCTTCGACGGGAGGCGGACGGCCGTGGGGCACACCGAGGACCACGGTCTCGCCCCCTTCACGTTCGAATCGCTCGACGCTCTTTGCAACGGCCGGATGCTCGACCGCGGTCGACACGATTCTGCGACGACCTGCGGCGATGCCACGAATTCCGAGGTTGCACGCTTCGGTGCCGCCACCCGTGAGCACGACGTCGGCCGCGTTGGCGCAGAGGGCGGCCGCGATCGACTCTCGTGCGTGCTCGAGCAGCCGCCGCGATGCACGCCCCGCTGCGTGGGTGCTCGATGGATTGGCCCAGGCCGCGTTCGCCGCCTGCTGCATGGCGTTGCGGACCGCTTGCGGCACGGGCGCGGCGGCGTGGTGGTCGAGGTAGATCACTTGGGCTTCATCTCGGGCCGCTCGGGAGACCGGCTCACGCGCAGTTCGACGAGCGTGCCCGACAACTGCCGCTCGGCCACCGCACCTGCCGGCGGGCTCGAGATCTCGATGGCACCCCCGAGTGCTTCGGTGACTCGGCGGGCAAACGCGAGCCCCAGGCCAACGCCCCCGTGGTCGCGCGTAACCGAGCCGTCCACTTGATAGAAGGGTTCCATGATGCGCGCGATGTGCTCGGGCCGGACGCCCGGCCCGCTGTCGGCCACTTCGAAGGAGTACTCCTCGCCGCCTTCGCCCCGAACCTCGACCGCGACCTCGCCCCCCGTGGGGGTGAACTTCGACGCGTTATCGAGCACATGTACCATCGCACGGAGCAGTTTGTCGGGATCGCCGAGGGCCGGCATCGGCTCGTCGGGAACGCGTTCGACGAGCGTGACATCGCGTTCGTCGAGCTTGCCGCGAATCTGATCGATGGCATTCGCGCAAACTGCACGGAAATCATACTTGCGCGTGTAGTAGTGCATGCGTCCGGTCTCGAGCGAGCTCACGTCGAGCAGTGTGTCGACAACGGACCGAAGACGCTGTGTGGAGGTTTCGATCGAGCCGAGGCACTTGCGCTGCAGATCGGTGAGCGGACCAAGCTCCTCGTTGAGCAGCAAGCGCAGATAGCCGACCACAGGCGTCATCGGTGTGGCGAGCTCGTGGCTCACGTTCTGCAAGAACTCCCTTCGGAGCCGAGCGACGTCCTCGAGTCGTTGATTGGTTTCCGAAAGCTCGACGATCTTCTTTTCGAGACGCTCGACGATCTTCTGCGTCCGCGCGCGGAGCAGCTTGTCGCTGGCCCCCTCGGCCCACTCGCGATGTCCTTGCAGAAACTGAGCGATGGCGTCGGCGAAGTGCGCGGCATCGATCGGCTTCGCGATGAACCCGTCACATCCGACCGCCAGCGTGGAGTCTCGGTCCCCCTCGGCGGTAATCGCGACGATGGGGACCTCTTGAAGGGCAGGAATCCCTCGAAGACGCAGCGTTACCTCATATCCGTCCAGGTCTGGGATGTTAATGTCGACCAAAACCAGGTCGGGCTGGCTGTCGCGGGCCAGCTGAATGCCCTCGACGCCCCCTTCCGCCTCGATGACCTCGTGACCGGCGGCTCCGAGCAGCTTCTGCACGAGGCGCCGATTGTTGGGGTCATCCTCGATGTGCAGGACCCTTGCCATGGATTTGTGATGCTATCAGTCTCTCGTGCTTGCCGCACGCGGTGAGCCTGAGTAGGAATCGGGTATGTCAGGGCAATTGGTCGACCAGCTCGTCGAGGCCGGACTCGTTACAGAGTCCCAGGCGCGTGCGAGCGACCCATGCGATCCGCTCGTGTCGGCGAGCCGCGTGATTCAGAACTTGGTCGAACAGGGGCTCGATGAACGGATGCTGGCCGGGTTCTTCGTGACCAAGGGCTTTGGACCCATGCTGCAGGCTCCCGAGCTCTCGAGGGCGGACCCTCAGTTGGTCCACTGCGTGGCGCCCGCCGACGCGCATGATCTCTGCGCGATGCCGTTGCGCCCGAGCGCAGCCGGCGCGATCGTCGCCATGGCAGATCCGACGGACGCGCGCGCGGTCGAAAGGCTAAGCGTTGCGCTCGGCGGCCGCATCCTACCGACCGTGGCCAAGCTATCCGACTTGCTCTCCGCGATCGATCGCGCGTATCCGCCCGCCCGACCAACCATGGTGAGCAATCCCGTGGCGGTCCCGCGCTCGCGCATGCCGAGCGGTGTCGTGCCTTTGGTACAGGAAAAAGACGCCGGACCCCAGGAAACCCTCGACGACTTGGAGCCCCCACGCGCCGGCTTCGCGTCGACGGCGAGCCCGGAATGGGATCGCGCATGGAGCCGTTCGGCAACCGAACGCGACGTCTCGCTCACGCCGAAGTCGAGCCACGTTCCATTGCCAACGGTATCGACCACGCCGAGCGAGCCACCGCCATCTCCTGCACCACCGCCGTTGCACCGCTCGGTCTGGCCATCGACGACTCGACCCCCGGCCGTCTCCGACTCTGTGATCGACGCGCACATCATCGAGCTCGGGCGCGCTGAGACCCGCGACGACGCAGTTCGGGTGGCGTGCCAGGCGTGTTCGACGATGTCCCGGGGCGCCGCGTTCCTTGCCCTTCGCAAGGGCGTGTTTCGGGGGTGGGACGGCGCCGGTGAAGACGTGACGAGCGCGAGCATTCGCAGCCTCTGGGTGCCAGCGAGCAATCCATCGGTCCTCAACGAGGTCCTTCACAGCGGCAAGGCCTTCCGCGGCGCCTACGGCCAGACCGCCGCAGACCACCTGTTCCGGGCCGTGTTTGGCAGTCAGGGACGGGAGGTCGTCATCGTGCCGGTCCTCATCGGCGCACGAATGGTGGGGGTCCTCTGTGCCAACGATCCGACGCCCGGTAGCAGCGCGATCGAGCGGGTCGCAGAAGCACTCGGCCAGGCCTTCGAGCGACTCATCGTTTCGCAGAAATCAGGGACTTAATTCAGGAAGACGG
>Ga0316198_10001791_pt1 | contig 12813 bp, 10 predicted proteins | sample OudBieAanoxic_MG_FD_204935 | JGI IMG/M metagenome (GOLD analysis project Ga0316198, IMG submission 204935) | Coastal sediment microbial communities from Oude Bieten Haven, Netherlands - site A anoxic | ecosystem: Environmental > Aquatic > Marine > Coastal > Sediment | place: Netherlands... | reverse complement strand
ATTGCAGAATCGGGAAAATCGTATACATTCCAAAAAATGATGGAAAGTCCCGAAATTCATGCACAACGACTGATCGATAAAGATCGACTAGTAAAAGGAATGGAAGTTGCTGTTCAACCACATACAATTCAGCAGAAACGATTAGAGGATGATATTCGATCTCAGAAAGAAATGTTACATATATTACAACATCCAGAGCGAGAGATTGCAAAGTATCGAACAAGAATTCCTGCTCCGACACCATTAAGTTTTGAAACTGAAGAACAATTTAAACGATATGTCGAAAAATACTATTTTCCATCACCAAAACCAGATTTAACTCCAGCAACACTTATGGATCAATGGAGTGAAATATCCTATAAACAATTTGGAACATATGACCTTGTCAAAGATAAAGATGGTACTTGGTCAGCCGTTGACGCAAAAGATAAACCTACATTACGTGATCGTGATTTACGTCGAGTAAAAACTGAAGGGTATCCTTATGCTCCTGAAGAAGAATTCTCTCGAGTTATACGTGGTGGAAAAGATGTTTGGGTTCTCAGTTCTCGAATTCGTGAAGGAGAACGTGTTTTAGAAGTACAACGAACTGGACCACGTGAAGGTGAGGCCGGAGCTCAACGAGGTTTACGTGCAGCTATTGAAATTTATCGTCGAGAAGGGAGAATGCCTCAAACACTTCGAAGAGCGTGGGAGCAAGAGGTACGTACAGCAAAATCGACAATACCTCGAATTCATTATCCTCGATTATTTGAATTAACTCCAGAAACTCAACAACGACTTGCTCGAAATGAAATAAATCTTGAGGAAGCGTATAATGCACAAAATATTGCACGAATTAAACGAGAATCATATGATAAAGCTATGAATGCAACGCTTATTCAACAATATAGAGTTCAAAAACCAAATGAAGATATTGATCGAGAAGCAATGCGTTCAAATCAGTGGATGTATCGATTTTTAGGTTTACCAACAACCATGGAAGTCCCTCGTATTACGAAAGGTGTTACGAAACGTGATATTGAAAATTTATGGAATGAAAAAGTACTCAATGACCTACCTACTCTCGCTCATCGACGTATTAAACAAGCTGATGGAACATGGACAACTGAAGCTGAAGCTCCATTTACAACAATTGCACGTTGGAAACGAGAACTTGGTGATCCTCGTATAGAACGTGTTATACCATATATTCCGGATTTTCAAGATGCTGTATTAACAGAGACCCAACTCAGAAAACGAGTATTACAACAACAACGACGAAAACAACCTCGTGACCAAAAATTACAAGAAATTCGAAAATATTTTGCGATGAGTGCTACTCGACGTCGAGCAGAACGTGAAAAACAATTACAAGATATTAGTATGAGATCTATCGCAACTGAAGCAGAAAGACTTCAAGGATTATCTGGTAGAGCGCGATATGAGCAACGACGACAAGAATTAGGGTTACAATTTCGTCCAATGGAACGTATTCGAAAGTTACGAGATCAATTACTTGGTGAACAAGAAAAGTTATACGATCGTGCACGACGTGGCTTATATATCCGACCAACTCGAAGTCGTCAAGAATTATCTGAACAATTATGGTCATCTGAACAAGAATATCGAGATGTTCAATCAAAGATATTACAAGACGTTAAACTTCATCCAGAACGTCAAAAATCATTAATGCAAGATCTTGCTGTCGCACAACGTCGACATGTTGGAACTGTATCACAACTTCAAAAAGAGTTTTTAACTCGAGGATTAGGAGATTTTGTTCAAATGGATCAGAAACAATATGTCAGTCCACAAACTATACATACTCGACGTTGGAAAAAAGAGATTACACAATTGAAAAAACAATTTCCACAAATTTCTGTTGCACAAATGAGAAAAACTGATACTCTCGATGCCGCTCGAAAAGCAATGAAAGAATTCGGTCCTGAATCTCTTGAAGCACGACGTATTACATCTACTGAACTCTGGAACGCTCAAAATAGATATCGTACATTAAAAGAAGGACAAATTGATATCTTTCAAGCATATCAAGGAGAACAAGGAATACGATACACAAAAGAAGGAATGTTTCCATCATATTGGACTCATTTTGAGAAACCTCTGAAACAAGCCTTCCGAGATATGGAAACAACTCGTTCACCTATTGAATATCGTACAAAATATCGTACAACACCACGAGTAAATGAAGTTCGACGAGATATTGCACAACAAGTTCGACGTGCACGACAATATGGAAGAGAATCATCTACGAAAATAATGAAACAACGAGCGTTTGCGGCAGGATTAAAATATAATGCAGAAAATCGTCAACGTGTGATGAGAATTCAGGAGAAATATTATCGACAACATCAAAAAGGTATTGATCAATTCATCGATCAACAAGAACAATCAGCATTCTTAGTTCGACAACGTCAAGCTGAAGAACGACAACAACGTCGATCATTTACACGAGCTGCGATGGAAGTACAACGAAAAATACGTCAACGACAATTTGAAATTCAACGAATTCAACGACAACGATTGAAACGAACAACTCTTGCAACACGATTATATCGTCAATCACGAAGAATAGTGAAACAATATCAACGTACACTTCAACGACGAGAACAACGTAAACGTGAAGTTGAAAAACGTCAAGAACAAATGTTACAATCTCGACAATCGGGTCGTGTTAATACATTACGAACATTATTAAAACGATATTATTATCGAGTTCGAACGACACTTGGTGATAAAGCGTATTATCAAAAGCAAGCCTCACGTGTTCGTGAAAGTTTAGAACGAGCTGTTACACGCACATCTCGCTATTAATTATTCTTGAGTAATAATGTTTGGAGCAGTAATATCTAATAATAATGCAAACCGTCCACTATAATTTTCTTCCGGATTTTCCGGAATCTCATCCATCCAAATAACATGTTGAGCTAAATCAAGTTGTAATCCCATAACAGCTGCTTGAATAAGTAATGTATTCATTTCATCTTCTGTTGTTCGTAATCGTTCATATAATGTTACTGGAGCAGAAACACGGAGAGATACTTCAATTTGATGTGCTGCAGAAAGTTCTGGTTGTGGTTGATGCTCTGATATGTCTTGAAGTTGAAATCCAAAGTTATGATAAATACTTTGTTCACCAGCTTCACTAAATAATGCATTGAGTTGGTCACGTTTAATATATAATGATCCTTCAAGAAACTTTAACCATGATTCATATTTTTGAATATTAATTTTTGACATAATTTTTCTTTCCTCCTGTGAGTACTATTGTAAGTCTGTAAATCTTCTTGACAAGTTATATTCTCTTATGAATACTATCACCCATAAACCTTGTCAAGAAAATTACAACAGGAAAAAAAGGAGTACACATATGCATCCATATACAAAATATAGTGATCCATCATTAACATATGACTCAGAATATGATATCCCAGTAATTCCACGAGTTCAAGGAGTTACTGTTGAACGACTTATACCATGGTCATCAAAAAATAAAGATATTCATGGAACACTACATTTCTGGATTGATGATTATAAATTTAATTCGCTCGTCACATATCCTAAACGATATATCCGTGCCGTTCAAAAATATCCACATATTATTCAACCTGACCATAGTTCATATGGTAATTGGAACTATAATGTCCAACGATATCAACAATTTCTTCGCCAATGGGTAGCTGCTATATGGTCGTATTATGGAAATATTACTGTCATTCCTAATATTCATATACCACCTAATGATGACGACAAATGGAAATTTTATTGGGCCGGACTCCCTACTCGAAGTATTCTCGCTATCTCTGCACAAAATGTCTCGGATAAAAGAGGAGATCCTAAAAATCAACAATGGTTCCTTCATGGATTTCGTACTATGGTTAAATTATTAGACCCTATACAGGTAATATATTATGGAGGACAAATACGAAAACTAGAAGATGAATTTTATCCAATTCTTGTTCGATTTTCTCGAACAACCTTTATTGGACAACACCAAATTCCTCAACGATATGAAGTAGGTCAACAAGCTACTCCAGCATGGGAATCTACTGCATTTCGGAATGAAGAACTATCATGGGACAAGAAGCCATCGCAAAAGCAGGAGCTACTGCTCTTGAACGAGTACTCGGACGAGCATACGGAGGTGTCCCGCTCGAACAACGACAAACATTTACAGAAGCTATCGCAAGAGAACGAGTCCTCGAAGCAACAGCACAAACAAGAGCTATTGCCGAAGTCTCAGCTCAACAAGTCCGAAGAAAAGCCGATGTTATTAAAGAATGGCTTACCCGACAAGTTAGAGCCGAATCTCGCATGGAAATCACAGATGACGTCCAACGAGCTCTTGGAGTTGAATACGTTAGTTCTCAAAAAAAGGTCTATAAAAAACAAATCTTTGGTGTCGAATGGGAATCAGAAACACAACCAGGAATCCTCTGGGCAACCATCCCATTCACCACAACTCGAAAAGTTGCACGATATACCGAACCTGAACGTACCGTCGAACAAGCTCCCATCGAAACTAGAGCCGTCTCAAGACAAGTTAAACAATTCCAACCAGGATACGTTAGAGTCTATAGAACAGCTGAAGTCCCTCGAGAAGTTAAAAAACCTGTCTATGCCATCGCTGAACAACGAAAACGAGTCATTACAACAGCTGAACGACCAAGAGATAGTACCATTACTCAAGCAGAACAGATTATCCGACAACATGAGAAACGACTCCAAGCAGGAGAAAAAACACTTGGAACTGCAGAACGAATTATCCAACAAGCTGGACGACGGGCAAGATATGTTGAAGGAACAACATTTGAGAGACCACCCGGAACAAATATCCGTGAATCCTTTAAACGAGCTCAACAACAAGAATCACAAACAACAGACGTTAATAAACTTATCCAACGAGCACGACGAGGACGAGGTGCAGGATTTCCAAGCGAACGAGAAGAACTTACACTTGCCAACTTCTCAAGTCATTTCAACAGAAACGTCCGATCTCGTCATCAACGAAGATCATGAGATAGAATTAGCAAAGTATATAGAATATATTATTTTTCTCAATGGTACCGAACATAATTATAATACATATAGAACACTTCTCGATCAAGGATACTCTATTCATGCTGCATATATTAATCATGAATGGCTATTCCCAGAAGTCCGAGAATGGATGAAAGAACATTCAGATCTTGAGTTTGAACTTGATGTGTCATTATCTGAAACACTTTGTGATCGAGGATGGCCGTCTATGAGAGGAGGAAATAAAGCATGGCATCTTCGAATTCTTGAAATGTATGTCGATAAGTTACTTACTAGATTGGGAGTTACTGAAATACTTGACTTTCTTCCAGATGTCAAGCAAACATATTATCGACAACGTTCTCGACGAAAAACATCATATTGTCTTCCATTCATGAGACAACAAGTAGAACTTGAAGAATATACCTATACATTTTTTGATCTTCCAGAATTACGTGATACCTGTGAAGTTCATTATTTAGCCCCAATAAAAGGTTTTATGTATAGCTCACTTCGTCCTAAATTTGAATTAGAACTGTTATATACTCGTTATTATATATATACAACACAATATCAAGAATATCGAGAACCAACACCATTAGAAACAATTTGGCCAACTCTTCTTGAATTAGATTCAACAATTCAAAAGAAACCATCTCTATTCAGTGGATACAGTACATTACTCGATCTTACATATGAATTTGAAGGTAAAGATTTATCTCGAATGGTTCCTGAAACTCGAGAATATCCAACAGGACGATTTATTACGCTTGAAGAAAAACGACGATCTACTATTCAACAAGCTATTGATGAATCAAATTGGTTATGGTCTCTCAATCATAAAGATCGTCAAACTTGGTATCAAGTTAAACCTCTCGGATTCTCTAAAAGTGGAAAACGTGTTCGAGTAATTACAATTGATGGAATAAAACATGAAAAATTTCTTCCGATCACGAATTTATATGCTCGACCAGCTGAAAATTATTTTGGAAAAATATTATAAATATTTTTCATGGGAAAGATATAGTAATAGATAATGCTTATGATACTACGCGCACGACATTTATTATGTATTAGTGGATATTTTGATGGATGGTATGATGAGATATCGACATTAAAGATGGAATCATTACGACATGAAATTTCACGAAATCCACATATTATTTTAAAAATAACACATGATTGTGATGATATATGTACGGCATGTCCACATTATCACATGCAACATTGTCACAAAGATAAAGAATCACATAAATATTTTCAAGAACGAGATGATCTTGTGTTAACGACACTTCATGTAGAACATGATATATCATATCGACTTGAAGAATTATCACGATGTATTTCACGATACATTCAAAAATCTGATATTGAATATACTTGTGGTCAATGTCAATGGTCACAAGCATGTTTTGCTTATCAGAAATATATCTCATGAACAATAACTATATTCTTATTGCCCCAAAAGAATATTATCAATTGACTCCAGAAGAAAAAGGTGAAGTCTGTCACGGATGTGGAAGTCTCGGGATCAATGTTCCAGATCATCTTCTTGGATTATCGATCCATGAAGCATGTAATATTCATGATTATATGTATAATATTGGGGAAACAATAACTGATAAACAAGAAGCAGATAGTATATTTTACTATAATATGTGTATCCTTATATCACGAGGATCATCAAACAGATTCATATTATCACTTCGAAAATATCTTGCAATGACATATTTTCTTGCAGTCTACGGATTCGGGATTTTCTCATTTATTCCATCAATGGAAAACTATTATGATAGTATCGTGAGTCATCAAATGCAAGAACAATCACAACGATATTACCGAGGGATTCATAATGAAAATTCATAAATTACTCTCTAGTGATGATTCATCAAAAGAGAATAATTCATAACATATGGCAGCAGGAAAACTCGATTTAATTATTGAACAAGGTGCAACATTTCGTCACCACCTCGATTATCTCGATCAAGATGAAAATCCTATCGATCTTACCGGATATGACGCTCGTATGCATATTCGTGAACATATTGAAGATGATATCTTATTAATTGATTTATCAACAATAAATGGACGTATTGCACTCGGTGCAGGACATGTCGGAGCTATTGATATTGAAATTGATGCAACAACAACTGCAAATATTGATTGGGAACGTGCATATTATGATCTCGAAATCGAAAAAGATACATATGTCCGACGAGTGATACAAGGTGTCATTCGGGTGGATAAGGAAGTAACACGATGAGTAATGAGACAATTAAAACATCGATTGATAAAACAGTCATTCGTACTGGTGATGCACCAACAGTTATTCGAGATGATAAAACACATACTCGAGTTCTACATCATCAAGAAGTGACGAAAGTTGTTGATCGTGAAGAAAAAACTATTATTCGAGAAGGAATATGTGGAATCCCAGTATCAGCAATTATTACTCCACAAAAAAAGATTCTTGTGCAATATATTGCTGCAGAAGCAATACAACAGTATCGTGTTGTCACAACAAATACGAGTGGAGAACTGATTTATGCTGATCCCACAAATCCTGAACATGAATATCGTATTCTTGGGATTACTCCTCAATATATTGCCGCTGGACACCTTGGTGGTGTTATTTGTAGTGGTGAACTCGATGATCTAACATGGAATTGGTCAGTCACTGATCCAATATATGTGGGTGGACAAGGAATTCTTGTTCAAATACCACCTATTGAAGGATTTTTGTCGATTATAGCTTTTCCATTATCATCAACATCACTTTATGTTCGTGGAGGATATCAACCACGAATTGTGACAGTCTATTATACATTAACTGTTACAGATGTCTTAAATAAATACATTGATCTACAATATAGTCCTCATTCCCCATTTGAGAAAAATGTCTCAATGCACGTTATTCACGGTGTTGAACAACGGTATGGAGCTGATTATGCAATGATCTCAGATGGAATAGATTATCGACGACTCATATGGGACCCTGATGATCCCGTAGTTCAAATAGGATTAACACATGTCATCAGTGAAGGCGATGTCCTTCAAATAACATATACATATTAATATATGATGCTATGTTAAGTATTTATATACTTTCTATATCATGATATATATTTCATAATGGCACAACTTGTCGGAAAATGGATAACTGATGCGACGATTAAAGTCGCAAAGCTTGATAAAGATACAGCAACAGCAAAACAAGTTATTGCTGTAAATGCTGGAGGAACAGCTGCAGAGTATGTATCTATTGATCATTCGTATGTGAGTGATTTTGATACAGGAGTTCGAGAAAATCGACTTGACCAAATGGCAGCTCCATCTGGAACTGTTGATTTTAATGGTCAAACAATTACTGGTGTCGGAGCTCCATCAAATGGATCTGATGCTGTAAATAAAGATGCATTAGACTCTGCAATTGCTGCATCAGGAACAGCTGCAGAATGGCAAGACTCTGTTCTTGATCGTTTAGCAACTCCTCCTGGATCTCCTAGTACTGGTGATAGATATTTAATTATTGCTACAGCGACTGATGTATGGGCATCAAAAGAAGATCAAATCGCAACATGGACAGGATCAGCATGGGAATATGCGATACCAACAACAGGAACATATGTTGGTGTAGATGATGAAAGTGATGGTCTATACTATTATGGTGGATCTTCATGGTCAAAACAAGTCTATGAAGCAACTACTGCATCAAATGGTTTAACAAAATCAGGTCTCGATATTCAAGTCAATCCAACCTTAGCTGGTGACGGTCTTGCATTTGCTACTGGAGTCATGAGTGTGAATGTTGATGATTCTACTATTGAAATCGCGACTGATACTCTTCAAGTACCAGCTGGTGGTATTACTGGTACTGAACTCGCATCATCAGTTGCTGGAAATGGTCTCGCCGGTGGTGGTGGTTCTCCATTATCTGTTGGCGGTGGAACAGGAATTAGTGTGTCTGCAGATCAAGTTGCTATTGATACAACTGCAAATTTGACAATGACTGGTCAAATGCAATTTTCTAATCTTCGAGTAAATGAAGCAGTTCAAGTGACTGCAACATCAACAGAATTAAACATTCTTGATGGTCTCACGGCAACTACTGCTGAATTAAATTATCTCGATAATGCTGATCTGACATCTGCGGATATTCAAAAACTTGCTGATTTAACTGCAACAGCTACAGAATTGAATCTTCTTGATGGTATTACTGGTATTCTTGATGAAGACGATATGTCGTCTGATAGCGCAACATCTCTTGCAACACAACAGAGTATTAAAGCATATGTTGATACAGCAACTGATAATGTCAACGGTCGTATTACTGAAGGTTTTACTTGTGACGCAACAATTATCGCAAATAAGAGCGTTACATTAGCAGCAACGCCTGCAAATGCAGCAAGTACAGTTCTTCATGTACAAGGAGCACCTCATCAAGAATATGGCTCAGATTTTACCGTATCAGGAACAACATTGTCTTGGAATGGATTAGGACTTGATGGACTTCTTGAAGCTGGAGATAAATTACGAGTAGTTTATGATGCATAGTCACAAAGTGACTATCCATGATAAATCGAAGATTTATGATGCGTAAGAAAACCCCTCTATGCCTTCAGGCCGGGGATGAATTGCGCGACGGGCGACAGCCCGTAAAAAAACGTTCTTTGAGAAAGAAAAAGCTTGACATTTCTAATAGAGAATATTACTTTCTGTTATATGATACAGAAAGCGTTTAAATACAGGATATTCCCAACGAACACACAACAAGAGGCTATTGCTCAGACTTTTGGCTGTTGTCGATTTATTTATAATAATGGGCTTGCCGAAAAGGTCAGGGTCTATGAAGAATCCGGGAAATCTGTATCCTGTCATGACCTGATTAAACGCTTACCGGACTTGAAACACGAATTTCCCTGGCTGAAAGATACCTATTCTCAGGCATTACAAATGTCCTTGCGGAACCTGGATAATGCGTTTACGAAGTTTTTCAAAAAAACCGGGGGCTTTCCTAAATTCAAGTCTCGAAAAAACAATAATCAATCATGCCAATTCCCGCAAGGCGTTAAGGTGAATTTCGAGGACAAAACCATCTACTTCCCGAAGATCGGACATATCAGGCTGAAACTGAGCGGGAACACCCGCACTTTTGACGGAAAGATGAAAACTGTCACCTTGCGTCAAACTCCATCAGGGAAATATTTTGTGAGTATACTGGTAGAGATTGATCAGGAGTTCCCGAAAAAGCCGACAATCACCCTCGAAACGACTGTAGGCGTTGACGTTGGTCTTAAAACGTTCGCCACACTGTCAACCGGTGAAAAGATTGAGCATCCGAAGGCACTCAAGAAATCGTTAAGGAAATTGAAACGTCTGCAACAGCAGGTAGCACGAAAAAAGAAAGGGAGTAGTAACCGATCCAAAGCCAGAAAATGTCTAGCGAAGTTGCACGAACACGTCAGCAATCAACGCAAAGATTTTTTACACAAAGTCAGCCATCAGCTTACGAGCGAAAACCAAGCTGCAACGATAGCGATGGAAGACTTACATGTCGCCGGTATGATCAAAAACCATAATCTGGCACAGGCAATTGCCGATAGCGCATGGAGTACCTTTGATCAGTTCGTGCATTATAAATGTGAATGGCGTGGGAAGAATCATCTTCACATTGGACGGTTTGAACCATCGTCAAAGCTCTGTTCCGTGTGTGGGTATATCAACACGGGACTCACATTGAAAGATCGTGAGTGGATGTGTCCACAGTGCAACACGACGCATGACCGAGACGTAAACGCAGCAGTCAATATTCAAAAATTTGCGGTACATCCGCAGAATCTGGTAGGCGTGACATAGTCGAACCATATACAACGCCTGGGGAGAGACCGGCTACAGTGCCACTCGATGAACCAGGAATCCCAGGTGGTTTACCCCTGGGAGGATGTCAAGATGCGTAAGAACGAAACTTTAAAACATGATGTACTAATACAAGAATACCGTGGGATATACTCTAGTACAGATACATATCTGGTAGCTAGACAAAAAGCGGATATAACATATGGCAAAAGTTAAAACGAAATGGATTGAAAATAATGCAATTACCCTTCAAAAACTTAGTGATGAAGGATATACAGGTGTTCTCTATGATAGATATGGTTATCCCATGGCAACAGTAACGAAAGGTGTAATCATTGATCCAACACTAAAATTACGAAGACTTATTAATGGGAATAATGATCCTTTTATCAATGGTAACGGTGATCATTATATCGTATTATCATAGAATATTATGGCTGACGTCAAAGTTACAGATTTAACACTACGAACATCACATCTATTAGGTGACATTTTTCTGACTATACCTGAAGGATCAGAGCTTGCTGAAAAAACAACGCTTGAACGTATTTTTGCGAACACACTCATTGGTTTTGATTCCGTGACATGGGACTATATTGATAGTGATACAGTCCGGGTGCTTGCCGGAGGGCGATGTGTTTCTGATGATGGCGAAAGATTGTATGTTATAGAAAGTGATACTGATGTAAGACTTTCACAAGATCTGGACCAAGGTACTGAACTTGCAGGAACAACCTACTATCTATGGATAGGTACATATTTAGGAAATGATGTTGTTGTATTCAGTACGAGTGACACAATGCCCTTTGGCTTAGATAATTATCATAGGTTGACAGGAGACGTGTTGAATAACTTTTCATCTGATATCGTTATTCCTACTGAGGTAGAATCGGAAACAATTGGTGAATTTATTTATCCCTCTTCCTTGTGTATAGGAAGACATACAAATTCCCACATGACAATATGTCTTTCAGACGGTTCTCCGGCATATGCAGGTATAAATACGAATTCAGGGACTGGTTCTGCAGAAGATATTACACTATTTTCAAGCATCCCGCTCCCTGATAATGTTTTGAAAGTTGTTCGAGGAGGGAATAATACATATGCTATTCTTGATAATGGAGAATTATGGGGATGGGGTGAAAACTCTATAGGACAACTTGGGCAAGGTGGCACAGCAACATATAATACTCCAGTACGTATCGGCGAAGGCGTGTTTTCAAATGTGTCAGATGTTCAAGTAAGTCGAACATTAAACGATGCTCGTGTCTCTGTATATGTGCTCGATGGCGATGGAGATCTATGGTCATGGGGATTTAACCAGCACGGACAACTTGGAACAGGCGATGTTATAGCATACTATACACCTCAAAATGTATTGAGTACTGTTCAATCATTCTCTCTAGGTCATACAAACCATAGTTGTAGCGTCTATGCAATAAAAACAGATAGTACATTATATACATGGGGAAGAAATGACTTTGGACAACTCGGACAAGGAACAGATGGTGACTTCTATTCAACACCTACAATCGTATCAGGCCTTTCAAACGTTGATACAATTTTCGCACAACAAGGTAGTGATTCAGATACAGAATGTTATGCATTTATTAAGCAAACAAACGGTAATGTCTACGCTACAGGACGAAACAATTATGGACAACTTGCTTTAGGTGATATTACAAATAGAAATATCTTTTCGCAGGTAACACTAAGTTCAACAATTTCGTTCATTGAAGCAAGCGGAACGTTTGCTATCTTCGTGTATGAGAATGGAACAGTAGAAGGTTGTGGGAATAATGAATTTGGACAACTTGGTAATGGAAATACAACAAACTCCTCCTCACTTGTGAATATATCATTTTCAGAGGATATTATTAGAGTTCTAACAAATCCATATGTGACATATTGTGCATTTGCGATATCAATTAATGGGAA
>Ga0316198_10001790_pt1 | contig 12814 bp, 6 predicted proteins | sample OudBieAanoxic_MG_FD_204935 | JGI IMG/M metagenome (GOLD analysis project Ga0316198, IMG submission 204935) | Coastal sediment microbial communities from Oude Bieten Haven, Netherlands - site A anoxic | ecosystem: Environmental > Aquatic > Marine > Coastal > Sediment | place: Netherlands... | reverse complement strand
GCGCAAAATGGCGAGGAAGGCGTTGCCTTAGCACGGCAGCTACATCCAGATGTGGTGCTGATGGATGTCGTGATGCCTGTTCTTAACGGTTTCCAGGCGACACGCCAGTTGCAACGGGATCCCGCAACGGCAGACATCCCCATTATTATGGTTACCACCAAGGATCAGGATACGGATCGAACGTGGGGTATGCGACAAGGGGCAGTCGATTATTTAGTCAAACCCATCAATCCCGAGGAGTTGGTTCATCGAATTAGGGCGGCGATCGGTGGTTGAGACATGCGCTAGCGGTCAATCCGTTGGGCGAGAGACGTTGTTTGCCGCGCTTTGCCACCTCGATCAGCGTTGCCGAGACCATGGGGCCGGCATGCCGCAGCAGGAAGAGCCGGCCGATATCTGGGCTGGCGTACTCTTCTTTGTGGGTCGGATATCATTGCTGTCCTCATTGGCGGACATCGAAGAGGTGCTCGACCTTCCGCAAGGTATTACCAGGGTTCCTGCTACAACCCATTGGGTGCACGGCATAGCCAACAATCGCGGAACCCTTCTCCCAATATTCGATCTACGCTCATTTCTTTTCGGCGTGCCGACTTCGCACAGCTCCAAGAACCGGGTGATGGTCGTTCGGCAAACCGGGTTTTCTCTGGGTCTTCTGGTCAATGACGTTGTCGGCATTCGGCGCTTGGAGGCATCGACCCGTCTCCCGGAGGCACCAAAGCTTGGCGAAGGAATTGATGGGCTGTTGGTCGGGAGTTTTCGTCTTGGAATTGAGCGCAAGGCGGTGTTAGATCTGCAAAAGTTGGCGTTGGATGGTCGCTTCAATCAGGTCGTGGCTTGATAACGACGGGCCGCAACAGCGGCGGTGGTGGGGGGTGTTTAAGGGGCGTGACGAGAAATCGACTAGCGCGAAACAATCGGCGCCTTATCTTAACTGAGAACAATTAAGCTTTTGGGGATTCGGAGGCGGCATACAGATGGCCAAGACAAATACGTCGAAGAGGCGCGCGCGAGGGGGGCTTTTTGCCAATCGATTCGTCGTGTTCCTCTCGGTACTCCTGACGGTACTGCTCGTTCTGGCATTTGCCAGCTTCTTCCACAGCGAGCAGTGGGGTGATTACAACGAGAGATTTCTGATCATCGCGGTAGAACAGCAGACGCTTGCTCAGCAGCAGGTGAAGGCAGCGGTCGAAGCCGCACAGGCGGATGAGAAAGCCTTTGCACGTTTGAGCGACCTTCGCGGCCGTTACGAAACCCTACTGCAAGAGTTGAAACACGGCACTTCGGGCGAGGATGGTTTGCCTCCGTCGCCGCCGGCAGTGGCTACTGAGCTCGACGAAGCTGAGAGCGCATGGCTAAAGATGGGCGAGGGCTTAGATCGCGTTCTCGAGGCGAAAGACGATGTCCTTGGGGTTCGCGACTTGGTGCAAACCATGGCAGCCCTGCTTCCCGAGCTTGCGGACGCTATGCGCGACGCCGCAGGAGCCATGGTGGACAACGCGTCGCCACAGGCGCGCGTTCTGCAGGCGGCGGAGGAGATCGTCCTGGTCGAGCGAATGTCCTCCGCATTGAGCATAATTCTCGCTGGTGGCGCGACGTCACAGCAGGCCATCGACAGCATCGCAACTGACAAAGACGAGTTTGGACTCGTGCTCAAGGGGTTGATAGAGGGCAACGCCGACCTCGACCTGGTAGCTGAAGACAACACCGACGTACTCAAGGCACTAAAGGATGCGTCGTTACATTTCAATTCGCTTCGGACTACGGCCGACGAGCTTCTGGACTTGGTTCCGACGGTGTTCCCTGCCCTTGATGCGATCAACCAGATACAGTCCGCCGGTGAGCGTTTAAATGTTGCTCTTACCACTCTCATAGGGCGCTACCAGCAGTCGCCTGGACGTCTTGCAATCGGGCCTGTCACCGTCGGTCCGGTGACGGTGCTGGGTTTTGGTGCTCTCGCCGTTCTCACCCTTATTCTGCTCGGTTCGCGGTTGCTTGAGGATGCGCGTTCTCGCGAGGCCGAATCCAAGGCACAGAATGAGGCGAATCAGCAAGCCATTTTGCGTCTGCTCGATGAAATGGGGGATCTCGCCGACGGCGATCTCACAGTCGAGGCAACGGTGACGGAGGATATCACCGGGGCTATCGCCGACTCTATCAACTACGCAGTGGATGCTCTTCGCGTACTGGTAACCACGATCAACGAAACGTCCGAGAAAGTAACCGATTCGGCGCAGTCCACGCGGTCCATCGCAATGCAGTTGGCTGAGGCCAGTGAAGTCCAAACCAAACAGATCGATCAGGCTACAGGCTTAATCACATCGATGACCGAAGCTATCGACGAGATGGCCCAGAATGCTACCGAGTCCGCAGAGGTTGCCTCCCGCTCGCTCGAAGTCGCTGGGCGCGGCGCTCAGACGGTGCGCGACACCATCCAAGGCATGGATTCGATTCGTGAGCAGATTCAGGAGACATCCAAACGAATCAAGCGATTGGGCGAAAGCTCCCAAGAGATTGGTGAGATCGTCGAACTGATCGACGATATTGCCGATCAGACCAATATTTTGGCACTGAACGCTGCTATGCAAGCAGCCATGGCTGGTGAGGCGGGCCGCGGTTTCGCGGTCGTTGCCGACGAGGTGCAACGACTCGCAGAGCGGTCACGGAATGCTACCAAGCAAATCGAGGCATTGGTTCGCACTATTCAGGCGGATACCAATGAGGCCGTCAGCTCTATGGAAGCGAGTACTGCGGGTGTGGTGGATGGTGCCACCTTGGCGGAGAATGCTGGCGACGCGCTACGCGAGATCGAGAACGTCTCGACGCGCATAGCCGATCTGACGCGACGGATAGCCGATACCGCCCAGAACCAGTCTGGCGAGGCGGGTAAGATCAATACTACTGTGAGCGCCATCCAGGACATTACAGTGCGCAACGCCGAAGGCACGAAGGGTACCGTCGAGTCGGTCGAGTTGCTTGCAGAGCTGGCGGTCGAGCTTCAGGGCTCCGTTGCAGGTTTCCGTCTGCCTTAGTCCGACGACAAATAGACCGAGACGATAACCGTTATGGCCAATGCGAACGCCGTCGGCGGACTGAAGTGGGTTAAGGACGAGATTGCAATAAGCCTACAACGCGCCCGCAAATCTTTGGAAGCATTCGCCGGAGAAGAGGGCGGTGGTGGAGGCGAAGATCTTGCGGAGGCTGTTGCCGCCCTCCAAGAGGTCCGCGGTGTGCTCATTTCCCTCCAGTTGTCAGGACCTGCACGGCTGGTCGAGGAAATGCAGCAGCATTGCCTGGCACTCGGGGAGGGACGCATCGCCAACACCTGGGAGTCATCCGAAGCATGGATGCTGGCGCTGATTCAGTTGCCCGATTACCTGGATAGAATCGAATCAGGCCATGCTGACGTGCCTGCCTGGCTATTGCCTGCCATTAACGACCTGAGAGCCGTACGAGAAGATGGTCTGCTCAGTGAGGCTGAGTTGCTCGTTCCGACCTCCGTGCTATCCGATTCGGAGATGCCTTCAGCGGAAGCGCGCAAGGCGCTGTGGAAGATTGTTCGCCAGATCCGGCCGCATTTCCATCGATACCTACTGCAATGCTTTACACCTGCCACTTCGCGGGAAGGCTTGCGCAATCTTGGTCGACTCTTCCATCAACTCCAGATTTACATTAAGGAAGGCGTCTTCCACGAGCTCTTCCTAGCTGTCGAGGCATTAGTGGAGGCAATGCTTGACGGCAGTATCGAGATCAACGCCGAATCCAAAGCGCTGATCGGGCATCTCGATCGCGTCATCAAGCCCTTTTCCGAGAGTTGGGGGGCTTGGCCCGAGGCACATGCGCAGGCACTGCTCGTGGATGTCATGTCGCGCATTGCGACTTGTGAGTCATCGAGCTACCTGGTTACAGAGTTGCAACAGGCATACGGGCTGCACAATGACGAAGATGCGAGCGGAATGGGGCGCATCGATGTTGGGGCGAGTCCAGAGGCAATCGGTGTCCTGATTGCTGAGGCACGCAGTGAGCTGATGCCGGTCAAAGACGCGCTAGACCTCTACGCGCGGGGCAGTCGGAAAGATCGTAGCCGACTTGCGGAGCTTGAGGCTGTAGTTCGAAACTTAGCCAATACGCTGCTGGTTACCGGGGTTGACGAGCTAGTTGGCCAACTCCGTCATTGTGCAGACGCTATAGGCGTCATGGTGCGTGATGAGTCGGCTGCCAATGATAATCAGTTAATGGCTGTCGCAGAAGGTCTGTTAGACGTTGATACGTCACTCTCCGCGCTCGGTGGTACCCGTATGGCACGGGGGGAAGTCGGCGAGTCCGAGCATGCCCTGCTCTCCTCGACGATCCAAGAGGCGAACGTCGAAATAGCCAAGGCGGAACAGGCAATCAGTGCACTCGCCGAATCGCCTAACGACCTGCGGCCGTTACAGGAAGTACCCGGCTTGTTCCGTCGTGTCAGTGGCGCTCTACGCCTGCTTTCGGAAAATGATGCAGCGGATGTGCTCGATGGGGCAGTTGAACAGATACGCCTCCGATTCCTGGCGAGCGGGCGTATGCCCGTTCGCGGGGAGTTAGAGTTGCTCGCGCAGTCCATCTCGGCCATCGAGTTCTATATGGATGGCTTGCGCGATGGGCAATCTTACGCAGCTGATCTCATCGGCGATGCACGTCGGGCGCTCACCGACCTTGCTGAGTTTAAGCTTGAGCACTTGGATGTGGTCGATGTGGTGGCACCATCAGATGACGTTGCTATTGAGCTGGCAGAACCTAAGGAATCTGTTTGGGCAAAGGAAATTGATGCCTCTGAAACCCAAGCGCCGCCCCAGTCTAGCCTTCCCCAAGTATTGGCTTCATCTCCTAAACCGGCTCCGACGACGACCGAGGCGGAGGACATCGATCAGGAGTTCCTAGAGATTTTCCTCGAGGAGGCTAGGGAGGAGCAAGATGTAGTACGTGAGCAATTTGCACGCTGGCGTCAAAACGAAAGAGATGACACGGCAATGACAACATTGCGCCGCTCCTTCCATACCCTAAAGGGGAGCGGACGTCTGGTCGGAGCAGAGCGGACGGGCGACTTCGCCTGGGCGTTTGAGAACCTGCTTAACAAAGTCATCGATGAAACTGTACAGATTTCGCCCACTCTTTTCGCTTGTTTGGCGGATGCGGTTGAGGTGTTGCCGGATCTGATCGATGCTGAAGCGGACGGTCGGGTTATCGATGTGGCGGATTTTATCGAGCGCGCCGACCGACTTGCCTCCGGCGAACAGATACAAGTGGACTCCAAGGCGTTGGAGCCCGAGGAAGTTCCCAGCGGTTCGGTGATTCCATGGCCGCCCGCGGATCGCACTGTGGAGACGGATCGCATTGCGCAGGAGTCGCCGGAGACGGAGTCGGCGACTAGCGAAGAGATGGCTCGGTCGGAGGCAGCGGAGTTGGCCGCGCTCGTCGATATGGACGAGGAGTTGCTTGGCCTCTTCCGCGGCGAGTCCGAAGAGCATATCGACGTACTCAAGGTGTTTCGGAGCAACGCGGCGAGAGGCGATGCAGTACCCGACGAGTCCGTCGTGCGTGCGCTGCACACCCTGACCGGCAGTGCCCGCATGACGGGTGTCGATTCGGTTGCTGCGGTGACAAGCATTCTCGAATCCCTGTTCAGGGATTATCAGGCGCGAGGGGGCACTCCGAGTCTTAGCGCGCTTGATCTGCTAGAACGTGTCGTCGAAAAATTGGAATTGCGCGTATCCCGGTTGCCCGGCGGCGGGGATGAGGTCGTAGCTTTGCTTAGGCTTGCGGCCGAAGCAAAGCTGCTCGATTCTGGCACTGAGGTAGAGACGTCGACGCAGCCAGCGGAAGTGGCGCTGGATGAAATCAGTGCTGAGTTGTTGGACGAAATTGACCGCGAGGACCTACAGCCGGCCGTGCTGGGTGAGCTCGGCGAGGGCGATGTTCACGAATTTGATGGCTTGCTTCCAGCGCAGGAGATAGAGCATGTCCTATCGCCGCAGGCAGCAGGTCTAGGCGAACCGCAGCCTGAGGACGCGGCGGCTCTCAAGAAGCAGTTCAACGTAGCGGGCGCTCCGGAGCCCGAAGCCATCGAGCCAGTTCTGGCGATTTCTTTAGCGGATTCCGAGCAGATCAGCCAGGAGGCTCCAGCTCCTGCGTCGCTAGTCGCTGCATCGATCGAGACGCCCGGGGTGGAGACGTTCGAGGCGCTGCCCGACGATTTTGAGCTGCTTGGGCTTTTCTTGGAAGACGCAAGGGATTTACTCGACAAGCTCGATCAGAGCTTCCGCCAGTTTCAGTTGGATCCCACCGCTGCGACGCCAATCGAGGAGTTGAAGCGCTTGCTGCATACCCTCAAGGGTAGTGCGCGTCTTTCTGGCCTTACGTCGATCGGAGACCTATGCCACGCCTTCGAATCTCTATTGACGGGTGTCGCACAAGGTAGCGCCCGTGTTGGCGACGATGCCCTGGAACTTTCCCAGCGGACTCTGGATACGCTCGGCGATCAAGTCGATGCCGTCGAGCAGCGTAAGCCGGTTCGGCGCGCCGCGGCCTTAATCGCCGGCCTTTCGCAGGTCCTCGAAGCGGGACGCGCTGGGCCGAGTGCAGATGAGCCGGATGTCGCCGTCATGGTGCGTTCGACGCCTTCCATGCTTGCACCGAAGCCGTCCGTTGATCGTGGTCGCGCGGTCGCCGAAGAAAAGGCTGGAGCGCTGGACTCCGCGGCCGCCGCCGAGCCAGCGGTGCAGATTCGTGTGCGCGCTGACCTGCTGAATCAGCTCGTCGACAATGCCGGCGAGATCAGTATCTACGGTTCTAGACTCGTGCAGCAGAATAACGTGCTCGGTTTCCGGCTGGAGGATCTTGACCAGACCGTGCGCCGCCTTAGGGGGCAACTGCGTAAGCTAGAGATCGAGACCGAGGCGCAGATCATCCACCGTTTTGAGCGTGAGTCTGACGCAGTGGATGCGGGCAGGGTGGATTTCGATCCGCTTGAGATGGATCGATTCTCGACCATCCAGCAGCTTTCTCGAAGCCTAGCGGAGACGGTCAACGACTTGGTCAGTATTCGCACGATGCTGAGCGATCTGCAGGGTGAGTCAGAGACCCTTTTGGTGCAGCAGGACCGCGTCTCACACGATCTCCAGAACGGGCTGCTTCGTACCCGCATGGTGCCGTTCGCCCAGGTTGTACCGCGTTTACATCGTGTTGTCAGGCAGACCGCTCAGCAGCTTGGGAAGCGGGCGACTTTGGAAGTCATGGGCGCGGACGTAGAGCTCGACCGCAGCATCCAAGAGCGCATCGTGGCGCCGTTGGAACATCTGCTGCGCAATGCTATTGCTCATGGAATCGAGCTGCCCGATTGGCGGATGTCCGCCAATAAGAGTCCGGTTGGCGTGATTCGGTTGTCGATCCGTCGCGAGGGTAACGACGCGGTCATCTCGGTCGAGGACGACGGTGCCGGTCTGAATATCCCGGCAGTGCGTGCAATGGCCGTAGAGAGGGGGTTGATCCAGTCCGACGCCGAAGGGAGCGATGACGAGGTCTCTCAGCTCATCATGGAGTCTGGCTTTACCACAGCCAAGGAGGTCTCGCAGATTGCTGGACGTGGCGTCGGGATGGATGTGGTCAACACGGAGATCAAGCAACTCAGCGGAAATCTGTCGCTGGAATCAAAGACAGGTAAGGGTACGCGCTTTTCCATTCGACTCCCGCTCACACTTGCGATCGTCCAGGCGATGCTGGTCCAAGTGAGCGATGAGATTTATGCGATTCCCCATGCCACCATGGAGGCTGTGGCGCGCATCTCCCGTGAGGACCTACAGCTGAACCTCTCCGGTAAACGTAAGGACTTCCATTATGCCGGACACGACTACCGCGTGTCCTATTTGGGTGCGATGCTCAAAGCGGGTGAGAATCCAGTGATCGGAGAGCGATCCTGGCAGCCAATCTTGCTCGCGCGGGCAGGCGATCAGCGCGTTGCGTTCCATATCGACTCGTTACTTGGCAGCGAGCGGGTCGTAGTCAAACCGCTCGGGCCTGCGCTCAGCAGCATCCGCTGGCTGACGGGGGGCACTATCCTTCCCGATGGCCGGGTGGCGATGATTCTGGACTTGCTTGGCCTTATTCGCTCCGGTCTCGTCCGCGGGCATGAGTCAACAGAGCTAGGCGACGCTGCGGAGCCCGAAGCGACCGAGGATAGCCGCCGAACATGCGTGATGATCGTAGATGACTCCCTCACCGTTCGGCGCGTTACGAGCCGCATGCTGCAGCGCCAGGACATTGATGTGCTGGCCGCACGCGACGGTGTCGATGCACTTGCCCAGCTTGAAGATCAAATACCCAACCTGATTCTTTTAGACATCGAAATGCCGCGAATGGATGGCTACGAGCTGACGCGCCATATTCGGCGATCCCCACGTCTCAAAGATATTCCGATCATCATGATTACCTCTAGGACAGGCGAAAAGCATCGCAAGTACGCGATGGAAGTCGGCGTTGACCGGTATCTCGGCAAGCCCTACCAAGAGGCGGAGTTGCTCGATGAGATCAGTTCCGTGTTGTTGGAGTCTGGTTCGTGATGCAAGGCGCTCGGGATGATTCCGATACGCTAGGCGGCATTGTGTTGCCGGCTGGCGATGTGAACCTGCTGCTTCCGAATTCTGCTGTGGCAGAGATCATCACCTATCGCCGGCCGGACCCCGTCAAATCCACCTTTGCCTGGTTATTGGGTATTATCGATTGGCGCGACAACCTAGTGCCGGTCATCTCGCTTGCCGCTGATCAAGGGGGGAAAGCTCGCGAGGAATTGGGTCGCCGCGCTTGCTTCGTCGTTTGCTATTTGCCCAGTGGCAACCCCGAGCTCCCGTATGTGGCAGTTCTCGCCAGCGCGGCTCCACGGCTCGTCCGTTTCCGTGCCATAGACATAAAACCGGCATCCGCAGCTCTTACCAATCCATTTGTGTTGCACTCGCTGAGCTACGACAGTCAACCAGCTTTGATTCCAAATATGGACGCCATCGAACGTGCGGTGCTTGCGGCCCAATAATGCATGCGAACACTCGATGGGTCTGTTAAGAAGGGGCCGATTGTCTTCCCAATCGGGACTCTAGTCACGCATATCTCCCCACAATGCCTGCACGATAGCCAAAGCGGCCAGAGGCGCCGTTTCGGTTCGAAGGATTCGCGGCCCGAGACGTACGCATGCAAAGCCAGCCGCTTGTGCAAGGCCACGTTCGCGCGGCGCAAGCCCGCCCTCGGGTCCGATCAGCAAGGTAACTGTATCCCCTGGGGGGGCGAGATGGAGAAAGCTTGCCCGTCCGCGATGATCCAGCAGCAAAGGAGATGGGTGTTTGACCTTGAGCCAATCTTCAAGAGATTCGGTTTGGTTCAGTTGTGGCATTCTGCGTCGCCCACTCTGCTCGCAAGCGGCTACGACGACCCCTTGCCAATGGGTCTGACGTTTGGCAAGGCGTTCGCCCGAGATGCGCACTACGCTGCGCTCCGTGAGTAGCGGCGTTAAGGTGGTTGCACCCAACTCGACTGACTTCTGTAGGGTGAAGTCCATTCGTTCGCCTTTAGAAATGCCAATACCGAGGCGAATCTCCAGCGGGGGAATCGGTTCTAGCTCTCCAGGCTCTTCGATCTGCACCGAAACGTGGCTTCTGTGCGCTTCGATTATCTCGCCCGGATAATCCCTTCCATCTCCGTTGAAAAGCACGAGCTTGTCTCCGACGCGAAGCCGCATGACCTGGACGAGATGACGGGAGACGAAGTCAGGTAGGTTTAGCTGTTGCTCGGCCCGGAGTTGGTGGTCGACATAGGCTCGAGGAATTCGCATTTCGTACGGATATATTTCGCCAGGCAAACTCGGGCCGGGATCGGGTGGAACGCCGACCTAGCACAGCCGTCTGATAAAAAGGCGTGAGGGATGTGGCGGCCAAGGCGCGGCGGCAAGGGTCGTGGTTACGTTAGTCGTTCTGGCGATTTCGTGCCAGGTCTTTCCGCGTTCCGGGTGTATTGTGGGTTGTAATACTTTGACTAGTAGAATCTGTGTTGGCGGCTGCACCGCTGGAAACTCAGGCATAATGAGAATTTATTACTATAAATACAGTTTTTTGTGAATATGTCGCATATTGTATTGTTTTCTGTCGCTGGGGTGTTGGCAGTCCATCGTAAACTTCCCTAGTTTAGGTATCAGAATTATCTAATAACGCAATTTTATAATCGTGCACTGAAAACTGTTTTGACACTGCTGCTCGCGGGTCACTACCCTTTCGCATCCGCGTGATCGGTCCGATGAGGTTCATGCATGCTCAACGCGCTGTACTTCGAGATACGGGACCACCGGCCGAACGCAGGTTCATGGATGACAAGAGCAGAGAGTTTCGGGGGGGCTTATGTCCAATGGACGCCATATGTCGCCGGATACAATATAAACCTCGGCGGCATTCACTGCAGTGAAAGTTAGGAGAAAGACGACCATGCCAACATTTGTGCGTACTGATAAGTGCGATGGCTGCAAGGGCCAGGATAAGACCGCTTGCATGTACATTTGCCCCCACAACCTCATGAAGTTGGACAAGGACGGTTCCGACACCGGCAATGCCATGAAGGCGTTCAACCAGGAGCCCGAGCAGTGCTGGGAGTGCTACTCCTGCGTGAAGATCTGCCCGCAACAGGCCATCGAGTGCCGTCATTACGCCGATGTAGTACCAATGGGCGCCTCTGTGCAGCCCTTGCGCGGTACCGATTCCATCATGTGGACTATCAAGTTCCGCAACGGCAACATGAAACGCTTCAAGTTCCCGATCCGGACCACCCCCGAGGGTTCCATTGAGCCCTACGCTGGTAAGGCCGAGGCCGACATCTCTAAGATCGGCGAGGCTGGTTTCTTCAACCTGGGCGGCGTGCAGAAGCCCGGCGATCCCGGCGAGCTGATCCGCAAGTAAACAGCGCTCGACCCCGAAGATGACCGAACCAATTACAGAGTAGAGGTATTTCGCAATGGCAGGTACATTCGACAATCCTGAAGTCGTCGAAGAAGAAGTCGACATCCTCCTCATAGGTGGTGGCATGGGCGCCTGCGGCGCCGCCTACGAGATCGGCCCCTGGTTGGAGCAGGCCAAAAAGCAGGGCGTTGACCTGAAGGTCAAACTTGTCGACAAGGCCGCAATGGACCGTTCCGGTGCCGTGGCGCAGGGTCTGTCCGCCATCAACACCTACATCGGTTCCGAGCAGGATCCGGCCGATTACGCTCGCATGGTCTCCAACGACCTGATGGGAATCACCCGCGACGACCTGGCCTATGACCTGGGCCGCCACGTCGACGACTCCGTGCATCTGTTCGAGGAGTGGGGTCTGCCGATCTGGAAGCAGCCCGGCGACGAGGGCAAGGCTCTGGTCGATGGCGGCATGCCAGTGCGCTCCGGCAAGTGGCAGATCATGATCAATGGCGAGTCCTACAAGTGGATCGTCGCTGAGGCCGCCAAGAAGGCTCTGGGCACCGAGCGTATCCAGGAGCGCGTCTTCATCGTCAAGCTGGTCAACGACAAGAACGACAGCAACCGCGTTGCTGGTGCCGTCGGCTTCTCGGTGCGAGAAAACCAAGTCTTCGTCTACAAGTTCAAGGCCTGCCTGCTGGTTGCCGGCGGCTGCGTTAACATCTTCCGTCCCCGCTCCGTTGGAGAGGGCACGGGCCGCGCCTGGTACCCGGTATGGAATGCCGGCTCCACCTATTCCATGGCTGCCATGGCCGGTGCCGAGCTGACCATGATGGAAAACCGCTTCGTACCCGCCCGCTTCAAGGACGGTTACGGCCCGGTTGGCGCTTGGTTCCTCCTTTTCAAGGCCAAGGCCACCAACGCCTTCGGCGAAGTCTACCTGGAGACCAACAAGGAACTTCTGGACGACTTCCCTCCCTACGGTCAGGCCAAGGTGCCGGCATCCTGCCTGCGTAACCACCTGATGATGAAGGAGATGCGCGAGGGTCGCGGTCCCATTTGGATGGACACCGTGACCGCATTGGGCAAGCTCGCAGAGACCATGACCCCGAAGGAGATCAAGCACCTGGAGGCAGAGGCTTGGGAAGACTTCCTCGACATGTGCATCGGCCAGGCCGGTGTCTGGGCCGGTGAGAACATCGAGCCGGCGAAAAGGAACTCCGAGCTAATGCCGACCGAGCCCTACCTGCTGGGTTCCCACTCCGGCTGCTGCGGCATCTGGGTCTCCGGTCCGACCGATATCGGCGCCCCGACCGGCGAGGCGCATCCGGAAGCGAGCAAGATCCCGGCGCACCTGCCCAAGGGCTGGAACTGGGGTTACCGTGGCATGACCACTGTCAAGGGTCTATTCACCGCCGCCGATGGTGTCGGTGCCTCCGGTCACAAGTTCTCCTCCGGCTCTCACGCCGAGGGTCGTCTCGCCGCCAAGGCCATGGTCCAGTTCTGCATGGACAACAAGGACTGGAAGCCCGAGCTGGAGGATTCCGTCGACGATTTGGTTGCCGATATCTACCAGCCGGTGCGTAATTTCCTTGAGCACAAGGACTACACCACCGCCATCGACGTGAACCCGAACTACATCACGCCGAAGATGCTGCAGTTCCGTCTGCAGAAGATCATGGACGAGTATGTGGCCGGTGTCGCCACCATGTATCAGACCAATGCCAATATGATGGACGTGGCCGAGCAGAAGTTGGAGATGCTCAAGGAAGACTCCGCGAAGATGCGTGCCAAGGACCTGCATGAATTGCTGCGCGCCTGGGAGAACTACCACCGCATCCTCACCGCCGAGGCGCACATGAAGC
>Ga0316198_10001789_pt1 | contig 12817 bp, 14 predicted proteins | sample OudBieAanoxic_MG_FD_204935 | JGI IMG/M metagenome (GOLD analysis project Ga0316198, IMG submission 204935) | Coastal sediment microbial communities from Oude Bieten Haven, Netherlands - site A anoxic | ecosystem: Environmental > Aquatic > Marine > Coastal > Sediment | place: Netherlands... | reverse complement strand
GCCTGCGGCCGTAGCGGTCGCCAAGCGCACCCGCGATGAGCAGCAGGCCGGCGAACACGACGGTGTAGGAGTCGACGATCCAGGTCAGCTGGGTCTGGGTCGCGCCGGTGTCGCGGGCCATGCTCGGCAGCGCCACGTTGAGGCCGGCCACGGCCGAGATCACGGCCATCAACGACAGCCCGACGACGGCGAGGATGAGCCGACGCCGTCCCGGCGTCAGCGCCTCGGGTCCCCCGCCACTGTCCACTGCTGCCGTCATCCTGCGGCCTCCCGTCACGCTACTTGTTCTCCAGTTGGTGAAATGATATTCTCCACTTGGTGAAAACGCAACCCGGATCGTCCAGGCCGCCTCGCGGTCGCCGACCCGCCGGCGCCCAGACCCGTGACGCCATCGCGGAGGCGGCGCGGCGGCAGTTCGGTGAGCAGGGGTACCGGGACACGACGCTGCGCAGCGTGGCCAATGAGGCCGGCGTCGACCATCGCCTCGTGCTCCACTACTTCGGCTCCAAGCAGCGCCTGTTCAGGGAAGCCATCGCCCTGCCCATCGACCCACAGCTGCTGCTCGAGCGCATCTTCGACACCGACCCCGACAACGTCGCGCGAGGCACGGCCACCGCCGTGATGAGCGTGCTCGAGGATCCCGGCACCCGGCAGACCGCCCTCGCGCTCATCCGCGCGGCGGCGTCGGAGCCGGAAGCCGCCGAGCTCATCCGCGAGGTGCTCACCGAACGCGTGCTGGCGCCCCTGACGAGTCGCGTCGGCGGTGATCAGCCGCAGCTGCGGGCGAACATGATCGCGACCCAGTTCGTGGGCATGGCCATGGCCCGCTACGTCGTGCGCATCGAGCCGCTGGCCTCGGCCTCACCCGAGCAGGTGGTCGCGGCCATCACGCCCGTCTTCGAGCACTACCTCTACGGCGACTGGATCGTCGGCGACGCCTCGGACACGAGCGCCTGAGTCACGACTGCGCCAGCGGGTCGCCTACGTATCCGAGGCGGTCCCAGGCCGGGCCGCCGGGCGCCTCGATGAGCTCGGTCAGGACACCGTTGCAGGAGCGCGGGTGGATGAAGGCCACCGGACCCTCAGCGCCCTTGCGCGCCTGCTCGTCGATGATCTCGATGCCCCTGGCCGCCAGGTCCGCCAGCGTCTCGTCCACGTTCGGCGTCTCGAAGCAGACGTGGTGGAAGCCCTCCCCCGTCTTCTCCAGGAAGCGGGCCACGCCGGTCGTGTCTGAGGTCGGCTGCACCAGCTCGATCTTGGTCTCGCCGATCTCGAGGAAGGCCACGATGACCTCGTCCGACTCGATGGGCAGCACCAGACCCACCGGCAGTCCCAGCGTGTCGCGATAGAACGCCAGCGACGCTTCCACGTCGCGCACGATGTAGGCCACGTGGTGGACCCGGCTGAACGTGCGACCTGCGACCTCGACCATGTTCCCTCCCGAGCGGCGGCCAGGAGGCCGCGAGTTGACTAGACGGTGACGACCTCGCGGTACTCACCCCACACGTCGCGCAGGCGGTCGCTGATCTCGCCCAGCGTGGCCTTGGCCTTCACGGCCTCGATCATGGCGGGCACGATATTGTCCGAGCCGCGGGCCACCGCCTCGAGCTTGTCCATCGCCGCCGCCCAGGCCGCCTCGTCGCGAGAGGCGCGGATGGACTCCAGCCGGGCCACCTGCTCACGTTCGAGCGCGGGGTCGATGCGCTGCAGCGCCGGGGTCACGACCTCGTCGTCGGTGAAGCGGTTGACGCCCACCACGATGCGGTCCTCGGCCTCGATCTCGCGCTGCACGCGATAGGCCGCATCCTGGATCTGGCGCTGCTGGTAGCCCGCGTCGAGCGCGGCCACGGCACCGCCCAGCTCGTCGATCTCGTCGAGGTAGGCCTGCGCCGCCGCCTCGATCTCGTTCGTCAGCGACTCGATGTAGTAGGAGCCGGCGAGCGGGTCGGGCGTATCGGTCACGCCGCTCTCGTGGGCGATGATCTGCTGCGTGCGCAGGGCCAGCCGCGCGGTCTCGGGCGTCGGCAGCGCCAGTGCCTCGTCGCGCGCGTTGGTGTGCAGCGACTGCGTGCCGCCCAGCACGGCCGCGAGCGCCTGCAACGTGGTGCGCACGACGTTGTTGTCGACCGACTGGGCCGTCAGCGACGAACCCGCGGTCTGGACGTGGAAGCGACACATCATCGAGCGCGGGTCGGTGGCTCCGAAGCGCTCCTTCATGATGCGCGCCCACATGCGCCGCACGGCGCGGAACTTGGCCACCTCCTCGAAGAGCTCGCTCCAGGCGCCGAAGAAGAAGGAGAGCCGGCCGGCGAAGCGGTCGACGTCGAGTCCGCGGCCGACGGCGCCGTCCACGTAGGCGATGGCGTCGGCGAGCGTGAAGGCGATCTCCTGGGCCGCGGTCGCGCCCGCCTCGCGCATGTGATAGCCGCTGATGGAGATGGTGTTCCAGCGCGGGAGCTCAGCAGCGCAGAAGGCGAAGATGTCCGTGACCAGGCGCATCGAGGGCTCGCTCGGGTAGATGTACGTGCCGCGTGCGATGTACTCCTTGAGGATGTCGTTCTGGGTCGTGCCGCCAAGCTGCTGGCGGGGGATGCCACGTTCGTCGGCCACGGCGACGTACATGGCCAGCAGGATGGGTGCGGTGGCGTTGATGGTCATCGAGGTCGTGACCTCGCCCAGCGGCAGGTCGTGGAGGAGGACCTCCATGTCCTCGATGGAGCTGATGGGCACGCCCACGCGGCCGACCTCGCCCGCCGCCATCGGCGCATCGGAGTCGTAGCCCATCTGCGTAGGCAGGTCGAAGGCCACCGACAGGCCGGTCTGGCCCTGTTCGAGCAGGTAGCGGAAACGCTCGTTGGTCTGGCCCGCAGAGGCGAAGCCAGCGTACTGGCGCATGGTCCACAGGCGACCGCGGTACATCGTCGGCTGCACGCCGCGGGTGTAGGGATATTCGCCGGGGAAGCCCAGCGCTTCGTCGGGGGCGAGTCCGGCGGTGTCGGCGGCGGTGTAGAGGTCGGAGATCTCGATGTCGGAGGTGGTGGCGAAGCGCTCGCGTCGCTCGCTCCGCCCCTTGAGCGCCCTGGTGCGCGTGGTCTCGCGCCAGCGATCCCGACCCCGATCCGATGCCATCCCTACCTCACTGTCAGGAGCTCGTCGCCGAGCTCTACGCTGCTGTCCGGGTCGACGCGGATCGACTCGACGGTGCCCGCGCGATGGGCGCGCACCTCGTTCTCCATCTTCATGGCCTCGATGGCGAGCAGGCGCTGCCCGGCCTCGACGGTATCACCCTCCGCGACCCACAGCCGCACCACTCGGCCGGGGATCTGGGCCTTGATGTGGTCGCTGGCGGCGCGGCCGCCGCCCCCGGCGCCCTGGCCGGCCTTCTCGCGCAGCAGCGCCCGCGGCTCGTCCTCCACGGTGACCTCGAAGACCCAGCCGTCGATCGTGGTCTCGAAGCGGTGGACGCCGGCAGCGCGGTCGTCGGCCGAGCGCGGCAGGGCGCGCACCTCCGGCTCGCGGCCGCGGACGGCATCGAGCTCGGCGGGGTCACGGTGGAAGGTCTCCTCGTCAGAGCCCGCGATGCGCAGGCGGAGGTGTCCGCGATGGTCGCTCACGCCCACGGCTCCGGCTTCCAGCCGCGCCCGGGATCGGACGCGGGCGAGGGCGCCGCCTCGGGCCCGGACGGACCCATGCCGGCGGCCGCGACATGGCGGGTGACAGCATCGGCGGCACGCTCGGCTGCTGCGGCGCGCGGGGGAGACGGGTCCCAGTCGCGCGCGACCATGTCCGTGCGCAGTCGAGCCTGGGTGAACGCCGGATGCGCCAGCAGCCAGGCGTGGAACGGCAGCGTCGTCTGGACCCCGCCGGTCTCGAACTCGTCGACCGCCCGCCGGACGCGGGCCAGCGCCAACTCGCGGTCGGGCGCGACGGCCAGCACCTTCGAGAGCAGGGGGTCGTACTCGCCGGGCACGCGCCAGCCCTGCTCGAGACCCGAGTCCATGCGGATCCCCGGCCCGGCCGGCTCTCGCCAGCGGGTGACGAGTCCGGGCACGGGCATGAAGTCGCGAGCGGGGTCCTCGGCGCTGACCCGTAGCTCGATGGCGTGACGCTCGGGGGTCGCGGCTCGCTCTGCGGCCGCAAGCACGGCAGGCGAGAGCGGTTCACCGGCCCCGATCAAGAGCTGCTCGCGCACGAGGTCGAGCTCGCTGACCAGCTCGGTCACGCCGTGCTCGACCTGCAGCCGCGCGTTGACTTCGAGGAAGTAGAAGGAGCCGTCGGAGGCATAGAGGAACTCGGCCGTGGCGGCGTTGCGCAGGCCCACCTGGCGGGCCACGGCCACGGCCAGCGCGTGCAGCTGCTCGCGCTGGGCCCGGGTCAGGCCGGGCGCCGGCGCCTCCTCCACCAGCTTCTGGTGGCGGCGCTGCGTCGAGCAGTCGCGCTCGCCGAGGGCGACCACCTGCCCACTGCTGTCGCCCAGCAACTGGACCTCGATGTGCCGGCCGCCTTCGACGAGGCGTTCGAGGTAGACCGAGCCGTCGCCGAAGGCCTGCTCCGACTCGCGGGCGGCGGCGGTCACGGCGACGGACAGCTCACCCGGCTCGTCGACACGACGCATGCCGCGGCCACCACCGCCGGCGGCCGCCTTGATCAGCAGCGGGTAGCCGATGTCGGCAGCGAGGGACTCGACGCGCGCGACCGCGGCCTCATCGCCGGTGGGCAGCGGCTCGAACATGCCCGGCACGATGGGCACACCGGCGGCAGTGGCGGTGGCTCGCGCCTCCAGCTTGTCGCCGAGCGCGGCCAGCGTCTCGGGCGCCGGTCCGACGAAGGCCAGGCCGGCGGCCTCCACCGCAGCCCCGAAGGACGACTGCTCCGAGAGGAACCCGTAGCCCGGGTGGACGGCCTGCGCGCCGCTCTCGACGGCGGCCTGCACGATGGCCCCGGCCCGCAGGTACGACTCCGGGGCCGGAGCCGGGCCGAGGCGCACCGCATCGTCGGCGAGGCGCACATGGAGCGCCTTGGCGTCGGCGTCCGAGTAGACCGCCACCGTTTCGATGCCGAGTTCTCGGCAGGTGCGGAAGATGCGCACGGCGATCTCGCCGCGGTTGGCCACCAGCAGGCGCCGGAAAGGTGGCTGCCCGCTCATGCGGCGGCGCTGCTGTCTCTGCACAAAGACGCCATCACAGGGGGATGTTGCCGTGCTTGCGGCGGGGGACCTCGTCGCGCTTGCCCTCGAGCATCTCGAAGGCGTCGATGACCCGCGGGCGTGTCTCCGAGGGCACGATGACATCGTCCAGGTAGCCCCGTCCGGCGGCCACGTAGGGGTTGGCGAAGCGCTCTTCGTATTCGTGGACGAGCCGGGCCCGCTCCGCAGCCTTGTCGGCGGCCGCGGCGAGCTCGTCGCGGAAGAGGATGTTGACCGCGCCTTCGGCACCCATCACCGCGATGCGCGCCGTGGGCCAGGCCAGGTTGATGTCGCCGCGGACGTGCTTGCTGCTCATGACGTCGTAGGCGCCGCCGTAGGCCTTGCGCGTGATGACCGTGACCTTGGGTACGGTCGCCTCGCAGTAGGCGTAGAGCAGCTTGGCGCCGTGGCGGATGATGCCGCCGTGCTCCTGGGCCACGCCGGGCAGGAAGCCGGGCACGTCCTCGATGGTCAGCAGGGGCACGTTGAAGGCGTCGCAGGTGCGCACGAAGCGAGCGGCCTTGTCGCTGGCGTCGATGTCGAGCGCGCCGGCCAGCACCGCCGGCTGCTGCGCCACCACGCCGACCGAGCGGCCATCGAGACGAGCGAAGCCGATGATGATGTTGGCCGCCCATGCGGGCTGCAGCTCGAGGAACTCTCCGGCGTCGACGATGCGATCGATGACCTGGCGCATGTCGTAGGGCTGGGCCGTCGACTCGGGCACGATCTCGTCGAGGGCCTCGTCGCGGCGGTCGCGCGGATCGTCGGTGGGCGCGCCGGGCGCCATGGCCGTGTTGTTCTGCGGCAGATGGCCGAGGAGGCGCCGGGCGCTGGCCAACAGCGAGCCCTCGTCCGGGGCGGCGTAGTGGGCCACGCCGCTGATCCCGGTGTGGACCGAGGCACCACCGAGGTGCTCGAAGTCGACGTCTTCGTGGGTGACCGTCTTCACCACGTCCGGGCCGGTCACGAACATGTAGGAGGTCCCCTCCACCATCAGCGTGAAGTCGGTGATGGCCGGCGAGTAGACGGCGCCGCCGGCGCAGGGGCCCATGACCAGCGAGATCTGGGGGATGACACCGGAGGCCAGGGTGTTGCGCACGAAGATGTCGGCGTAGCCGGCCAGCGACCCGACTCCCTCCTGGATGCGGGCGCCACCGCTGTCGTTGATGCCGATGACGGGGGCGCCGACCTTCATGGCCAGGTCCATGATCTTGCACACCTTCTCGGCATGGGCCTCGCTGAGCGAGCCGCCGAAGACGGTGAAGTCCTGGCTGAAGACGAAGACGAGGCGTCCGTCGACCTTGCCGTGGCCGGTGACGACGCTGTCGCCGAGGTACTTCTCCTGCTCCAACCCGAAGTCGTTCGCGCGGTGGGTCACGAAGGCGTCGAATTCGACGAAGCTGTCGGGATCGAGCAGCAGCTCCAAGCGCTCGCGCGCGGTGAGCTTGCCCTTGGCGTGCTGCTTGTCGATGCGCGCCTGACCGCCACCGAGGCGCGATTCCGCCCGCAGCTGATGGAGGCGCTCGATCTGGGCCCGTTCGTCGCTCACGCCGCCTCTCCCTCCGGTCGTCACTGATCCCCCTGTGGCTGCAGCATCGTAGCGCGGGCCGACACCGCTGATGGGGCCGGGTGAGCCTCCGCCGCTGCTCGACCTCCACGAGGCCGGACTCGACGAGCCGGCTACTGCCCCTGCGCCGGCGGGGCGTCCGTGGCCCCGGAGCCGGTGGGCGTCCGTGGCCCTGCGCCGGTGGGGCGTCCGCTGCCGGGGCGCTGGTGGGGCGTCCGCTTGGGGCGAACGATCTTGGCGCGAACGTCCCCGCAGCCGGTGGTTCGGGGTCTCATCGGGTGCTCGCGTCCGCCCGCGGTGGACGATGGGACCGCTACGAGTCGCCAGCGACCGCCACGCGTCGCGGGCGACCGCCAGGTGTCCGTCTCGTTCGCTCCAAGTGGACGCCGACGCGGCCACCGCCTGCCTCGTCAACTTGACCCCATGGCTCCTCCTTCGTTGCCACCGTGGGGTGGCCATCAGTGCCTTGCGGCGGCGGCACGGTCTAGGCGCGCGGCGGCCTCCACCCGCGTACGGCTGTCTCCACGCGTGGAGACAACGGCTCCTGAGCGTGGGCACAACCGTGTGGTGCGCGAACGCACCACACGCTAGACTCACCCCCGGAAGCCGCTCGTCGTCGCGCGGCGCCACCGGGAGGGTGTCTTGGCACGGATCATCGCCATCGCCAACCAGAAGGGGGGCGTGGGCAAGACCACCACGTCCATCAACCTCGCGGGTGCACTAGCCGAGCAGGGCCGCACGTGCCTGTGCATCGACATGGACCCGCAGGCCAATCTCACCGTCGGGCTCGGCCTCAATGCGCGAGACATCGAGGTCTCCATCGCCAACGTCCTGCTCGATCCCTCGCTCTCGCTCGAGGACATCGTGGAGTCGACCCAGACCGAGGGGGTCGAGGTGGTGCCCTCGGACATCGACCTCTCGGCCACGGAGAACCAGCTCTTCAGCAGCATCGGGCGCGAGCACGCGCTGCGCGAGGTGATCCACGGCTGGGCCGAGAAGCAGTACGACTACATCGTCATCGACTGCCCGCCCACGCTGGGCCTGCTGACCATCAATTCGCTGGTGGCGGCAGACGGCGTGATCATCCCGGTCCAGACGCAGTACTACAGCCTCAAGGGCTTTCGCGCGCTGGCCAACCTCGTGACCCAGATCCAGGGCAAGGGCCTCAACCCGCGCCTGCGCATCCTGGGCATCCTGCCCACGTTCTACGACGGCCGCACGAACCTGGCCAAGGACATGCTGGCCGAGCTCAGCGAACTGGGCGACTACCACGTGTTCGACTCCGTGGTGAAGCAGACCGTCCGCCTGGGGGAAGCACCGCTCGCGGGTGTGCCCGTGACGTCATACGCCAGACGCTCGGCAGCCGCCGAGACCTATCGCGCACTGGCACAGGAGGTGATCGACCTTGGCTAGACCCGACTTCCGATCGCAGGCGGCCGAGCGCCTGGCCAGCGAGCGCGAGGAGTACACCCCGGCGCTGATCGACCTGCTCAGGCCGGAGGACCCGGCCACGGTCCGGGATGTCCGACGCATGCCCGTCGAGCGCGTGTACTCCAACCCGTCACAGCCGCGCCAGCGCTTCGACGAGGACGCCCTCGCCGACCTGGCCGCGTCCATCCGGGAGCACGGGGTGCTCCAGCCCATCCTCGTCCGCCCGCGGGCCGACGGCCACTACCAGATCGTGGCCGGCGAGCGTCGCTGGCGCGCGTCGCGCATGGCCGGGCTCACCGAGATCCCCGCCATCGTCGAGCAGATCGACGACGAGACCGCGCTCGAGATCGCCATCATCGAGAACCTCCAGCGCGAGGACATCTCGCCGCTCGAGGAAGCCGAGATGTTCGAGCGCATGACCACCGAGCACGGCTACAGCCTGCGCAAGCTGGCGACCAAGCTGGGCAAGGACAAGGGCTACCTCGAGAACCGGCTGCGCCTGGTGCACGCGCCCGATGACGTGCGTGAGCTGGTCGCGGTCCGCAGCGACACGCTCTCGCACGCCTACGAACTGATGAAGGTGGACGACCCGCGCAAGCGCCGTCGCCTGGCCAGGCAGGTCGCCGCGGGCGAGCTCAGCCTGGTCAAGCTGCGCCGGCGCATCGAGGGCAGGCCCAGGCCGGAGGTCGAGCCAGAGCCCGAGGTCGAGCCCGACGTGGAGTGGGCCGAGGCCGTCAACGAGGAGGCCGGAGCGCTGGCCGCAAGGGAGCCTGGCTTCCCGGCTGAGGCCGGGACCGATGCCGGCGCCTACGTCACGGTGCCGATCGAACCCGAAGGACCGGCCATCGGGGCGCCGGGGCTGGACGTCGCCAGCGACCACCTCTCCCTGGCCCTGGCAGAACTGAGCGCCGCTCTCGTGACCGACCCGGCCCTGGCCGAAGCCTCGGGCCACGAGCGACAGCAGTTCGCCAAGTACCTGACCATGGCCAAGATCAAGCTCGAGAACGCCATCGCGGTCGTGCGCCAGAACGAGCGCGGGCTGTCCCACACCCTCGTGAGCCAGCTGGAGGACGCCATGGCCGCCGCCGAGCAGGCCAGCCGGCCGACGGCGGGATCGCGCGACTAGCACGCCCGGATCCCTGCTCGAGCCCATGCCCGGACGGGCGCCGTGATCTTCCCCCCGGAACTGCTCTACCTCGTCGTCGCGCTCGGGGTCGGGCTGGCCATCTACCGCTACGTCACCACGCGCGGCGGCATCGAGATCGTCCGGCCCGACTACGCCGGGCTGCCCGAGGAGGGCCGAATCGAGGTCAGACAGCACCTCGTGCGCTGGCAGGCCGCGGACGAGCACTCGTTCGTGGCGGCCTGGCAGCTGATGAGCGGCCACGCCGTCTTCATGCGCGTCGTCTTCGACGAAGCCGATGCGGACGAACCGGACCTGGGATACGTGGACATCCGTATCGATCGGCGCGAGGTGGTGAAGGGCGCTGCCTGGACCGAGAAGATCAGCGACCGCGGGTTGCGCGCCGACGTCGAGGTCATCCTGCGCGCCCTCCAGCGCGAGGCCCGGACCGCCCGCTCCGACAAGACCCGCCTGGCCGGCGCCCGCAAGGTCGGCGACGACCGCGAGACCTAGCCTCGGGCAGGGGGCTCGACGGGCTCGTCGATGGCGTACGGCCGCACCAGCCAGAGGAAGGACAGGAACACGAGGCCGATGGCGGCGGCGCCCAGCACGAGCGTGGTCGTGAACGCCAGTCGCAGCTCGAGCGGAGGCGGCGAGGGCAGGATCGGCTCGGCCGGGATGGGCAGCAGCTCAAGCCAGCCCATGAGGCCGACCCCGGCGAAGATGAGGGTCGCGCCTCCGAGCACAAGGGCGACCGCCGTGAAGCCGATGCGACGGAGCTGGCGGAACGGACGGATGTGACCGCCCAGCGCGAGCAGGTAGAGCGCGATGCAGGCCACGGCCAGCACGAGGGCTGCCGCGCCGACCACGTCGGAGAGGCGGTGCCAGCCGGCCGTCACCACAGCCAGCGCGATGGCCATGGCGTAGAGCGCCGCGCCCATCGCGACCAGCGCCCGCAGCGTGTGGGGCACGACCACTACCGCGCCGATACCGACGGCCACGGCCACGCACACGTGGCCGCTGGGGTAGCTGTTGGAGAGCCAGTACGCGGGAGCCTCGACCAGCTCCGGTCTGGCCAGCAGGCGCTGCAGGGCCTCGGCAGCCACGACCGAGATGACCATGATCCCCGCCGTGGCGGCCGCCAGCAGCGGCTTGCGGCGCAGCAGAGCAATGGCTACGACGGCCACGATGGCGAGGGCGAAGCTGAGGGCGGTGAGTTCGTCGAGCCCCGACAGCGACTCCGCGCGCAGCTCCTGCGATTCCTCCCGTGCCCCCACCAGCGCCTGGTTCTCGTACGCCTGGCCGAAGGGCGTCAGGACGAGGACCACGTAGGCTACGAGCACCGCCGACGCGGACGCGATGGCTGCCCAGCCGAAGCGTCGGGTCTCGGCGCCCGGCTCGACGGCCGTCAACGCCGCAGCATCAGATGTATACGACTTCCTCGAAACCGTCGACGAGGAAGTCGACGATCTGCTCGCGCGCCTTGTCGGAGTTGGCTCGCAGGCCGGGAACGAGGTAGTTGAGCGAGATCGCGGGCACCATCAGCTCGCCGTCGGCGGTGTGGCCGATGGTCGCCGGCGCCCCTCCCCCGGCGGTGAAGACCCGCTCGATGCCGCGATCGTCGAGGCCGGTCGCCTGGCGGAAGTCGGCCAGCACCGGGAGCACGCCGCGGCGGATGGACATGTCGCGCATGAACTCGATCATCCAGGCATCGAGCTGCTCGTCGGGCTGGTCATTCAGTCGCTGGCGATAGGTCTTGGGATCCTCGGACAGGCCCTCTGACGACAAAGCGGGCTCCTTCGCGGGTGGTTGGCTCGCGGGAATGGTAGCGCGACGACGGGCTGTCATGGCGCCGTGACCCGGGGTCAGTAGGATGCCGCCATGTTCCTCTTCCGACGTCCCGCCACCATGCCCGACCCGCAGGACGCCCTGCCCGGCCGGGCCGAGCCGATCCCCATCACCGAACCGCACCACGTCAACGGTGCGTCACTCACGCCTCCATGGCTCGAGGGCACGCGCACGGCCGTCTTCGGCCTGGGTTGCTTCTGGGGCGCCGAGAAGGATTTCTGGGAGACCGACGGGGTCGTCTCCACCGCGGTCGGCTACGCCGCCGGCCATACGCCCAACCCCACCTACGAGGAGGTGTGCAGCGGACGCACCGGCCACGCCGAGGTCGTGCTCGTCGTGTACGACCCGCAGCGCATCTCGTACGAGCAGCTGCTCAAGCGCTTCTGGGAGCACCACGACCCGACACAGGGGATGCGCCAGGGCAACGACCAGGGCACGCAGTACCGCTCGCTCATCATGGCCGGCTCGGCCGAGGAACGCGCGGTCGCCGAGGCCTCGCGCAGCAGCTACCAGGCCGAGCTGTCGAAGGCCGGCTTCGGCGAGATCACCACCGAGATCGTCGACGCCTCCGAGTTCTACTACGCCGAGCCCTACCACCAGCAGTACCTGAGCAAGAACCCCAACGGCTACTGCCCCGACCACGGGACCGGGGTCGCCTGCCCCGTCGGAGTCGGCGTCACCGTAGACTGAGGCGGTGCGCCTCGTCGTTCACCACACCGTCCTTCTCCACTTGGCAGAGTCCGAGGCGCTCATCGATGAGCAGCACGAGCTGCTGGCACCGAGTTCGAGCCGGTCGCACGTCCTCTCGTCCCTCCACGAACCGGCTGAGCTGGTCCGCGACATACGACGCCGAGTACATCGCGCTGGACGAACGGCTCTCAGCGGCTGCTCGGGACATCGTGGCACTGGGCACGGTCGACTCGCCTCCGGCAGGCCGGTCGAGCGGTCATCAAGTAGCTATGAGCTAGCCTGACAGGCGAGCTACACAGAGCGGGAGCGGAATCGCATGACAGACCGACCACGAGCGTCAGCGGACGACCATTACGAGGGCACCGAGGTCCCACACGACGAATGGAACGCGTGGTGCGAGCAGGCCACATCTGAGAACAGCGGGCGTGCAGTCGATGTGCTCCAGTCAGACCGGGCGCTGGGCGAGGTGCGTCTCGCGGAAGGCCAGCAGCTCGTGGCCATCGAGCACGACGTATTCGGCAAGACCGAGGCGCTCACCATCAAGTGCGGGACGAGCGCCGTGCCGGTCAGCTACGTGGTGGCCGAGCCTCGGTCCATTCGGCAGCGTCAGAACGCTGCCGGCGAGGTCGAGGACTTCAGGATCGTAGACGCCACCGGTCGTCGGACGCTCGTCGACCTGGGCTGAGCAGGCTCAGGGCCTGGTCGAGCGCCCGACACCGCCGCGCCGAAGGCCGTGCCGAAGCCGCACTTGCGCAGCGTCAGCGGCTCGAGCACGACGGACCGGAGGGGGTACCGAAGGCCGGTCGGCGGTCACTTCCGCCTACCGGCGGCGACTCCATCGCGGCATTGGGCGCCGCGGCCGAACGTGCGATAACGAACGCGTCGATCCGTGTCGACACATAGCGAGGAGACCCGATGGACCTGATCTCGTTCCTGTCGTTGGTCGTTGCCCTGGTGATCGCCCTCAGCGGCT
>Ga0316198_10001788_pt1 | contig 12827 bp, 8 predicted proteins | sample OudBieAanoxic_MG_FD_204935 | JGI IMG/M metagenome (GOLD analysis project Ga0316198, IMG submission 204935) | Coastal sediment microbial communities from Oude Bieten Haven, Netherlands - site A anoxic | ecosystem: Environmental > Aquatic > Marine > Coastal > Sediment | place: Netherlands... | reverse complement strand
CAACCGATCTCCTCGCTGCCGTCATAGATGCGTACCCGCTGGCTATCGATATCGACCACGATGTGAGAGACGGAGCGTCCATTGCCGTTCCATTCCCACAGCTTCTTCGACTTCTTCGACTTCTTTGGCTTTGCCTTCGCCTGCACGGTAGGGGTCGGTTCCGGGGCAGCAGCGGGGACAGGTTTTGCAGACTCTTGCTTCGAGAACATTGGAATCTGCGCGCAAGAGGTGACAAGGAGCAGCATAAGCGCCGCTGTCAGCATGGCAACGAAAGGCTTGACTGCTTGCTGTACCTCGTTGACCTGGGTGGTGCTGGATTGTTTCATGAGTTTTTTACGGAAAGCGCTTCGTAGCGAGTTGCGGATCAGTTTTACGTTTATATGGTGTTGCAGTTATACGGTTCAGTTGCCGAACAACGACACAGTTACTTCATACCTTATCGCATTTCGTGGTTATAGTCCTTGGGCGCGTTCAGTTTTTTGAAAATTTCATGGAAATAGAGACAATGCACAGGCGCTCACGATCCCGAGCATGCCTGATTCGGCGTGTGTTCTCGCGGCATTGGTCCTATGCTATGTGGCCGTTCAGTCCATATTCCTGGTCTCCGATTCCCAGATGAAGCATTCTTTTGCCCCAGCTTTTCTTCTCGGCCTGCTCGTAGGCATCCTATCGTTTCGGACAGGGCCGGTTCTCGCCGGTTCCTCGGATCCGCTCGCCAGCGCCCTCGGGTTGCCCAAGGCGAGCCTGATGCTGGAAGCCGGTGGCCGGGTACAGATCGCCCGCCAGGCGGATCTTCCCATGGTCCCCGCCTCGACCATGAAGATCCTCACCGCGCTCGCGGCGATCCAACGCTGGGGCCTGGATCATCGCTTCCACACAGATTTCCACAGCGCCAACGACGGATGGCTCTGGGTCGAGGGCCGCGGCGACCCCTATCTGGTGTCCGAGGAGATCGACTTGATGATTCTTGCCCTGAAACGCCGGGGCGTCCGCACGGTGGCCGGTATCGGCGTCGACGACGGTTTGTTCTCTCCCAGGCTCGAAATAGGCGGGCGTTCGTCCTCCAATAACCCCTACGACGCGCCTGTGACCGCGTTGGCGGCAAATTTCAACACGCTAGCCGTTGTCAACAAAGGAGGAAGGGTGCGCAGCGCGGAGTCACAGACACCACTCACGCCCATCTCGCGGAAAATTGGCAAACGGCTAGGACCCGGCAAGCACCGCGTCAATCTCAAGGACAGGGAGACCGCCGTGCGCTATTTCGGTGAACTGTTCGCGGCCAAGCTGGGCGAGGCGGGGGTCGCGGTGAGCGGCGGTGTGCGTATTGGCCGAGTGCCGCCGACGGCGAAACATCTCTATAGACATGAGAACAGCCGTGACTTGCGTGCCGTGCTAACCCCCATGCTGAAGTATTCCAACAACTTCATCGCCAACGACCTCTTTGTCCTCCTGGCCGAGCGCGGCGGCAGGCGCAACTTGGATATGGGTCGCGCCCAACGCGTGGCACAGACCTGGGCCGCCGAGACCTTTACCTGGCACGGCCATCGTATCGAGGACGGTGCAGGACTATCCCGCGGCAATCGACTGAGCGCACGCCAGTTGCTCGACACGGTGAAGGCATTTTCCCCCTATCGCGCACTGTTGCCCGCGCAAAACGGACGCGTCCGCGCCAAGACGGGCACATTGAAGGGGGTCAGTTGCTACGCTGGGTTCGTCAAACGTCATGGCCGCTGGGAACCCTTCAGCCTGCTGATCAATCAACCGGTAGACTACAATCTGCGCTTGCGTGTCGCCGATGCGCTGGCCAGCGTCCCCGATGCCTCGGCCTATTGCCCAGGTTCCTCCTGCTGATTGTCGATCAAGCACCATTCGTCTCGTCCGATTGAGCCCATGATTCAGTGTAAGACCATATTCTCGTTGCTTGCCGCGCCGCTCTGCCTTGCGCTCGTCGCCTGCGCGCCCTTACCGCCACGTACTGGCAGTCCGGGCACGGCATCCCCCGCAGTGCTGGAACTGCCATCCGTACCCTATCGCAAGAGCGGCTATCCGACACTGGCGCCCCTACTCCAGCGCGTCACCCCGGCCGTCGTGAACGTCGCGGTCGAGACCAAGGCCGCGCCGAGTGAGCATCCCTTTCTGCGCGACCCGGAGTTTCGCCGCTTCCTCGAGCGCTTCGACCTGCCCACTCCCGAGACGCCCAATGACGGCCGCCGTCAAAATGTAGGCTCCGGCATCATCGTAGATGCCGCCCGCGGCTATGTACTCACCAACTCCCATGTGATCGAGAACGCGCGCTCCATCAAGGTCACCCTGAAAGACAGGCGCAGTTATTCCGCTCAACTAGTGGGCAGCGATGCCCGTGCAGACATTGCCATACTGCGCTTGACGCCGGTCCCGCCCAACTTGTCCGCACTGCGTTTCGGGGACTCTGACCGGCTGGAGGTTGGGGACTTCGTGCTCGCCATCGGCAACCCCTTCGGCATCGGGCAGACGGTAACGTCAGGCATCGTCAGTGCCCTGGGGCGCGACGGGCCCAACGGTCAAGGACTGCGGGGCTTGATACAGACCGATGCCTCCATCAATCCAGGCAACTCCGGCGGACCGCTGATGGACCTCAGCGGCGAGGTCGTCGGCATCAACACTGCGCTTCTGGGGCCATCAGGAGGTAACGTAGGGATTGGCTTCGCAACGCCGTCGAACCGAGCCAAGGTCGCCCTGCAGCGGGTGATTACCCGCCGGTGACACTGACACCGAAGGAAAATTCCGTGATTCGTCATCTCGTCGCTGTCGGCTTCGGTGCACTGGTATGGACCTTGACCTTGTCCCCGTCGGCACGCGGCGATGGGCCGAATGGAACGGGCCGACGCGGTACCGAACCAGTCTCCGTGGAAGTCTTCTATGCCACGAACCGAGCACGGGCGGTAAACGGGCTACTGGCCGATGACTATGGCGGGGCGCGTGGCGTCCCGCAGTTTGGCCGTTGTCGTGTCGACTTCACGCCCATCCCAGGCATGAACCGGGTCACCGACAAACTGTCCTTCTATCTGCCGAACGAGACCAACGACGTAGGCGCCGTCATTCAAGACGACCCGGAGCATTTCTGGAGCCAGATCGAAAGCGCGGTCGATAAGAGCGCGAGCCAGTCCTTGGTCGTGTTCGTACACGGCTACAACTACGGCTTCGCCCGCACCTGCCGCATGGCTGCCGAGTTCAGACGCGACCTAGGCGACGGGGCTGCACTGGTCATGCTGAGCTGGCCCGCCAACGGCCTGCCGACAGACTATGTGCAAGATCTGGCCGATGTGGAGTGGAGCGTGCCCTTTATCGCGGATTTTCTGGAGCAAACGGAAGCGCGCATCGGCGGCGGACGGGTTCAACTCGTCGCCCACAGCCTGGGGGCCCGCGGCGCGACCCTTGCCTTGCAGCGACTGCGTGCCGACCGCGGCGATGCGCCGGTCATCGGCCGCCTTGTTCTGCTCGCACCGGATCTGGACGCCCAGACCTTCGTCGAACTCCTGCCGCGGATCACATCTGCGCCCGCTGCCGTGGACGCTCCCATCACGCTCTACGCCTCGGATAAGGACACCCCGCTCATGCTGTCGCGCCAGCTCAGCGGCTATCCACGTCTCGGCGAAGGCGGCGAGCTACTAACCGTTGTGGACGGCATGGAGAGCATCGATGTCTCCGAGGTTGGCCGCTACCAGATCTTTGGGCACGAGTACTTCTTCTACCACCCACTGGTCGCCGCGGACCTGGTAGAGCTGATTACCACGGGACGCAGCGCCGCGCGGCGCGCAGGGTTGCAGGCAACGGAACAGGCAGGACGCACCTTCTGGCGAATACGGCCGCGGGAAACGCGTTGATCTAAAACGCGTTAATCTATTTAGGCAGGGTACACAAGGGACCCGGAACGACATCCCCCTCGGGAAGTTCCATAGACTCCCTGCCCCGCCGCACCAATGGGCGGACACAGCCGCCATGTCGGTTCGTGCGACAGCTCTTATCGACCAGCGCTATTGGTCTCCACCCCTGCAGCCCGCCCCGGAAGTCCCTGACCGAGGGTCATCGCAACCACGTCCCCGAGGCGTGTCCGCGCCCCGGCTTCACCACAGCCACGTAGTCCTCAGAGCCCAGCGCCCAGGGCGCCTTGCGGCTATTCCAGCACCTGCGCCAGACGCTGTAGATCCAATACGGAACCGCCCTCTTCTGCCAGAGTTGCCACAACCCGGTAGATACGGCCCTGGGGAATTTCCCGACACTTTCGGACAGCAATGACCAACCCTTGCGGGATTTCGCCAGCGCCGTCGGCAGGCGCGGTATCTCCTGTGATGTATGCCATCAAATCTCGATGCCGGACAGCTCCACCGCAGGGCTGGGCCATCTCGGCGATGGCGTTGCCAACGTCGCCTATGTGCTCGAACCTGGCGATACCAAGTTCGGCCCCCTCGACAATCCAAACCCAAATCCGGTCCACGCCTCGGCGCACGCCAAGGACATCAACATGCAGAACGGCTATCTGGATACCGGCTTATTCTGCGCCTCTTGCCATGATGTACGCACGCCCGCCGACGCGAACGTGACGGCGGGGGTCAACCCGGAAACGGGGCAGCCCTACGCGGGGACCGACCCGGTCACGGGCGAGCCCTTCCAGCGTCTCGAGAACCTGTTCACCGAATGGCAGAACGGACCCTTCGGACCGATCAACAACAGGATCGGAGGCGTCGTAACCTGCCAGGATTGCCACATGGATGTCGGTCCTCCCGCACCGGCAGGTACCTATGCCGAGGGTGAGACCACTGTATATCCGCGTCCCCGCGACGTCCAAGAACGGGAAAAGGTCAGCACTCACTACTTTACCGGGGTCGATGTTGCGTTGGTGGACTTCCCCGGACAGGACGACGAGGCACGGGATCAGAACGGAAACCTCATAGGACAGATGCAGCGGAGACAGCAATTGCTGGAATCGGCGGCGACCATCTCCGTTTCGGCGCCTGCGACGGTAGCCCGTGGCGAAGTTGCCTCGGTCATCGTAGACGTCACCAATGTGGGGTCCGGGCACAACATCCCGTCGGGCTTCTCGCAGGAACGCCAAATGTGGGTGGAACTGCTGGTTACTGACGGCGACGAGACTCTGCTCTACGAGTCAGGCACCTTGGTCGATACCGCTCACCCCGAGACCGGTGAGATGGATCCGGATGGAAACCTGGACGACGAAGACCTGCGGAATCTGGTCGGGCCGGATGGAATCAGCGGCGGCGTCATCGACCCGGTGACCCTGGAAGCCAATGTGATCCATGGTCCGGATTACAACGAGCGCCACGATGACCCACCGGTCTACAAGGGACTCGCCAACTTCGGCAACGAGTTCATCCGCATTCCAACGGACGACAGTGGCAATCCGCTGAAAGACGCGGACGGGCATTTCATGGAGCAAGAGGTGTTCATGCCGTTTCTCTCTACCCATACGAACAACAGCTTCTCCATACCACCCCTGGAAACCGAGCATGTCCGCTATGACGTGGACATCCCAGCTGGCACGATCGGACCGATCGCGATCTCGGCCCGCCTGCGGTTCCGGGCCTTGCCGCCGAGGTTTCTCCGCGCCCTGGCTCAGGGAAGACCAGACCTGGTGAACGAGAAGATGATCGATTGTAACCGAATCGTCGAAATGGCGACGGCGAACCCGGTAGTGATGCAGGTTCAGTAACTCATCCGTAGAAATGGGCCCGTACGGCTGGATCGTACGGGCCGCCTTTTTTCCATGCTCCTCAGACGTTGGACCATAATCCAACCCGCTCACCGACTGTCTTGCCGCACTCACAGAGCCACGCAAGCCAACCGCCGACAAGACACGCGAGTGTCAGCCCACACTACCCCCTCGCAGACAAGGATCATCTTTCGACCGGATTCCCGGCATCCTCGACCGAGCACTTCGTGCAGACCCTGCTTTCCGTCCCTTGCGGACCGCAATGTCCCCTCAAACCACGCATAGGGCGTTCCCGCAAACGGACTCAATGAGGATCGAAGCAACCGATACAGGGCCCGGCATGAGCCCAAAGCTTGTGGATCGGTTGTTCAACCCCCATTTTTAGAATACTTGCAGCCTCCCCTAGGGAGAATATATGAGAGTATGCGGCATCCCCTTAGCCGAGGGCCTGGGCACGGCGCAAGCCTTCTCAGCACGCGATCAAGACAAGCGATGACGACCTAGGGATCGACGGGAATCCGCCTCAGTATCAGGGACTTGTGGACTCAGTATCTTTACGAATAAACAACTCGGCTGCGAGCGCCTGTTTGACTCCGAGTAGGGCTCTTCCAGCTTTGGCAACGCAGAATTTTCCACTTTTTATGGGGGGATGCCATAATGGCAATAATTCGATAGATTGACCCGCGCAGTAGCAAATCTTTGAATGACGCCTCGCTCCTGGCCAGGTAAGCGGCGGAGCGTGTTGATAAACAACAATAATTCAGTCCTTGCGAGGAATTATCAACCATCGACGGCCCAAGCGGTTCGACGATTGGCTCAAGCGTATGGGACAAGAGGATGACTGGACGATTAACCAAGTATGCAGAGATTCTGCAAGCGTTGCATTTGAAGCCCGAGCTGGAAAAACCAAATCAGGCACTACTCTTCGCCCAAGAGGAAGAAAGGAAGAGGATCGCCGCGGACTTACACGACGGAATCGGGCAGAACCTGAGCGCGATCCAGCTCGCGATCGGCGGACTGAGAAAAGCCCTCGAAGACCGTGTGGCGGCTGAGGAAGACGAGCAATTCGCTCATCTGATCCACTACGTCGCCCAAACCATGGAAGATGTGCGGCGGATTTCCATGGATCTGCGTCCTTCGATGCTCGACGATCTGGGCATCGTCAGCACGGTGGATTGGTTTTGTGACGGGCTTCGCCCGGTGCTGTCGAACGCGGGCGTGGACATGATCAAGACGGTGCGCGCGAGTGAAGACGCCATTCCCGCTCCGGTGAAGGTCGCGATCTTCAGGATCATGCAGGAGGCTTGCAGCAACGCCTGTAAGCACGCGCAGCCCCGACGGCTGTCGGTTCTCCTGGAGACCGACGCGGAGGGTATCCGGCTGGAGGTGGCGGACGATGGCATGGGATTCAGACCGGCATCGGTCCAGCGAACCGTCCCGGGGTTTGGACTCGACAGCATGCGCGAGCGAGCGGCCATGACCGGCGGCCATCTAACCATCCGGTCGCAACCCGAAAAAGGGACCCGCATCGTCGCGACCTGGCAGGCACAGGAGGCGGTTGAAGAGACCACTCCACGGCTTTCCATCGTTTAAATTGCCGAACCCGTCAACTTGCACGCATGGGCGCATACCGCTCAACGGCGTGTGCCGGGAGCCTCTGGCGGGCCGTCCCCCCGCCGCACGGGCCAAGTGGCCTCGCAAAGGTAGCGGCCGGTCTCTGTCCGTGTGGTGTTGAATGAGCCCCCGGAAAGCACGGTGCGCTCCCACACGCCAGTGATCAACCACTCGTCCCGCAGGGATGCGGGTTTGGCTTGGTCGTCCATTTCGCCCGTTTCTGCGCGAAATTCGATAGCGAGCTGCAGCAACTGATCTGCTTTGTGCAGTACCACCCGGATATCGCTGATTCCCGAATTCTCTACCAGGCTCTTCAGCGAGTGCTGCACCACGCGGCAGATCACTGCCTTCAGCCGTTCGGGGACGTCCTCTTCGCGCACGCCGATCTCCGGCGTGACATCCAGTTGCCGGCTAGCCTCCGCCTCCCGGCACAACATCCGGATGGTGGCGACAATTCCGAAATCATCCAGGGCAGGGGGACGCAAATCCATGGCAAGGGCACGCACGTTGCTAATCGCGGCCTGGACCAGGGTGACGGCCTCATCGCTCGAGACCACGGATTCCGCTGTCCGCTGCTGCGCTGCGGTCCTCGCGAACAACTCGACACCGACCTTTGCGGCACTCAGGGTCTGGGCGATTTCCTCGTGCAATTCCCAGGCGAGGCGACGCCGTTCGCTCTCCTCGCTAACCAGCATGCGCGCCGAGAGGGTTTCCAGGATCTCGTTTCGCTGGATGATCGTTTGGCGCTGGCTGGAGATGATCCTCTCCGAGCGGCGGACGACGTACAGCAGCAGGCTGTAGAGAATGACCATGATCGCGGCGATGCTCAACAAGACCAACAGCAGGTTGTGGGTCATGGCCCTGACGATGGGTCTGACGTCAGTGTAGAGCTCGAAGACGCCGATTGGCCGTGGATTGCCGGCCCCCTGGATAGGAACATAGGTTTCGATCAGGTTGTCGTCGTGATGGCTACTGTCGAACACATTGAATACATCCCGGTATCGAAAATGGCTACGCACCGCCCCATGCATTGCTTCCTGAAATCGAGTGTTGCCACTGTCGTCCGACCCTATATCCTGTTCTCTGCTGGAGTAGCGCACGATTCCATTCTCGTCGTAGATCTTGAGTTGCTCCACCGGGGTACTCTGCAGGGCCTGCTTGATCAGGCCCAACAGTTCCGCGAGCACAGCAGGGGAAACCTCACCCCCCTGAGCAGACTTCCCGGCCAGAAGAGATGCATTAAGCTCGGGAAAGACCGCGTTCAGTGCGAGGGTGGCGACCGTGACATTGTTTCGCTCGCCGAATTCGACAATGGTCCGAATGGACAGGTCGCGGTACAGGGCGGCCAATGCAACAGCTGCGACCAGGACGCCGGCGAGACTCACTAATGCGTAACGGCGTGTCAATGCGAACGGCTTGTCCTCATTGGGAACCGGTTTTCTCATTGGCTGATGGACAGACTCATTGCTTCAACAGACCCTGTTCGATCGCATAGGCGATCAACCCAGCGACGCTGTGAACATCGAGCTTCCGCATGATGTTCGCCCGGTGCTTCTCCACCGTCTTGATGCTGATGAACAAACAATCGGCAACCTCTCGGTTCTTGTGCCCCTCAGCAATGAGCTTGACCACCTCCCGCTCCCGGTCCGTTAATGTGTCCCAAGGCACGGCCGCACTGGTCGGCGCCACTTGACCGAGATACCCGCTCACCACCCTGCCGCAGATCCTTGGACTGAGATAGGTTCCGCCCGAGGTGACGCTTCGTATAGCGGACAGCAGCTCCTCGTGTGAATCGTCCTTCAACAGATAGCCGTCCGCGCCCGCGTCAAGGGCCGCACGCACGTGTTCGTCAGAATTGTGCGCAGTCATGACGATCACCCGGATCCCGGGATAGCGGCTCTTGATCTGCCTGAGTGCCTCGGTGCCGTTCATGAGCGGCATGGAGAGATCGATCAGGACGAGATCCGGCAGCAGCACCTTTACCTGCGCTACCGCCTGCAGGCCGTCCTCCGCCTCTCCCACGACCTCCAGGTCCGGATCCAAGGCGAGCAAGGCCCTGATGCCGGCTCGGAGAATGGCGTGATCCTCAGCAAGCAGGATACGGTGCGTACCCATACCTTCTACCCCCGCCTTGCGGCACAATGAGCGAGAAGGGCGGAGCCTGAGACCGACGACCCCACCCATGTTATTGCGCGAAGGGTATCATAGAGACCTCAAAGCGGTCGGTACCGCCAACGTCGTCGAGGAGTATCGCGCGCGCATAAGGGGCACGGGAAGCAGCTACCCAAAACACCGCACATGCGCTACGCCAGCGCCGGCGGAAACCGATCGATCGAGGAGTAGTGACGTCTACGGAGGTATAACTGCGGGGGGAAGCGCCACCGTTCGACGGGTCTGGTGGAAGATTCAGAATGGAGCGGTGCAGACACACGGCAGGCCGAAAAGAGTCCCTGTAGCCATGCTGAAATGCTGCCAAGCGCCATCCATGGCGCAGTGGCTGGTCTCGCGATGACGTCGACTAGTCGCTTAGCTCGGTGCTAAGGCCCCGATCGGGTCGCGAGAAGTTGTGGCAGGTCGAGCAATCCTTGCGCTCATCCCGAACATGCTTGTCATGCAGCTTGGAGAAACTCATGCTCCCCTCGTTGTCGTGACACTGCGTGCAGACCTGCGACCGAGGTCCCTTCAGCTCGTAGCCGAGCTCGCCCTGCAGGTTCATGCGCACCGGTCCGCCACTGAGGCTACCGTGACAGGATCCGCACGCCAGGGCGTCGTCCTCCGGCTCCACGCCATGGTTGATGCTCTGGTAGGTGTGCACGCCGACGATCTCGTAAGGGTCGTCGACAGCCATGCCTTCCGTCTGCGCCAGACCGCTCTTGACCGCATGGTCGAAATCGCCTGTACGGAAGAACTCGAAGGTCGAGTGTGCCACCAACGTATCTGTTGACTCATGGCGCGCAACCTTGCCCAGATGCTCCTTCATCGGATGCAGCTTGGCGCCGTCGCTGGCCACATCGCCAATCGGCATGCCGAGCACGTAAGCCTCGCTGCCGGGCGGCAGCCCCAACGCCGACGACTCCGTACCGCTGAGCGGGATGCGTGGCACAGCGGCAAGCTTCTCGCTGAGATAGTAGACGTCGCTGGTGCCATCGAACCACTGGTAGCTCGGTATCAGATCGCTGGCCTTGTCTTCCCGCGGCAGCCAGCCGCCACGGCCATTGCAGGCCTTGGCTGAGAAGTGCGGGTCCTCCCAGTCGCGGGCCACTTCGGTCGCAACGCCCTTGGCGAAGGTCGGGATGTGGCACGACTGGCAGGCGACGCGCCCGGCATGGGTATCGCGCGCCCGGCCGTCGCGGCTGTCGTAATCCCCATGGGGCCGATCCTCGTGACAGCTTTGGCAGGTCAGCCGCTCTTTCACGTCGTTCGGGCGCAGGTCGACGCCGCGACCGATGACCCGGTGATCATCCGCCGCATGGCAATCCGCGCACACCAGTCCGGCGCCGGCACTACTCATGTGATAGTCGGTGTGCGGATCGGGATCGATCAGCGCCGTCGACATATCGCCGCGCTTGGTTCCATCGCCACCACCGGCGCCGGCATGGCAGTTCAGACAGCTCTTGCGCGTGGTCGCGTGTACCGTTTGGGCCGCCTCGACCGCCGAGATCTCCATCAGCGCTCCGGGTACCCCTTCAAGGTCCGGGTTGGTCGGGTCTGCCGGCACAAAGTCGAAGTCCTGCGTATTTGGGTCCACAACGGGGATGCCTTCGAGCCCGGTGCGCACGATCGGTGGAAGGTTCGGATCTGGCTTGCCGTCGGTACCAACCGCGACGATCTCCAGGGTCTCGAAGCCCAAGGGGCTGACCGGATCGGGAAAGCGCTTGTACTGTTCCTGATGGCACATCATGCAGTCGATGTTGCCGAGCTCCTTGCGCTGCGCCGCCTGGTCAAGCCCGGCATACTCCTCCGGACTGGTCGGGAAGCGGCCGTTGCCGACGTGACAGCCGGCGCAGGTAAAGCGCGGGCTGGTCTCGTGGGCACCGCAGTAGGTGTTGATGCCCGAGAAGCCATCGCCCGGGGCCCCGTTCCAACGCTCGCCGGAAGGGCCGGGGATATTGGGCGCGTAGTCCGTCGGGCCACTCTGCTGGTAGTGCACCGAACCGTGCATCGCCTCGGCCTCGGTCTCGTGACAGGCCACGCAGGTCGACGGACCGTCATAGGCCGTGATGCTGGCATGCGGATCGCCACCGGTCACCGGCCGATTGATGGTCACGGACAGGGTATCGGGTGCACTACTGTCGCCAGCGTTGTCAGTGACCACCAGCGTAAAGCTGTAGTTGCCGGCGGACAACATCACCGTCGGTGATTGGACATCGCTCGGGTTCGGGTTGCCGCTCCAGGTCCAGCCGACGACGTCGCCGTCGGCATCGCTGGAACCGCTGCTGTCGAGGGTGACGGCCATCTCGCTCGTCCCGGCGGACAAGGTCAGTTCCTGGTCGAAGCCGGCATTGGCCACCGGAGGCTCATTAACTACCGGGGGCGGCGCGGTCGGCCCGCAATTCGACGGAGCGTTCGTCACGTCCGCCTCGAGGCTGTCGCCTGCGCCTGTGGTCCGGATGCGGCATGGCACCGGCGATGTCCTATACGCCCTGACACGCCAATCGTTGTCGCGGCGATCCCTGTCCCGCCCAATCACCTGAGTCGGGTCGCCGGCGTTGACTACGGTGATTGTTACGCCCCTGTCTCGCGAGCCCTTGACCTCGATGCGCCTTCTCTCTGGGCTCCATTGCGCGGAGTCGATGCTGAAGCTCGCCCCATCCTGGGCCATGACCTGGCCGACAGAGACGAGACTCAGCGACAGGAAGGTGATACATAATAACCCCCGCCGCCACAACGGCCCCCAGCGGGGACCGCTCAAATCACGCCTCGGAGGTGCGCAGCAGTTGCGCACGGACCTGTTTTTTCTCATTGAAGTAACCTCGCTTTAAGCTCGATCTGGCGCAAAACGCTACTGCGTCGACGGTGGCTCGTCACCGGTTCCGGCGGCAACGAGCCTCCGATGCGTCACGCCATTGAATGACCGTCAGTCGGCCTTTTTATCCCTGATCGCGAGGGTAACGTAGGCAACATTAAGAAAACCTTAAGAAGGACGCGATTTCGTTTTCACCTTCGATACACGCCGATGGCCGACTCCACGCACGGCCAGGATGCGCATGTCTATTTCCGCTCTGACCCGGCGCCGTCGAGCCACCGAAAAACATCGCTACCCCACCCGGCTACCGCCTCCAGGTCGACTCCGCAGTGGCACAGGGGCTGGCATTTGCTCTAAAGTGACGGTACGAACAAATAACCATGAGCATCGGGAGGAAACATGAGAATTGCTTCGACAATGGCCCTGGCGATCTGTACCGCGAGTGCGACAGTGGCGCAGGCCGACGCAACCCTGGTGTACGGACTGACTGGCGCGAACGGTCAGGTCGTGGAGAAAAAGTTGTCCGTGTCGCGCTTCTTC
>Ga0316198_10001787_pt1 | contig 12830 bp, 9 predicted proteins | sample OudBieAanoxic_MG_FD_204935 | JGI IMG/M metagenome (GOLD analysis project Ga0316198, IMG submission 204935) | Coastal sediment microbial communities from Oude Bieten Haven, Netherlands - site A anoxic | ecosystem: Environmental > Aquatic > Marine > Coastal > Sediment | place: Netherlands... | reverse complement strand
CGCCGACTTCGATCGCGTGGTCGGAGAAGCCGACCTCATCTTCGAAGCGGTCACCGAGCAGCTCCCGCTCAAGAAGGAGTTCTTTGATCGCATCGACAAGGTGCGCCGCCCGGATTCGATCGTTGCGACCGTGACTTCGGGTCTGTCGATCAATCAGCTCGCCGAAGGCAGAAGCGACTCCTTCCGCAAGAACTTCCTCGGCTTGCACTTCTTCAACCCGCCGAACGTCATCGTCGGCACCGAGCTGATCGCCGGAAAGGACACAGACCCCAAGCTGGTCGACTTCCTCGACGAGTACTGCACGAAGCTTCTTGGACGCGCCATGGTTCGCACAGCAGACACGGCAGGCTTCGCTGGAAACCGCGTCGGCTTCAAACTGCTCAACGAATGCGCGATCCTCGCCGAGGAGCATGGCCCGCTGCTGATCGACGAGCTCGTCGGCCCCTATACGGGGCGCGCGCTGACGCCGCTTGCTACGGTAGACCTGGTTGGCTGGGACATCCATCGCGCGATCGTCGACAACATCTACGAGCTCGCCCCTGACGAAGCGCACGAGACCTTGAAGCTTCCAAGCTATATGGCCGACCTGATGGCCAAGGGCGTCCTCGGCCGTAAGACGGGCGCGGGGTTTTTCGGCAAGGACGACGGCGGACAGCGCATCGTGCTCGACCCGAAGACGCGAAAGTACGTTCCGAAGGGCTCGATTTCACGGCCGGACCTCGGCTTCATCGACGAGATCGCGAATCTGCACCGCGTCGGTCGGTATGTCGAAGGTATGCAGGCCTTCGCCGCGGCAACCGGCCCGTATGCCGCGATCGCACAGAAGGTGATCGCCGGTTACATCAGCTACTCGTTCCACCGGGTCGGTGAGGTCACTGACGACATCTCCGGCATCGACGGCATCATGGGCTACGGCTTCAACTGGGCGCCCCCGAGCGTCTTGGTCGACACGATCGGCCTCCGACCCACGATTCAGATGATGGAGAAGGCAGGACTCCCGGTGCCGCCTGCACTTGCAAACGCCCAAGAGGGCACGACTTTCTTCGATGACCCGCAGGTCAATGTGGGCAAGTTCTTCGTCGCTGCGTGAGCGAAAGGTTTTGGTGAAAGAAATGGCACAGGTTCCAGAAGTCTACGTTCTCGGCGGTTACCAGACCGACTTTGCTCGCAACTGGAGCAAAGAAAAGAAGCATTTCGTCGCGATGATGCGCGAAGCGGTACTTGGCGCGCTCGAGAAAACGAAGATCGAGCCGGGCGACATCGAAGTCGCTCACACCGGCAATTTCGCTGCAGAACTCTACAGCAAGCAGGGGCACCTCGGCGCGTTCTTTTTGGAGATCGACCCGGCGTTCAGCGGCCTTCCGACGGCGCGGCACGAAGCCGCCTGCGCATCGGGCAGCATCGCGATCCTCGCCGCGTCGGCGGAAATCGAAGCGCATCGCTACGACTTGGCCTGCGTGGTCGGCGTCGAGCAGATGAAGACGGTCGGTGCCGGAGAAGGCGGTGACTTCCTCGGCACAGCCGCCTGGTACGAGCTCGAGGCCAAGGGCATCGAATTCCCGTTCCCCAAGCTCTTCGGGAAGCTCGGCGACGAGTACGACAAGCGCTACGGGCTCAAGGACGAGCACCTCGCGGAGATCAGCACGATCAACTACGCGAATGGCAAGCTCAATCCGAACGCGCAGACCCGCACGTGGTACATGAACTATGAGCACGCGATGAGCCGGGACGAGTTCAACGGCAGCATCGGCGGGCGGATCCACATCTCGGATTGCTCACAGGTGACCGATGGCGCGGCTGCCCTGCTCCTTGCATCACCGGCGTACGCCAAAAAATGGGCCGACCGCATGGGGGTGCCGCTCGAGTCGATTCCTCGCATCAAGGGCTGGGGCCACAACACCGCTCGGATGCGGTTCGAGGACAAGGTCGCGGAAAGCAAGGGCGCGGAGTACGTTCTGCCGCACGTGAGGAGCACGGTCACCAGCGCCATGAAGCGCGCCGGCATCGCCGACGTGAGCGGCATCGACTCGATCGAAACCCACGACTGCTTCACCACCTCCGAATACATGGCGATCGACCATTTCGGCCTCACGGCGCCCGGCGAAAGCTGGAAGGCGATCGAAGCTGGCGACATCGCCCTCGGCGGCAAGACCCCGATCAACCCGAGCGGCGGTCTCATCGGCGCGGGCCACCCCGTCGGCGCCACGGGTGTCCGCCAGGTGCTCGACTCGGTCAAGCAGGTCAAGGGTGAAGCCGGCGCCTACCAAGTCGAAGGCGCCAAGAACGTCCAGACCTTGAACATTGGTGGGTCCGGCACGACCAGCGTCAGCTTCGTCGTCGGAACCTGATTCTCAGCGGGAGACACCGGGGTCGTGGGACCCCGGTGGAAACCCTCTCCCCTGCCTGCTAGGACGGCGCGATGCGATACTCGCGCGCCTTCATTCCGACGCTCAAGGAAGTTCCCAAGGACGCGACCATGCCGTCGCACGTGCTCATGCTTCGCGGCGGGTACGCACGAATGGTTGGCTCCGGGATCTACGAGCTGCTCCCCCTGGGGACGCGCGTTCTGCACAAGATCGAGCAAATCATCCGCGAAGAGATGGACGCGGCGGGAGCACAGGAGTTGCTCATGCCGACCTTCGTTCCCGCGGAGTACTTCAAGGAAACCGGGCGCTGGGACCTGTACGGCCCAACTCTCCTACGCGTGAAGGATCGCAAGGGCGGCGAGTATCATCTGGCGCCGACCCACGAAGAGATCATCACCGACCTCGCGCGTCGCGAGGTGAAGAGCTATCGGCAGCTGCCGCTGAACCTGTACCAGATCCAACTGAAGTATCGCGACGAGCCACGACCCCGCGCAGGGCTGCTCCGTTGCCGCGAGTTCATCATGAAGGACGCATACTCCTTCGACGTTTCCGAAGAAGCGGCGCTGCGGAGCTACGAGCAAATGCGCGATACCTATCACCGCATCTTCAAGCGGCTTGGGCTCGAGTACCGTGTCGTCGAGGCGGATAGCGGCGCGATCGGCGGCAAGCAGAGCGCGGAATTCCAGGTCCTGGCGCAGACGGGGGAGGACTGGATTGTTGCCTGCGGCGCCTGCGACTACGCGGCCAACGCAGAGGTCGCGCAAGCCGGCCCCGCAGCAGCGCCCACGGCGAGCGGAACGGCCGAATCGCAGCCGCTCGAGAAGGTCAAGACACCCGGCACCCGGTCGATCGACGAGGTTGTGAGCTTCTTTGGCGGCGAAACGACCGCGGCTCATACGCTCAAGTCGCTGCTCTATGTCGCCGACGAGGAACTCTGCCTGGCGGTCGTTCGCGGTGACCATGAAGTCAACGAGCTCGGCTTAGCCCGACACCTAGGCGTCGAAGAAGTCCTTCTTGCTTCGGACGCGGCCGTTAAGGAGGCAACGGGAACCGAGATCGGATTTGTGGGCCCGGTCGGATTCGCCGGCCGTATCATTGCGGACCCGGATGCCGTTGCCGTGCCAAACGCAATCGCGGGCGCCAGCGATACCCCCTACCACTACAAGAACGTCAACCACGGCCGGGACTTCGAAGCGGAGGTCGTGTCCATCCGGCAGGCCGCCTCGGGCGACCCCTGCCCCAATTGCGACGGCAAACTCGAACTGTACCGCGGAATCGAAGGCGGTCACATCTTCGTCCTCGGCACCCATTACAGTGACAAGATGCAAGCAGCCTTCCTCGACGAAGAAGGGAGCAGCCAATCAATCGTCATGGGCTGCTATGGGATCGGCGTGAGTCGACTGATTGCCGCCATCATGGAGCAGCATCACGACGAGCACGGAATCCGCTGGCCGGTCAACGTCGCGCCCTATCGAGTGATCATCACGCCAATTGGCAAAGAGGAGGCCCCTCTGACCAAGGCCAGCGAGATCTATGACGCGCTCCGGACGAAAGGCGTCGAGGTTCTCCTCGACGACCGCGCCGAGCGACCCGGGGTGAAGTTCAAGGATGCGGATCTGCTAGGGATTCCCCTCAGAGTCACGGTCGGCTCCCGCGGTCTCAAACAGGGCACCGTCGAGCTCAAGAAGCGCACGGAGAGTGAGTCGCAGGAGGTGCCAATCGACGGCGCCGTGGCCGCCGTTCTGACGGCGCTGGATGAGCGTGGGGGCTGAGCAGATGCGCACCGGCGACGAAGGATATGAGACCGCAAAGCGGCGCACGGCGTTGCTCTTGATCGGCTTTGCCCTGCTCGTTGGAATCGGTGTCATGACCGTTCTACGACCCGAGGTGGAAGACGAGCCGAGCGACGAGACGACGAGCGAAGTCGAGACGAGCAGAGAGCAGGGAGCAGACGAACCTTCGCAGGAATGAAGCGCTCTCGGACCGTTTGCGTATAAAGAGGCGTGCCTGCAACTCGATCTTTGCGCCCCACGCCACAAATTTGTAATAATATGGGGAGCTTGGCCTTTCGTGTCCCCATAGCAGCGGCCCTTGTGGCGCTGATCTTCACATCGCTTCCGGTGCGGACGCACGCATCGCCCGATGTGCCGATGTGCATCGCGGACGCGGCCAACGCGAGCAGCACTCCGATCGACTGGAGGCCATGGCGCGGACCCATGTGCGGTCCATTCTTCAACGCGTTTGCGATCTCCGAGACTCAGCCGCTCAAGACACGCGCCATCGAGGCCTATCGCGAAGCCAGCGAGCAGATCCTGGCGGCGAACTACGAAGAGGCTCGCCTGCAGCTCGACCTGGCCCATCGGGGGCTGCCTCGAATCGGCGACCGCATCGCACTCCAGATCGCGCGGCTCGAGCTTCTTCGGAATCGACCCGAAAAGGCAGCCGAATTCTTCGCGGACGCCTTGGTCAGCCCCCATGAATCCGTTCGGGTCGAAGCCGAATTCGGCAAGGTCCTGGCCCTTCTTCGCTCCAATGACCCGGGCGCGGACCAAGCCCTGGACGACCTTCTGTTGGCATACCCCTCGGTGCCCCATGCTACCGAGCTTCTCTACGAGCACGCGCAGGGCCTGATGCGCCGATCGCGGTATCCGGAGGCGATGCAGGTGATGCACAGGGTTCGCGTCGACCACCCGGGAACACGCACCGCGGCCTGGGCCAAGTCCGAGCTCGCACGTCTAGAGGCGCGGGGCCACGACGCGCCTTCGATGACCGACGAGGAGCAAGTACGCCGGGCGCGTCTGCTCGTGCGCAGCGGGCCGCTCGACGAAGCCAAGGCGACGATCGGAGAGCTCCTCGATAGCCCGCTTTCGGGAACGCTGCACGCCGAAGTTTACTACCTAGCGGGTCGGCTTGCGCGGGACGAAGGACGCTGGGAGACGGCAGAGTCGTATTTGCGAACGGCGCAACTCTTCGAGACCGAAGATCTCGCGCAGGCCCAGCACATCGAGAATCGCGCGAACGACATGGCTGAAACCGTAAGCGCCCGCGACCCCGCGCGTGCACGTCTACAGCTGGACAACTTGCGCGAGGGTCGCTCCAACGTGTCGATTCCGACCAACCGACTCGTCGACATGGTTCGGGTCGCTTCGGCTGCGGGGCTTCAAGAGCAGGTCGACGGCCTCCTCATCTCTCTGCGCAAACGAGCCGCGGCGCCGTCCGCGCTTCTCTTCGAGGCGGCGATGGCCGCGGCCGGAACCGGCGGCGAAGGACTGATCATCGGGCTTCTGAATGTGATCGCGAAGCGCCCTGGATCCCGCTACCGAACGGCCGCGATCTATCATCTGGCCCGAGCCCACGAACGCGCCCAGCGGCCGGCACAGGCGGCCCTCTTTTTTGCGAGGGCGAAGGCCGAAGCTGCGCTTTCCGGGGACGAATACTACGCGCTTTGGGCCAGAAACGGCCTGCTACGCCCAGAGAATGGCGCGCCGAGCATTGCAGAAGAGGGGCTTTCGCATCCGCAGGAACACGCCCTGCCGCGACCCCCACGAACATCCAGCCGCGCGCTTGCCAAACAGCTCCGGCCGATCGGCGAGCGTCACCTGAACAGCTACCCTTGGATCGCGCGCGCCGTCGACCTTCTTCGACTGGGGGAGCGAGATGAAGCGACCGCGGAGTTGTTCCAAGCCTACCTGAGCTGGCGAGAAGCGCTCGGAAAGCCCGTCGCACGAGCTGGGCTCAACTGCGTGGCACGCGCTGACCGCCGATTGCAAGAAGCGATCGCAAGCGACGTTCGAGCCGCGCGCGCCGGTCTTTCCGATGACGATCGCGCGACGCTTTCGATGGTGGCGGCCACTCTCGGCGACATCGGCACCGCCGGGGGCTTTGCCGGTCCGGACTTCATCGAGACGCTGCCGCGCGCGTACGAATGGCTCGTTGTGCCCGCCGCGAAGCGATATGGGCTCGATCCCAACCTATTGCTCGCCGTGATGCGAGTCGAAAGCGCATATCAAAAGCACATCGTCTCGTACGCAGGCGCCGTGGGACTCATGCAAATCATGCCGCGAACCGGTCAGCTGATCGCGCACACGCTTGGCCACGATGACTTCACGCCGGCCGACCTTCTCGACCCAGACCTGAATCTCGAGTTTGCCGCTTGGTATCTAACCTCCCTGATTGAGCGTTTCGATGGGCATCTCCCTCTCGCAATTGCCGCGTACAACGGCGGGCCCCACAACGTGCGTCGCTGGATTCAAGAGGGCGCCCCGGAGGCCCCACTCGATGTCCTGCTGGAGCGGATTCCCTTTACCCAGACTCACCGATACGTCCGAAAGGTGCTGGTCCACTACGAGGCCTACAGGCAGCAGCGGGAGCTTCCGATGCCGCGGCTCTCGGTTCACCTGCCGCAGCCGCGCATCGATCCACTCGCCTTCTAGTGGCATGCTGAAGGGCGGACATGTCTGAAGCGGTGGATGCTGTGGTGATCGGAGCTGGCGTGGTTGGCCTCGCTTGCGCGTACGAGCTCGCGAAGAGGCTCGACTCGGTGCTGGTCCTCGAGCGGGAAGTGGGTCCCGGGCGCGAGATCTCGAGCCGAAACAGCGGGGTGGTGCACGCGGGGATTTACTACCCTCAGGACTCCCTCAAGACACGGCTCTGTATCGAGGGAAACCGCCGCCTCTACGCCTGGTGCGAAGCGCACGAAGTGCCTCACAAGCACACCGGGAAGCTCATCGTCGCGACCAGCGCGGCGGACGAGCAGCGTCTCCGCGCGATCGCCCGGCATGCACGAGACGTGGGCGCGGGCGAACTGCGGCTCATGACCGGGGCCGAGGCACGCGAACAGGAACCAGAGCTCCGCTGCGAGCTCGCGCTCCACTCTCCGACCTCGGGCGTCGTCGACGTGCACGAGTTGATCACGAGCCTCGTTCACCAGATCATCGAGGCCGACGGCATGGTCGTCTATCACACTGGGGTCGACTCGATCCGAAAGACCGACGCTGGCTGGCTCGTTCGAACCACGGACAGCACAGGAAACGAGATGGAGCTCTTGGCTCGGCGTGTGGTGAACTCGGCCGGCCTTTCCGCGCTCGATGTCGCACGGAAATCCGGGCTGGCCGAGGCTGAGCGACCGTGGCGGCTTTACCCCTGCAAAGGCTCGTACTTCGCGCTCGGCTCCGGCGCTCCAAAAACGCGTAACAGCTTGATCTATCCACTGCCCTCGGGTGGAGGGCTCGGTGTCCACATCACTGCGGACATCACCGGGGCTCGGCGCGCGGGGCCCGACGCCCAGTTCGTCGATGCCATCGACTACTCGGTGGACGAGTCCCGCATCGAACGCTTTGCCGAAGCCGTCGCTCGGTACCTCCCGGCGATTCGTGCGGAGCACTTGACGCCGGACTACAGTGGCATCCGGCCGAAGCTGGTCGGTCCCGAGGGTGGATTTGCGGACTTCGTGATTCGCAGTCCGGAGTCACAGCCCGGAGTGGTGCATTTGATTGGCATCGAGTCTCCAGGGCTGACCGCTGCCCTTGCGATCGGTGCGCGCGTGTCCAAGGCACTCGCTTAGGGGTTGCGCTCCGGGCCGGGGGTATGCATAACCCGGGCGTCAAAAAGGAGCAGCATGAGCCATCGACTCTTGATCATCGGAAGCGGACCCGCAGCCCACACCGCAGCGATTTACGCGGCGCGCGCCGAGCTGAAACCCGTGCTCTTCGAAGGCTTCATGGCCGGAGGCATCGCCGCCGGCGGCCAGTTGACGACGACCACCGACGTCGAGAACTACCCAGGCTTCCCGGAGGGGATCATGGGCCCTGACATGATGGATCGCTTTCGCGCGCAGTCGGAGCGCTTCGGCACGACGATCTACACGGAGACCGTCAACGAGATCGACTTGTCGACCCGGCCGTTCCGCTTCAAAGCCGACGCCCAGGAGGGCAGCGCGGACTCGGTCATCATCGCGACCGGCGCGACCGCCAAGCGGCTCGAGATCCCGGGCGCCAACGATGGAGAGCTCTGGCAGAAGGGCATCTCGGCGTGCGCGGTCTGCGACGGCGCGCTTCCGGCGTTCCGCAATCAGCCTCTGGCGGTGATCGGCGGCGGCGACTCTGCGGTTGAAGAGGCGTCCTTCCTCACCAAGTACGGCTCGAAGGTATATATCGTTCACCGCCGCGACGAGCTGCGCGCTTCGAAGATCATGCAACAGCGTGCGTTGGACAATCCGAAGATCGATATTCTCTGGTCACACGTCGTCACGCAGGCCAAGGGCGCAGATTTCCTCGAGGCCGTCCGTGTCAAAGACCTGAAGACGAACGAGGAGCGGGACATCCCCGTGGCTGGCCTCTTCTTTGCGATAGGCCACACGCCAAACACTGCGTTCTTGGGGGGCCAAATCGACACGGACGATCAGGACTACATCGTCACCAAGCCCGATTCGACGCAGACCAACATCCCGGGTGTGTTCGCAGCAGGCGACGTACAGGACAAGAAGTGGCGCCAGGCGATTACTGCGGCCGGAAGCGGTTGCATGGCCGCACTCGAGGCCGAACAGTTCCTAGCCGGCCATGGATAGGCCTGCGCACCTCAGGAGTTGAAGCCGGCGCTGTTTCCGTTTCGGCGCTTGCGCTTTTGCTGCTTGCGAATCACGGCCTGCGCCCGACGCTCCTTGGTCTTCTCCGAAGGAATCCGGCCCGGATGAGCCTCCTGCTCGCCGTGATGTTCGTCGAAGGCGCCGGGTTGCGTGCCCAGCTCGAAGAACGCCACCTCGCGCTTGGCGCGCTCGCCCAATCGGAGAGGAACGATTGCAGCCCCCACACCGGCGCCCACATAGACTGCACCCTGGGGATCATCGGTGCCCCGCGAACCGTACAGCCCGTGGATGTACTTGTGCCCGGCGAGCTTCCCTACCGACAGCTCGTGAAGCCGCGCGACCGTGATCTGCCCGGCGTGCGTATGACCGGAGAACACCAGCGGCACGCCAGCCTCCCAGAGCGCATCGGCTTCCTCCGCGATGTGCGATAGTCCGATGACTGGCAGATCGGCCCGCAAGCCCTTGAGCGCCGCACGTCGATCCGCGTGGCCGGTATAGGCATCGTCCAGGCCGACGACCTGCAAGGCTTGGTGCCCGATGTGAATGGTGGTGTTCGCATTATCGAGCACCTCGGCGCCGCCGCGTCGAAGAGCCTCCCGTACCGGTCCCGCTCCTGCCCAGTGATCGTGATTGCCGAGGACGGCGAAAACGGGCGCGTCGATCTGGCTGATCACCTCGGTGAGATCATCGAGATACACCTGGCTGTGGCAGACGAAGTCACCGCTGATGACCACGATGTCGGGCTTGCCGGCGTTGGTCATCGAGGCCGCGTCGTACTGGACCTCCATCGGCGTGACCCGGCCGACGTGCAGGTCGGTCAAGTGCGCGACCCGGACCCCTTCCAGGTGCTCGAGAAAGCACTCCGGGCCTGCAAACCGACGGATGCGAAACCGACGCGAAGTATCGTGCCAGGGATCTCGCTCGCGCAGCAGCTTCTGTCGAAACTTCCGGAGCCCTTCGATGGTTGCCGATCGGCTCATTTCTCGTTCAATGTAGGTCTTCTGCTCAGCGGTCGCACGAATCTGACGGAGGGGATTTTCGTGTCAATCGCGAAACGGGCACATCCGGGCCCGTCGGGCGACGCGGACGGGTCTTCTTCCCGCGGAACCGACGTAGGACGTAGACACCGGCAAACACGACAATCAACCCTGCCATGATTTGCTGCCACGGCATACTCAAACCCTAGCCATAACCAAGAAGCTGGCCACCCTGATAGACCGCGAGAGAGGCCAGGTACGCGAGTACGGTCATGTACGAGAACAGGAACACAGGCCATTTCCAAGAGCCGGATTCCTTCTTCACCACGGCGATGGTGCTCATGCACTGACAGGCCAGCAAGAAGAAAATCATGAGTGAAACGCCGCTGAGCGGGGTCATCACTGGGCTTCCGTCGGCATGACGCGCGTCCCGGAGGGCTTGCCGCAGAGGCTTGTTCTCCTCGTCTGCCTCCCCTATTCCAAAGACCACGCCGAGCGTCGAAATGAACACCTCTCGTGCGGCAAACGCGCCGATGATACCGACGCCAATCTGCCAGTCGAAGCCGATGGGCCTGAGCACAGGCTCGATGGCATGGCCGAACCTGCCGCCCAGACTGTGAGCGAGCTGCTCGCCGGCTTCGCGCGCATCGAGCGACCGTGAAGCCTCCGTCTTTGTCGTTTCGGACGCGGCCGACTGCAGGACCTGCGCGCGCTCTGCCGCGTAGCGCTCGGAAACCTCGGCTGACTTTGGAAATGAGAGGAGAGCCCAAAGAAGAATCGTCATCGCCAAAATGATCGTGCCGGCATCGACCAAAAACACGCGGAGACGGCGCCAAGCGTTGATCCAGAGAATGGCGGCGGAGGGCCAGCGGTAGGGGGGCATCTCGAGGACGAAGGTAGGCGCGGGGCCCGGAAGCACGGTGCGCCGGAGAACGGCTGCAGCGGCCAGCGTGACCAGGACCGACAGGGTGTACATCGAAAAGAGCGCTACGGCCCCCGCGCTGAACCATCCCAGAGACTGCCCAGCAAACACAGTGCCGACGACGAGGATGTAGACCGGCAAGCGCGCGCTACAAGACATCAGCGGAAGCGCCAACATGGTGACCAAGCGATCACGCCGGCGTTCGATGGTGCGTGTGGCCATGACGGCGGGAACCGCGCAGGCAAAGCCGGAGAGCAGCGGAACGAAGGCCTTGCCGTGCAAGCCCACCCCCTTCATCACTCGGTCGATCACGAATGCAACGCGCGCGAGGTAGCCTGAGTCTTCGAGAAACCCAATGAACAAGAAGAGCATCAGGATCTGCGGAGCGAAAACGACCACGTTCCCGACCCCGGCGATGATTCCTTCGACGACCAAGTCTTGAAGGACGCCCGGGGGGAGAATCGTTGCCGCCTGCGCCTGAATGAAACCAGTCAAGGTCTCAATGGCGCCGATCATGGGCTCGGCCCCCGCAAAAAGCGCCTCGAAAATGCCAAACATCACGACTGCGAAGATCGAAATCCCGGCGATTGGATGGGTCAGCACGCGATCGATACGCTCGCTCCAACTGGGGCTGGGACCTCGTACGGAGCAGGTCTCGGCGACGGCTCGGTCGAGCCAATCGTAGCGAGAGGAGACGATCTCGAGGTCGAGGTTGCGTCCACGTTCAGCGGCCGCGCGACGGATGCTCCCCACCGCTTGGCGTACTTCATGGGGGACGCCGCGAAGACTGTCCTCGCCGAGGGAGAGCAGGCACCAAAGTGCGAATACGCGATGCTGACTAGCGGGCATCTTGGGACGCCACCGTGCGACCACCGGCGCGAGCGCCGCCAGGTCGGCCTCGAGCTCCGCTGGGTAGCCCACCTCCGGCTTCGAAGTCCCGCTGCCGGGCTCGAGCTGTGCCTCGAGCGCCGACAGGAGCACATCCAGGCCACGCCGTTTGGTCGCGACGACCGGGATGACGGGCGAAGCAAAGAGCTCTGACAAGCGTTCGGTGTCGACGCGGAGGCCGATTCGCGCTGCAGCGTCCATCATGTTGAGCGCAATGACGACCGGAACACCCGACTCGATGAGCTGCAGCGGCAGGTACAGCCCACGTTCCAAGGTCGTGGCATCGACGACGCAAACTACGGCGCGTGTATTGCTTTCGGTCAACGCATCGACCGCGAGCTGCTCCTCGGGCGAGCTTGCCGTCAGGCTGTACATGCCAGGCAAGTCGACCAGCTCGATCTGTTCTGTCCCGAAATGCAGGCTCGCGCTCGTCCGGTCGACGGTCACCCCGGGGTAGTTGCCGACGTGGGCGCTCCCGCCCGAAAGTGCGTTGAAGAGGGTGCTCTTTCCGCAGTTGGGGTTGCCTGCGATCAGCACCTGCGGGGCGGCCTCGCCGCTCACACCGTTCCTTCGGGCCGGACCGCGATTTTGGCGGCCTCGGCTCGGCGCACCGACAACGAATAGTTCCGGACCCGAAGCTCGATCGGGTCTCCGAGAGGCGCCACACGAACGACGCGAACCCTCGTCCCGGGTAGCAGGCCCATCTCCATCAGTCGCCGCGAGAGGCGGCGCCCGCAGTCGACCGACGCGATTTCGGCATGCTCGCCGAGGGGCAAATCGAGGAGGGACCGCTTCATCTATTATTGATAATGAATTTCTTTATCGAGGGCAACCGCTTGGTAATTTGGGCGAAGTCCCTATAAGACCGGCCTACTCGTGCCGCAGAAGGAGAATCATGGCCATCACCGCGCTCAAAGGAACCCCGGTTCACACCAATCGCGACCTGCCTGCCAAGGGCAGCACCGTACCCGACTTCCTCCTCGTCGCCAGCGACCTCAGTGAGAAAACGCTCGCCGACTTCGCAGGAAAGAAAAAAATCCTCACGATCAACCCGAGCTACGACACACCGGTTTGCCAGACCGCGGCACGCACAT
>Ga0316198_10001786_pt1 | contig 12832 bp, 10 predicted proteins | sample OudBieAanoxic_MG_FD_204935 | JGI IMG/M metagenome (GOLD analysis project Ga0316198, IMG submission 204935) | Coastal sediment microbial communities from Oude Bieten Haven, Netherlands - site A anoxic | ecosystem: Environmental > Aquatic > Marine > Coastal > Sediment | place: Netherlands... | reverse complement strand
TGCCGGTGCCGACGGCAGCGCCATCGGCTCGTCGCTCGCTAGGGAAAGGAGCCGTTCCTCGGGAGTCTCCGCCCACCGCCACGCGAAATCCGATTTGACGTTGCCGGTAATACCACCAGTGCGGACGAGCGGCCACACTCCACACGAGAGCAGGATGGTCGCGACCATCGCCACCAGCCGAGGTCCGTCAGAAAGGCGACGGCTCGCCACCGCCCAGACGACGAAGGCGAGGCTCAGGATTGGGATGGCGTAGACGAAAAACAGAACACCCTGTCCAGCCGTCGCCATCGACTCATGGAGGAGGCGCGGCGTCGCGACCAGCGCGGCGATCATCAGGATGATGGCGCCCCAGCGCTCGAGCCGAGGCGCCCGGCTGAAGAACGCCCACCACACCAGGACAGCCAACCCCCCGAGAAGTCCACCGATCACCCCGAGGACCACGGCTCCGGGTACGACGATAGGGACGACAAACCAAACCAGCCACTGAAAGACCACGGCGACCACGCCGGGCCACAGCCGCAGCGACTCTCGAGTCGGTTCGTCGGTTTGGGTGATGGCCATATCAGATACTCCAATGAGTCGAGCCGGGCGGGCAGACAGGATGTGAATCGGCTTCTCGGGCTCAAACTACTACTTGTTCAAGGCGGTGGGCCACCGCCGGCCGCATATGCCTGTTGAGCGGAGTCATCTAGGCAAACTACGACATATCGGGCAGACTCACACGTGCACGCTGTCAAACCCGAGAGGCCCATCGCAATGGAGATGCTCGCAGCCGGCCTTTTTGGCGTTTTTCGCATCCCTGATTCTCGGCATGTCTTTGTACGGGCTGGTCGCTCCACGCCCGCTGCTGACGCTCGTCGGGAAAACCATCGATTCCGGCGCAGGCTGGGTGCTGGCGGTCGGCGTGCGCCTCGTCCTCGGCCTGGCACTGATGACAATCCGATACCGCCCTGCGCGCATGGCTGTCACTGGGCGCCGGCTTCGGTCTTCTGTTGATCTACTGCGTGCATCCCGCCTTTGTCTGACGAGAGCTGCCCGTCAGAGGAAGGCCAGCAGTCGCCCCAGGAAGTAGATGATCACGGTGACCGTGATCAGGGCGGCGGTCGTGACGACCACGCCTTGCCGCTCGAAATGGTTGGCGATGAGGCCGGGGATGACCCAGCCGATCACGCGTAGCTCGAGCGAAAGAGGGAAGAGCGACGGCAGGAGCAGGCGCCAGAGCAGCGCCCAGATCGAGCCGAACAGAATCAAAAAAACGAGCCTGCGGCGGCCGAACAGGATCAGATACCGCGACGCGAGCCGGTAGGTGAGCAGCGTGAGAAGGGCGGCGATCAGGGTGCCGCCAATGCGGGCCGGCTCGGTGAGGAAGAGGGCCAGGTAGCTGGGCACGATGATGCCGCCCGGGAATACCCCGGTAAGCGCAATGAAGGCCAGCGAGATCAGCAGTCCGATAATGGCTGACTCATAGCCCATGGCGTGTGCCCGTCCTTTCCCAGTGCTCGACGAGAGCCTGTCCCGTGCCGACGTAGTTACCACAGCCGAATAGTACGGCACCCTCGTCGATGTCAGCCAAGATCGCGGCCATCATCTGCTCGGGCCGGCCCGCCTCTAGCACACGCAGCTCCGGATACTTCCTCTTCATGGCTCGGGCGTGTGTGCCGGTCACGTAGAGTGGATCAAAACACTCGAGCTCACCCGCCTTCAGGGCGTCGATCCACTGCCACGTGCGATCGCCACGGTCGGGGCGCAGGGCTAACAGGCCAGTGAGGCGCGGCGGGCAGGAGGCCAGGGCCTCCCGCACGCTGGCGACCACTTGCAGGGTCGACTTCGGGTCGTTGGCGGCGAAGCCGTTCACCAAGTAGCAGCTCTTGGTGACCTGCTCCGATCGGTATTCCCACACACGTACGGCGCCGGCGTCAGCGACCGCATCGCCGATTCCGGTGGCGATCACCTCATCGTGGATGCCCAGATGCCGGCCAATCGCCCATGCGAGGTCGAGGTTCTCGGCGAAGTCCGCCGGGCCGAGCCGTGGTTGATTGGTGTGCTGCTCCGCCGGCCCCTCCGTCGAACTTCCCTCCGGCCGACGTGACACTGTCCTTGCGGATCCCTCCGCCACCTCGATCAGCTCCCCCCCCATCTCCTCGGTGGTTGCCGCAAACGCCAGGCGTTTCTCCTTCTCCGGCACGAAGATGGTGGCGCCTGGCGTGAATCCCAACGCCAAGATCGAGGCGATCTCGTCTTCCGTCGCGCCCATGGCATCGGTGTGATCGCGCCGGACGTTTGTGAGAGCCACGATCTGGGGCCGCAGCAGGCGGTGCGCCTCGATACGGTGGTTTTCCGGGTGGATGCTCATGATCTCGGCGACGACGCAGTCGGCCCCCACGTCTGCCGCCATCTTGATGAGCTTCTTCTGCTCGATGATCGAAGCGACCCCTCGCCGCGGGACCTCGACCTCGTTGCCGTCCGGCAGCAAGTATCGGGCCTCGCTGCCGGTCGTTTTCGCAAGGGCCGATCGACCATCGGCCCTCAGAATAGACGCCAGCACGCGAACGAGGCTGGTCTTGCCGCGCGTTCCCGTAACGGCGATGCACAAGGGAATCGAACCGAGCCGTTTGTCCAGCAGGAAGCGTTCAACGAGCAGGTAGACAAGGTAGAGAGCGACAGCCAGGAGTAGCGCCACTACTTCTGTCCGCATGCCCGCGCTCCCTCTCGTGCTCCCTCTCGTGCTCCCTCTCGTGCTCCCTCTCGTGCTCCCTCAGGTGCTCCCTCAGGTACTCAATAGTCTGGGGCAGAGGTCAATAGTCCGGGTCGTAGCCGAGCGCCTTGCTGGTCGAGACGCCGTAGCGAACAAGTCCGGTGGCGATGATCAGGGCGCAGGTGACGCCGTCGAGGACCGGCACGCCGAGCTTCTCCTGGATCATCTTGTCCATGCCGGCGAGGCCGGCGCAGCCCAGAACGATCACTTCGGCCAGATCTTCTTCGACCGCCCTCTCGGAGAGTCCGAGAAATAGGTCCTCGTCGCCGAGGTCCTCCTCGCCTGCCTCGGGGGCCCTGACCGAAACCATCAGGTCCTGCAAGTGGTACTTGCGCGCCTGGGCGAGCTTGCCGGGAATGGAATGGATGTGGGTGGTGACGACCGCGAAGTTGTGTCCCAGCATCGTCGCCATCTTCATCGAGGCCTCGCCGATGCCTACCACCGGCTTCGATGTCATCTCTTTGACGGCATCGATGTTGGTGTCGCTGTGACAGGCCACGACAATCGCGTCGAAATCGTCCTCGTGGGTCCGCACGAGCTCCAGCATGCCGGGGGCGGCCGAGATCTCGTCCTGGTAGGTCTCGAGAAACTCCGGCGCCCCGGGAGTGGCCTTGGTGAGGACCTCGAAGCCACCGCCCGCGAACTCCTCGGCGGAGCGCTGGATCGTGGTCGCCATCTCGGTGCTGCTATTGGGATTGATGATCAGAATGCGCATCAAGCTCCCCCTCAATCTCGAGGCGGCCGTTGTCGGCTCGGACTCTCGCCGCTCGAGCAATTGCCTGCTTGCCGGAGAGCTTCTCCAGAGTGCCCCGTGTCCGGCAAGTGTTACTTCGCGATTTGCACGTACTGCTTGGAAACGTCGATGGTCTCCGCCGCGTACTCGTTGCGGCCCGAAAGGAAGTCCCGCATGAGCTTGAAGAACGCCCCGTTGAGGGCGAGGACCGCGATGAGGTTCGGAATCGCGCAGACCCCCACCGCGATGTTGGCGAATACCCACAGTCGATCGACCTCGCCAACTCCCGCGAACACCACAGGCGGGATGAAGTACAACCACTTGATGTACTTCATGGCCTTCTCGCCGAAGACATTCACCGAGGCCGTCTCGTAGTAGATGAAAAAGCCGATTTGGGTCGTGAGGCAGAAGGTCAGGATGATGAACGAGATCAGGGCACCGGACACCTGTTCCGGAAAGACGGAAGAGAAGGCGAGCATCACCAGCTCGATGCCGGATTCGCCGCTCGATAGCACCCCTGTGGAGAGCACCGCGAACGAGGTAATCGTGCAGATGACGAAGGTCACCATGAACACTTCGAATGCGCCCCACATGCCCTGCTGGAACGGGTGTTTCGTGTTGGCGGTGGCGTGCACCATGGGGGCAGTCCCGAGCCCGGCCTCGTTCGAAAACATCCCCCGCGACATGCCCGACTGGATGGCCTGCGAAACGGCCACCCCCGCGAAGCCGCCCATCGCCGGCGCTGGCGCGAAGGCGTAGCGGAAGATGAGGCTGAAGACTTCGGGGATTTCCCGGAAGTTCACCAGGAAGAGCGCGAGCCCGCCAACTACGTAGGTGATCGACATCAGCGGGACCAGGCTCTCGCTGAACCTTCCGATCCGGCGCACCCCACCCACGACCACGGTCGCGGTCACGAACGTCATCGCGCCGGTCACCAGGTACGGGCTGAGATTGTACGACTGCAGAAATGCCCGTCCCACCGTGTGCGCCTGCAACAACGAGGCGGAAAACAGAGAGTTGACGAAGATGCCGAGGCTGAAGATCGTGGCGAGGAAAGGCCAGCCGAGGCCTTTCCTGATGTAGTACATGGGGCCGCCGCGAATGTGACCGCCGGCGTCGATGTCGCGGTAGTGCACGGCCAGAGTGATTTCGGCCGTCTTGGTCATCATTCCCAGCACGGCCAGCAGCCACATCCAGAAGATCGATCCCGGCCCGCCCACCGACAAGGCAGTGGCGATGCCGGCGATGCTGCCCATGCCGACGGTGCTCGCCAGCGCCGTCGAGGTGGCCTGAAACGGTGTCATGCGGCCCCGCTCGCGCTTCTCTCGTTCCACCTTGTCTGCGGGCTCATCATGCTCGGCCTTCCCCTTCAACAGGGTTCCGAAGGTGCTTCGCATGATCAGGCCGAGATGCGTCACCTGGAAAAACTTTGCCTTGATGGTGAAGAAGACGAAGACCGAGGCGATGAAGACGATCGTCCAGATGCCCCAGAGCCAGGAGTCGAAGGTGGCCGAGAAATCGAGGATGACGTTGATCAGGGCGGCCAGCGAGTCTCGTGTGGATTCAATCAACAGAAGGACTCCGCGATCTGCCGCACCTGCAGCAAGGTTTCTCGCACGGCCTCGACCGTTACCGCCGGGGAGAGGGCGACAATCCGCAGGCAGGTCTCACCGTCCAGCTCAGAGATCGAAAGTGACCGCTTGCCCCCGCGCAAGAGAGTCTCGTAGACGTGCTGCTGCAGGGCATCGATTCGTTCCTCCGCCAGTCCCGAGGGGATGACTCGAAAGCAGAGGATGCCCGTATCGGGCCGGTGCATAAGCTCCATGTCGGGCTGGCCCTGGAGTTGGTCGAAAACCTCGCGGATGACCACCAGCGGTTTGCGCAGCCGCTCGATCACGCCGGAGATCCCCAGGTATCGGATGGAAGTGGCCAGCGGCAACGCGCTCATGGGCCTGGTGGAGGGAATCGATTTCAGGCCGGGGTTCGGCTCGGCGGAATCCTCGCGATTGAAGTAGCTGGAGAAGATCGCCATGCGGTACAAGTCCTCGGCCCGGCGCGCGAAGACGATCGAGCTCGGGATCGGCGCACCGAACTGCTTATGTGGATCCCAGGTGATGGAATCGGCCAGCTCCGCACCTGAATACAGCGGCATCCACTCGGGAACCAGCGCGTAGCCGAAGCCATAGGCTCCGTCGGCATGCAACCAGACATCGTGCTCCTTGCACACCTCGGCGATTCGACCCAGCGGATCGACCGATCCGGTGGAGGTGGTACCGGCCGTGGCGGAAACGCAGACCACGTTGCGGGATTCGGTGTCCGTGCCCGCGCCGGCGCCCGCACCCGCTCCGGCGAGTCGAGCGAGCGTCTCGCGCAGCTGCTCGACATCCATGCGACGATTCTCATCCACGCCCACCGTCACGATTGAGCGCTCGCCCAGGCCCAGCATCCGGGCCGCATGCTTCACCGAGAAGTGCGCCTCGGTCGAAGTGACAATCGCCAGTCTCGAAGGATCCTCGAAACCCTGCAGGCCGTCTTCGGGCAGGCTGAAGCCCTCCATCTCCGCCTTGCGGTGCAGGGCCATGTAGATGGCCTGCTGGTTGGCGTAGGTGCCGCAATACATGGGCGTGCATCCGGCTTCGGCGCCCAGGTCGAATAGCCGGCAGAGGGCGGTGCAACAGAGCTCCTCGAGAACCGCTCCACCGGGCGACACTTGCCAGTTGGTTACACCCTGGTTCCACTCCAGCGCCACGCGCGCGCCGTAGGTGGCGCCTTCCTCCGGGAAGGCGTTGAAGAAGGAGTGGAAGGAGGGCAGGTCGTAGTGACAAAGGTGGGGGAGCAGGCGCTCTTCGACGAGTGCTTCGACCTCCTCCAGGGGCAGGCCTGCATCCTGGAAGTCGACCAGCGGCTGGAGGTCCCTGGCAACCTCCTCGGCAGATGCTCCGGACCAGATTCTCCGGACTCTCGGATCGTTCATGTTGTAGCCGGAAGTTTGCAGTGGATGTATCGGCCGCGGCCCTTTTCGGCCAGGCATTCAGGGCCGTCAATGATCATCTCGCCGCGCGAGAACACCTTCTTGATTCTCCCGGTGATGTCGATTCCCTCGTAGCCCGACCAGTCCGCCGCCATCTGCAACGTCTCCTGGCCCATCGTCCAACGCTCCTCGGGGTCGAAAAGAACGATATCGGCATCCGCGCCTACGGCCAGGGTTCCCTTTCGGGAAGCCATGCCGAAGAGCCGCGCAGGCGCTGACGCTACGATCTCGACGAAGCGCTGCAAGCTGATCCGCCCTTTGACCACCCCCTCCGAGTACAGAATGTGGAAGCGTGGCTCGATGCCCGGAATGCCGTTCGGACACCTGTCGAAACGGTCCTTGCCGAAGAGCTTTGCGTCCCAGGAGTAGGCCGCGTCATCGGAGGTCACCATGGGGATGCGACCGTCGATCACACCTTTCCACAGCTCTTCTTGGATCGCCGCCTCGCGCAGCGGCGGCGAGCAGATCCACTTGATGCCGTCGTCGCGCTCGAGCATCGCGTCAGTGAAGACCAGGTAGTGAGTGCAGGTCTCGGTGTTGACGTCGAGGCCACGAGCTCGGGCCGCGGTGATCAGGTCGAGCCCGTCGGCGCTCGCCAGATGCACGACGAAGAACCGCCCGCCCGTTCGTTCAGCCATGCCGACGATGCGCCGGATGGCCTCAGTTTCGACCTCGGCGGGCTTGCTACGGGCATGGTAGATCGCCGACAAGTTGCCCTCGGCAACGAGACGGGGCACATTCGCCTCGATCATGTCGTTGTCCTCGGCGTGCAGCATGAGCATGCCGCCGGCCTCGGTGAGCCGTACTGCGATCTTCTCGAGGTCGTGGTCCTCGACCAGCAACCCGTCCTCACGGTAGGTCATGTAGCACTTGATCGTGGGTGCCCCAGCCTCCACAACGTACGGAATCTCGGCGAGGGTCTCCTCGGTCGGTTCCGTGATAACCGGGTGGATCCCCCAATCGACCAGCGCCATGCCGGCCGCCTCCGCGTGCTTGTCGTCGAGGGTCTTGGCGAGCGTTCCGCCCGGCACCTGGTTGGAGAAGTCGACGATGCTGGTAACCCCACCGAAAGCTGCCGCAAGAGTGCCGGTGTAGTAGTTGTGCACGCTCACGGTGCCCATGAACACATCATTGAAGTGCACATGGGTGTCGACCGCGCCCGGCAGCACCAGCAGACCTTCGGCGTCGATGGTTCGGGTGGTGTCATTGGCGCTGGCCTCGCTCAGCCCGCCCGGGCTCTCGATCGCGACAATCCGCTCACCCTCGATGAGGACGTCCTGCCGTGACACTTGTTCGCCGATGACTGTCGTCCCGCCCCTGATGAGAACGGCTCCGGCGCGAGCCGCGGAGCCATCGCCAGGGACGGGGCCGGCGCTCATTGCTCCATGCCCTCGAGAATCTCGGGCTTATTGCCGGTCAGCTCCCAGGTGATGAGCGACATCGGAATCAGGCCGGTGGCGTGAAGCTCGTTCATGAAGCCCTCGAGGGTGAACTCATCACCGAGCTGGAAGGCCCGCTCGGCCATGAGTTGCTCGATCATCTGCTTGCCGACCAGGTAGCTGGTGCCGTACCCGGGCTGCGTCAGGTAGAAATGCTGCTCACCCCAAACCGTGGCGCTGTCGGCGGGCATATACCCGCGCGGAGTCCACTCGGCGGCGAAGTCCACCGCCTCCTGAATCGTCCGTTCGTTACCGTGCATCATCAAGCCGCCGATGGCGCGCGCCGCCCGCTGCGCCACGAGGATCCAGATGAGCTCACGCGACCGCGGGCTGTCGTCGAAGAGCCCCGCGTGCATCATCCACTCCTCCATGCCGGTCGCCATGCCCTCGGCGCGACTGTCCCAGATGTTGTACAGCAGCGGCACCCGTCGGATCTGGCTCGGGTGCGGGTCGTTTTCCATCATCGCCAGGTCGAACCAGTGGTGCCCGTGCGTCCGCATGGTCAACGGGTCCCGATAGCTCACCTCGGAAAAGAAGCCGCGCAGACCGTCGGCCGGGCTGAAGCGTCCGATGCGCTCGCGCAGGGCATAGTCGTCGTACTCACGAACGGTGTACAGATCCTCCTCGTCGAGGAACCTCATGTACTCTGTGACCGCCTCGTTGAAGAGGCGATCATAGTCCTCGGCACTGGCGATGCGCTCCTGCTCCGGCAGGTCGCGATTGCGATGCTCCTCGAGCTTGAGCGAAGCGACGGAGCGGGCCAGCTCGCGCCGCATCATGGTGAGCTGATCGTTCCAGGTGTAGGGAACGAGGTGGACGTTGCTCATGTACCAGTTGTAGTTGTCGACGCCGACCCCGGAGAAGCCATTCTTCGATGGCAGCTCAGCCTCCAGCCATACAGCGAATTGGTCGCTGGCGACGATGGCTTCCTGGATGGCGGCGTCGAGGTCGGCACTGGTGCCCGCGACTCGTTCAGCCAGCCGAGCGAGCGCCGCACTCTGTCCCTGGAATGCTCCGATGCCCATCCTCCAGAGATCCGCGGCGTCCTCGACCAGGTTGCCCCGGGCCTGCTCGAGAATTGCCGGGATCGCACCGATCCGGTCGGTGAGCTCGGCGGCGCTCTCTGGGCTCAGGGGGTAGTCGTAAGTCCATGTGTCGATCCAGCCGTGAATCACCGGGCCCTCGTGTGCCGGCACATCGCTTTCGGCCGAAAAGATGCTGACGTAGAAGGCAGGATTACGGGCCCACGGCCGCAACGCTCGGTGGTAGAACTCGAGGCCGTTCATCTCGGTGCCCACGACGTAATGATCGACCTGCTGGACGACCGGCCAGCCGCTCGGGTCGATCGCAGCCAGACGAGCCCGATAGCGGGCCAGCTCGCGATGCTGCTCCGCCATGGCCGGGGCGGTGTAGTTATAGACACCATCCACGAGCACTGGCTTCTCGAAGTCACGCCATTCCCCGAATAGTGTGACGAGGTCTTCGTAGCTGGTGCTCGCAGGCACGGGTCCCGACGCGTCCCCGGAATCAGGGCGCGGTGCGCAGGTGGTGAGCGGGAGAAGGGCCACTGCCAGAATCAGGGCCGCGGCGGGAATCGGACGAAGAGCGAAGGAGCGAAGCATTGGTCGAACCTCCAGGAACGAGTGGGCGAAACTGTTCACTCAGGCTCGCGGCAGCCGAGCCCGAAACCGACAGGAATCGATCGGCCCAATCCTCAGGCCTGCCGCAGCCACATGTCAAATGCCGGGTGGGGGAAGGGGCAGGAAGGCGGCACGGGAGCGACAGGGGAGCGGCTGCCGGGCTCAGCCGGATCCGCTCGGCAGGCCGAACTGCACCCCCGTCATTTTTTCCGACATTTCCCAGAGGCGGCGGGCTGTCTCGGCTTCCTTGGCCGCGTCCGTCGATTCGACAGCCACGGGGTAGCCGCGCATCTGCATCCAGCCGTGTGGGCCATAGTAGCCGTTGGCGACAACCTCGTCCGAGGTTGCTGCGTAGAGCGTTGGTAGCGCCCCCTGCGGTGGTTTCATGCCGAAGAACGGATTGAAAAAACCTATGAGACCGGAATGGCGTTGCAGGTCGGTGCTGGTCCATCCGGGATGGCAGGCGACGGCGAGAACAGGAGAACCAGCCGCCTCGAGACGCCGCTGCAGCTCCAAGTTGAAGAGCATATTGGCGAGCTTGCTCTGGGCGTAGGAGGCCATTTCCTTGTACGGCCGCGATTCCCAGTTTGGGTCGTCGAGGTCCATCGAACCGTAGGCGTGTGCCGTGCTCGAAACGTTGACGATCCTTGCGCCCTCGGTCGCGAGGAGCATGTCGAGCAGCAGGCCGGTCAGGGCGAAGTGGCCGAGATGGTTGGTGCCGAACTGCAACTCGAAGCCGTCCGCTGTCTTCGACTCCGGCGGCATCATGACGCCCGCATTGTTGATCAACAGATCGAGGCGGTCGAAGCGGCTACGAAAGGCTTCAGCGAAGCTCCTGGCCGAGCTCAGGTCCGCCAGGTCGAGAATCATCACCACGATCTCGCTCGCCGGATAGTCCCTGCGGATGATGTCGGCGGCAGTCTCCGCTTTGGCCTCGTTACGGGACGCGATCACGACCGTCGCCCCTTTCTTTGCCAACTCCCGGGCCGTTTCCATGCCGATCCCCGTGTTGGCACCGGTCACGATCGCCACACGGCCCGTCTGATTCTCCATCTGTTCAGCAGTCCAACGTCTCTTGTGCACCGCAGACCTCATTCTTCTGAAAGTTGACCGATAGATGCCGACCTTTGCGCCCGTACCACCAAGGAGATCGTCGAGACCTTCCGCTGTCGCTACCGGCACTCGGGATAGGATCTCGCTTCCCGGGTACCCCCTCAGCCGGCCCCTACCAGGGTTCCATCTCCATCAGGTCGCGGCGGTCCACCTTGCGGTTCAAGGCTCCCTTGTAGGCTACAAGCTGCTCGAAGGGCATGACCGGAATTTCGATGCCAAACACGTCGCGCGGCACCGACTGGGCGAAATCGACCTTCACGTCGACCCAAACGCCCCTCTGCCGGTCGAAGTGTCGCGCGCCGTCGGCACCACCCAGCTCGATTCGTTGGCCGTCATACTCGAGGGTCATGAACGAGATGTCCCAGTTCTTGTCCTTGTGATGAGCTACCGGCCGCACTAGGTGTTCCTTGGCCGCCGCCGCCACTTGGGCGAGCCTGCTCGTCGGAACGTAGAAGTCGAAATCCACCAGCTCTCGCTTGGCACCATAAGCCCTCGCCGCCAGGCCGCCGGCGGTTTGAAAGGGGATCCCCAGCCCGCCAAGCAACTTCACAATCCACTCCAGTGCACGTGCTTCGGTGGACATTGCTCCTCGCGAATCAACCCCTGGTGATCAGACCTCGGCGATCAGCCTTTGATCATCAGCCCTTTGATCTGGCACACCGGAAGCCAAATTCCTGCCTCGCCACATCGGGCGCCACCGCGCGTCGGTCCTTGAGTCTGATGAACACCGCGTTCGGCGAGTCCCAGTGACCACCGCGCAGAACCTTGTCGGCGCCCGGCTGCTCGCGGCCGCCAGACTGGCCTCGTCCGCCCCTGCCGGACTCATTGCCTGCCTGACTGCCAGGATAGGGCCCATAGTTGTCAACGACCCATTCGCTCACGTTTCCACACATATCGTACAGGCCGAAGCCATTCGGCTCGAAGCTGCCGACCGGCAGGGTATTGATGGCCCTACCGCTGAAGACCCTGCCAAGTCCGGCTAGAAACGACTCTCCCTGACTCCGATAGTTGGCGCGCGAGGGGTCCGGTCGGTCGCCCCATGGGAACCACTTCACGTCCCTGCCGCCGATCGCCGCGTACTCCCATTCTTCCTCCGTCGGAAGACGCTTGCCGCACCACCTCGCGTAGGCCGTGGCATCGTGCCAGCTCACGTTCACTACGGGGTGGTCCAGCCGCTCCCTCCCGGCATGCTCCTCCCAGTCCCCTTGCGCCTCGTACCCCGTTTCCTCGACAAAGCGGCGGAACTGCTGGTTGGTCACCTCGTGCGCGTCCATATAGAAAGACTCGACGGCCATCGTGCGCTTCGGGATCTCGTCTCCGAACCAAGTCTCCGCATGGCCCAAACTCATGTGCGGAACATCGCGTCCCATCTCGGCGAGCTCCGCGAGATCCTCCTCCTCGATTCCCATCTCGAAGGTGCCGCGGGGAAGGAGGACCATTCCTTCGGGCGTGGGGTCGGCTTGGCTCTCAGGGGCCTGGACCACTCCCGCTGCGTGGGGGAGGCCGATCAGCAGCAGACACACGGCCACGGCCACCAGAACTCTCTGCACCATCTCACACCTCCTGTCCTGCCCATCCGCCCGGAGGTCCCAAGTGCCTCGATAGCGCGGTGGTGATCGAAGGTCTCGGCGGATATCCCTTCGGCTCACCGGGGCGATCCTCCTCGCCCCTCCGCGCTAGCGTTCCTTGTAGATGAACGCACCCGGGTAATCGTCCGGGGCCTTGCCTTCCTTGCCACTCCAGTCCGTGATGTCGATGCGGTAGACGGCCACGTCCTTCAGGTCCTCATCGGTCGACGGCTCGTAGTCCTCGTCCGGCTTCAGATGCGCAAAATACTTGTCGAGCAGATGCTGCAACCCGTTTTTGGCCTCGGCTGCGTCCGACACCAGCGACACCCGGCCGAATGCTACGACCCCCGAAAACTCGACGCCGACCTCGGCGGCCCTTTCGGCCGGAAGCAGGCGCCCCATCTCGCTGACGCTGAAGCAGACACGGTCGTTGGCCCTGGCGTTGTCGTGAGTTCGCCCCTCTCGTGCACCGTGAAAGTAGATGGCGTGTGCCTGGTCATCGTAGGCGAAGTTGCGAGTAACCAAGAAGGGCTGCCCTTCACTCGCCGTCCCG
>Ga0316198_10001784_pt1 | contig 12838 bp, 7 predicted proteins | sample OudBieAanoxic_MG_FD_204935 | JGI IMG/M metagenome (GOLD analysis project Ga0316198, IMG submission 204935) | Coastal sediment microbial communities from Oude Bieten Haven, Netherlands - site A anoxic | ecosystem: Environmental > Aquatic > Marine > Coastal > Sediment | place: Netherlands... | reverse complement strand
CCTCACCCGACTCCGCCAACACCTTCGTAATCGCCGCCGTCAACGTCGTCTTCCCATGATCAATATGACCCATCGTCCCAATATTCACATGCGGCTTCGACCGCTCAAACTTCGCCTTCGCCATCAGCGCTCTCCTTGGTGCTGGGTGGTGTCTGTCTGTCTGGCGTAGCGGCGGGCGGACTCGAACCGCCGACCTCTCGATTATGAGTCGAGCGCTCTCACCGTCTGAGCTACGCCGCCTTGTTTCTGTCCCCGCATGTGCGGGGTGTTCCGGCCGCAAGCAACCAGATCGAGCCTCCTCCGGGACTCGAACCCGGGACCCCTTCCTTACCATGGAAGTGCTCTACCACTGAGCTAAGGAGGCACATATTCAACTGTCTCAACCTCGTCGGCCCGGAAGCGGTGCCCCGGCAAGCCGGGACCCCTTCCTTACCATGACCATGGCACGGCTCTTCGCCTGACGGCTCATCGCACGCTCTACCACTGAGCTAAGGAGGCCGACTTGCGAAGGATACCTTCGCTCGTGCTGGGAGAAGGATTTGAACCTCCGTAGGCATCAGCCGGCAGATTTACAGTCTGCTCCCTTTGGCCACTCGGGCATCCCAGCAAGCCGAACGGCGCGCCGAAGCGCGCTGGTCAACGGCGCCGTAGGTTACTGCGCCTCCGCAGCATGTGTACCTGGAGAGGACTAGCGAATCCCGGTCGCCATCTCTTCGAGGCGTTCGATCCGTTCGGGGATCGGAGGGTGGGTCGAGAACATCCGGCTGAACTTGAGCTTCTGGCGCTGCTTGGCGGACATCGACCGGTAGGGGTCGGCGATGAAGAGCGTTGAGGCGGAGGCCCCCACGTCCATGGGAATCCTCGCCGTCCCGGCCTCGAGCTTCTGCAGGGCGCTGGCCAGCACGAGCGGCGATCCGGTGGTGATCGCCCCGGTTCGATCGGCCTCGAACTCCCGGGCGCGGCTGATCGCCATTCGGATGATGACGGCCACGATTGGAGCAATGATGATGGCAGCGATCGCTGCGATCGCCCCGATCGCCCCGTTGTCGTTGCGACGGCCCATCCCTCCCCAGAACGCCATCCTGGCGAAGAACGACATCGCGGCCCCGATGGTCGCGGCAATCGTGCCGATGAGGATGTCGCGGTTCTTCACATGAGAGAGTTCGTGGGCGAGGATCGTCTCGAGCTCCTGGTACGACATCATCTCGACGATGCCGCGGGTCACCGCGATCGCGGCGTGGCGAGGGTTGCGCCCGGTTGCGAAGGCGTTCGGCTGGGGTGCATCGATGAAGTAGATCCGCGGCTCCGGGATGTTCATCCGCTGGGCCAGGGAACGCACCATCCCGTAGACCTCGGGCATCTCGTGTTCCTCGACGGGCCGGGCCTTCGCCGCGGCAATCGCCATCTTGTCGGAGAACCAGTACATCCCAAAGTTGATCACGACCGCGAACCCGAGAGCGATGAGCGCTCCTTGCTGCCCGCCAAAGAGCCATCCGACCGCGACGAAGACACCGCCGAGGAAGGCAAGCAGCGCGACCGTCTTAAGGTTGTTCGCCATGCTGCTGAGGGTACCGCTGTTCCCGACTTCCGTTCGCGTTCCCTGGTCTCCGAAACCTCGATCGGTGCGACTCACGGACCGCGCCCGCCGCCAATTCGGAGGCGTTCCACGACTCGGTGATTGACCGGGTATTGAGAGTGTGTAGGCCGGTTCGGGAGATCGCGAAATCCGAACCTAACTATTCGCATTCGCCCAACTACGCAGAGTACGATTGGCGCGTTGACGGACAGGGAGAGGTCGCGCTGGCCGAGGGCCCGTCCGGGTTGGAGGCAAGTGACGCGCCTTTCCGCGAAAGCGATGAAAGGAAGGCGCACACGTGTCTCGACGACTACCGATACTCGCAGTAGTCATGGTGCTGCTGATGGGGCTAATCGCCACATCGGCGCTGGCATCACCACCACCGTCAGACGGTGAACCCGATCTGTCGGCCAAGATCGACAATCGGGTTGATCCGCTTACTGAGGAACAGGCGGAGCTCAAGGCCATGGCCATGGATTCTCTGCTCTACGGCAAGACCGATGGCAAGTCCCTCGAGGTTGCGAAGGGTCAGTTCGTGGAACTGGCGCGAGAAGGTGAAGATCCGGTGTGGACCGTGCTGGGAGAGTTCGGCGACTTCCCACACAACAATATCGCTGAGCCCGATCGCGACTACGACAACACGACGATCTGGACTGAAGACTTCAGTCGGGAGTACTTCCTGGATCTGCTCTTCGCGGAAGGTCAGAACTCGATGCGGGATTTCTACATCGAGCAGTCGTCGAATAGGTACACCGTTCACGGAGATGTGACCGACTGGGCGCTGGCTCCGAACGACGCGTGCTCGTACGATGACGACCTCAGCAACCCCGCTGGTGGTAATGCCGTCTGGTATTTCTTGATGGACACGACCGCCGATTGGTACGACCAGCAGATCGCGGCCGGCAAGACACCAGCCGAGATTGACGAGTACTTGAGCCAGTTCGATGTGTGGGACCGCTACGACTGGGACGGCGACGGCAACTTCGATGAGCCGGACGGCTACATCGACCACATGCAGTTCGTCCACGCCGGGGAAGGCAACGAAGCCGGCGGCGGCGAGCTCGGCGACTGCGCCATCTGGAGCCACAGTTGGTTTGCCTTCTCGAACCTAGTAGGCGTAGAGGGGCCTAGCACTGACTTCCTGATCGGCGGCGTTCAGATCGGTGAAAGCAGCTTCTGGCTCAATAAGTACACGATCCAGCCGGAGAACGGTGGCGTCGGTGTGTTCGCACACGAATACGCCCACGACCTCGGTCTGCCGGATCTCTACGACTACACGGGCGAGAACTCCACCGGGTTCTGGACGCTCATGTCCTCGGGATCGTGGCTCAGCCAGAACAACGAGGACATCGGCTCCGAGCCGAACCACATGGGTGTGTGGGAGAAGTTCCAACTTGGCTGGCTCGACTACGAAGTGGCGTTTGCCGGTGAGAAGTCCGAACACAAACTCGGCCCGGCAGAGTTGACCACCAAACAAGCCCAAGGCTTGTTCGTGGTCTTGCCACCGAAGGCAGTCACCGAACAGATCGCTGATCCGTACGAGGGTGAGTACTTCTACTACAGCGGCGCAGGGAACGACCTGGACAACTGGATGTACAAGCCGTTCAATCTTGCGGCTGGTTCGTCGCTGTCGGCGATGGTGAACGTTCAGATCGAGATCGACTGGGACTACGCATATCTCGTGGTGTCGACCGACGGCGGGGCAACGTGGGAGAACGTGGAGACCAATCTCTCGACGAACACCGACCCCAACGGTCAGAACTTCGGCAACGGGATCACCGGTGATTCCCACGGCTGGGTTGATCTGACGGCGGATCTCTCGGCCTACACCGGCGACGTGATGCTCGGATTCCGCTACTGGACCGATGTGGCGGCCGTGGAGCCGGGTTTCATGGTCGACAACCTCGTCGTGGGCGACTATCCGATGGATGGTGCCGAGGATGATGCTGGGTGGACGTTCGAAGGGTTCCGTCGCACGACTGGAACCGAAAGCGCGTTCTACAGCAACTACTACGTTGCTGAGTTCCGTCAGTACCGGGGTTACGACGCCGGCTTGGCAAACGCCTACAACTTCGGTTGGGGCGGCGTTGAGGGTCTTGGGAACTTCGTGGAGCACTTCCCCTATCAGGATGGTCTCCTCGTTAGCTACTGGGACAATTCGTTCGCGGACAACAACGTCGGAGCGAACTGCGCAGGCGGCAGGTGCGGCGGATTGCTGCTTCCGGTCGATGCACATCCGGATCTGATGATGCGACCCGACGATGGCATCTGGCGCAATAGGGTCCAGACGTTCGACTCGACGTTTGGTTTGGATGCAACGGATGCAATCACCCTGCACTGGATGGGCGAAGAATCGTTCCACGACAGTCAGCCGGCGGTGCCGATATTCGACGATCGGAACAGCTACTACAACGACGCGAACCCGATGGGGAGCGTGATCGTTCCCAACACCGGGACGCAGATCCGCGTGAAGAGTGTCAGCGCCAAAGACAGCTTCATGCAGGTGGAGGTGCGCCCGGCCAAGTAGCGGCCCAACTGACCATTCGACTCACCAGAGTCGGACGAAACATGGAGAGGCCCCCGGATATGCGGGGGCCTCTCTGGTGTTCGGCACAAGTCAGGGTGTCATCCATCGAGACCCGGCACATCGAGGCCAGACTTCGCGACCTGCAACGGCTCAGCGCTGGGGTGGTGGAACCGTCTTGGTGAAGTCCGGTTCGCGTGGGTCATTCCACGGACCCCCCGGTTCCGGTAGCTCAGCCGCCGGCGCCTCGGGCGCTGTTGGCTCGGTAGCTTCGGACGGTGGATCCGTTGGCTCGCCGGAATCTCCGCCATCTGTCTCGACAGCGGTGCTCGCATCTGCAGGCGCAGACGCAGGCGGTGCCGGGGCGGTTGAAGTGGGAGCGCCGGCATCGAGGACTTCCTGACCAACGTCATCGGGAGCTACCGCGCCGGTCTCGTTGTCGACCGGGGCGGCCGTCTCCCCAGCCTCAGTGGCGACTTCTTCGGCCACCGTCGTCGGGGCGACTTCTTCAGGTTCGGCTGCGCACGAGGCCACAAGGACCATCGCCACGAGCGTTCCGATCAGGATATGAAGCTTCATGTCACCTCTACTTGTAACACTATGACGCTCACAAGTCATCGTCGAGTTCCCGCCGTGGCTTGGCAAGCCGCCGCGCCACAACTTCGCAGCCACCCTCACATGGCGATCGTCTTCGCGCCTCAGCCAGTGTCGGAGCGGACGACGGAACGCTCCAACAAAGCCCGGGTGCCAGCAGGATCGAGACGGTGAACCGTGGAATCAAGCACAATGACCAACCGGCAATCCCCGGTGCCGAAGCGCACCGTCAGAACGCCAGGACGACAGCCCAGAGGTCGCGAAAACAGAGCGAATCTCGTTCGCATTCGCCCAACTACGCAGAGTACGATCTGTGTGTTGACGGCCTGTGGGGGGGTCGCCAGGGGGACGTACAGGGAAAGGCGGCGTGAGCTTGAGGGCTACAGACCCGGGCGCAGCCCACCGCTCCTTTCCACGGAAGCAAGGAAAGGAAGGCACACCCGTGTCTCGAAGATTGTTGATTCTCCTCGCGGTCCTCGCGCTGGCGGTCGGTGTTCTCACACCAGTCGCGGCGGGAGCAGAAGAGGGTTCAGTGGACCTCGACGGGTCCATCACAGACGTTGAGAAGAGCGAATACGACAGCTACATCGTCGTTATGACGGCCGATCCGCTGCTCGCCGACTTCGATCAGGACGAACTGGGATCGAACGCCGCCGAGAAGAAGGCAAACGGCCTCGCGAAGGGTCACGACAAGGCGTTGAAGGACGCAGGTGTCAGCACCGACGCGAAAGTCAACGAGTACGTCAATGCATTGAACGGATTCTCTGCGGTCATGTCCTACGACGATGCGCTGGCACTAGCCGCCGACAAGAACGTCGCCATGGTCTTGCCAGATGAGATGCAGCAAGCTGAAACGGACGCAGTCCCAGGCTTCCTCGGTGTCTCCGGACCCGCCGGTCCATGGCAGACCGGGTATGACGGTGAAGGTGTGGTTGTCGGCATCATCGACAGCGGCATCTGGCCGGAGCACCCGTCGTTCGCAGATGACGGATCATTCTCGGCCCCATCCATTGCCCCACTTGACGACTCTCGCCCGAGCTGCGAATTCGGCAATACGGCACACAACGCTTTGGACGTGCCATTCGAGTGCAACAACAAGCTCATCGGTGCCCGGCAGATGCTCGACACCTACCGCGCCCTCATCGGGGCCGCTCCAGCCGAATACGACTCCGCACGTGACGACAACGGGCACGGTACACACACGGCCTCGACGGCCGCAGGCAACGCCGACGTTGCGGCGAGCATCTATGGCGCACAACTCCCTTCGGTGTCCGGTATTGCTCCGCGTGCCCATGTGATCGCCTACAAGGGCCTCGGTGACCTCGGTGGTTTCACATCCGACCTGGCCTCGGCCATCGACCAAGCCGTAGCGGACGGCGTTGATGTCATCAACTACTCGATCGGCGGCGGCGCCGCCGCTCCTGGTGGTGACGAGATTGCATTCCTGTTCGCTGCGGCCGCCGGTGTGTTCATTGCGACATCCGCGGGCAACAGCGGAGCCGGAGCTGCAACCCTCGGGAATCCCGGCACCGTTCCGTGGCTGACGACGGTCGGCGCGAATACGCAGACTCGCTTCTATCAGGGCACAGCGGTGCTCGGTGATGGTTCTGAGTATGACGGCGCGTCCATCACACTCGCAGCAGAAGACGAGGTCACATTGGTCGACGCCGATTCCGCAGGTGGAGATCTATGTCTCCCGGGAACGCTCGACTCAGGCACTGTTGCAGGCAACATCGTCCTGTGCCGCCGTGGCGCAATCGCTCGCGCCGACAAGAGTCGGGCCGTGTTCGAAGCTGGTGGCGCCGGCATGATCATGTACAACAACAGCGACGATGACAATCTGTACACGGATACGCACTGGGTACCGTCGGTGCACATCGACAACACACCCGGCCTCGAGATCAAGGCGTATATCGCCTCAGATCCCGCGGCGGCAACGGCTGCGATCGTGGACACCCAGACGATCACCGAGTGGGAATCGGCTCCGTCGATGACGATCTTCTCTTCACGCGGACCAAACCCCGTGGTCGGAGATCTGATCAAGCCTGACATCACGGCGCCTGGGCTCCAGATCCTGGCGGGGAACACGCCCACGCCGATCGGCGGAGTTCAGGGAGAGCTGTTCCAGGCAATCGCCGGCACGTCAATGTCGAGCCCGGTGGTCGCCGGGGTCTATGCGCTAATCAAGCAAGCGCACCCTGACTGGACGGAGGCAATGGCCAAGTCGGCGATCATGACGACCGCCTACCAGGACGTTGTCGACAACGACAGGAGCAGCGCTGCGGATCCGTTCGACATGGGTGCCGGACACATCGACCCCGGCAACAAAGTGCACAAGGGATCGGCCTTCCAGCCAGGTCTCGTGTACGACGCCGGGCTATTTGAGTATGCGGCGTTCACATGTGGCCAGGATTGGGGCATCTTCACGCCAGGATCCTGTGACTTCCTGGAAGGCCTCGGCCTACCAAGCGACCCGAGCGACCTCAACTACCCGTCGATTGGTATCGACGGCGTCCCCGGGACGCAGACAATTACCCGGACCGTGACCAGCATCGCACCGGGCAATCGGACGTTCACGGTGTCCGTTGATCCGCCTGCTGGCTACGACGTGACGGTCGAGCCGGCATCCTTCAAGCTAAAGACAGGTCAGTCGCTCACGTATGAAGTGACGATCACGAACGTGTCGGCGCCGATCGGTGCATGGCTACACGGGTCGCTCACGTGGCACGAGAAGACCGGAAACTACGACGTGTACAGCCCGATCTCGGTGAACGCTGCGTTGTTCAGCGCGCCGACCGAGGTTGCTGGTACCGGGATTGACGGATCGGCGAGCTTCGACGTGAACTTCGGTTACACGGGCGACTATGCGGCGGCCCCACATGGGCTGACCGCGGACGCTCCGACGGTTGGAGAGATCGGTCAGGATCCGGATCAGACGTATCCAAGCTCGGACGACAGCCCTGTTGGAGTTCAGAAGATCGACTTCCCGATCAATGGTTCCGCCTTCGTGCGGTGGGAGATGGTCATACCAGGTAATGACGACATCGACCTGTACCTCGAGGATTCGGCGGGCGACATCATTGCTGCTAGCACCAGCGGTGGCACCAACGAGCTGATCGAGCTCTATCTCCCTGCCGACGATACGTATACGATGGTCGTGCACGGGTGGTCGGTTCCAAACGCGCCGCTCCCCTACACGCTGTCCTTCTGGGATGTGCCGTTGGCATCGGGCGGTTCGCTGAGCGTGACCAGTGCGCCGAGCACGGTGGTGGTCGGGGAGACGGCATCCATCGGCATTCAGTGGGCTGGCCTGGCCAGCGGCACTGAGCACCTTGGGGCTGTCTCACACACCGGACCGACCGGACTCATGGGCTTGACCCTCGTCAGCGTCGATACCAACTAGAGCAGGAGAAACGCGAAACGTATGTGGGGCGCCCTCTGGGGCGCCCCACTCGCGCGCGAACCATTCGAATCCGACCGAGACTCCGATATCACGGGATTTGGCTGACCACACGATGGTCGGCCTCAATACGCAGCGGTTCAATCGTTCGGTTGACCGCCGGGGCCGCCGGGTTGCTCGGTCGGGAGCGACTCCTCAGGAGGAACCGTTGTCTCGAGTTCAAGCGTCCCCTCGGTCGACTCTCCGTCTTCTCTGGACGGAGCGTCCTGATCGCTGCTCTGCCCAGCAGCGCCCTTCACCGACTCCGGCAGGCAGAGGATCGGTTCGACGAATCCGCCGCTGTGATACTCATACTCTGCGCCCTCGTGAATCAGCACGATTCGGAGCCCATCAACCGGAACCTGCGTGTACTTCATGTCGGGCAGCGGACAGCCAAGACCGCCGTTCGGCCAGACGACCTCTTCGACGGCGCCGACGAGGATTGAGTCGGTTTCGATGCTCAGATGGTCGGCCAGATCAGCGACAGCCCCGGTCACCAACGCCGTTAGCTCGGTCGGGTATGTGTCACCGTCATACGTTCGATCCGTCGAGAGCGGAGGTGTGGTTGGCAGTGGTTCATTCACGGGCGATTCATCTCCCTCTGCAGGAGCGGAGGCCTTCTCTTCGGATGCTGCGGCGATAGTGCTGGAAACGGCAGCGTCCGCGCTGTCTTGTGGATCATCGGACGACGCCGCGGAACACGCCGCGGTCAGCATCCCTCCGGCCAGCAGCAATGCAACGCCAGCTCGAGGCTTCATGTCATGACCCTTCTCTTTCAACTAGGACGTCGAGTTCGTATGGTCAGGTTCCCACTTCATTCCGAATTCGGCAAGACTCAATCGGCCGAAGACAACGCTTCGTGTGCAAGACCCCATTCGGTGGAGCGGCCCCACAGTCGCGTCAGGTCTTCGTTGCCACCATCACACGGAAATCGCCAAGGCCTCTCGGGTGGAGGAGGGTCTCAGCGTCGGTTGCTTCGGAACGGACGATGAGCCGCTGCATGGCGTCGCCCGAGCGGGCGAGGTCGCGTTCTCGATGTCTCAGTTCGGAGACCACCCCTCGCAAACCAAGGTCGTCGAGGAAGTCGTCCTGGCGGTGGAGTTCGACGACCGCTCCCTCGGCTTCTGCGATTGCCACGACTGCCGTGAAGTTCACGTCGACGGTCACGTCGGTGGCGCCGGGCTCGAGCAGCGGGTCCGGACCGAGGTGGTGGCTGCGATAGGTGCGGAGCGTGCCCTGCGTCCGACGTGGTTCGAGTTCCTCTGCGGTGCCGCCGTAGTCGATGATGACCAGGGTACCTCGGCCGATGCGACCCAGCGCAGCTCGTACCCAGTCGGCCGCCGCAAGCTGCACCTCAACCATGCCACCCTCGGGTACCGTGCCTGCGTAGGCCTCACACCAGGTGACAACGTCGGGCCTCGCCTCGGCCGTCACGAAACCGAAACGATCATCGGTCGCCCCGACCCACCGCTCAACCCATCCGTCGCCGGACCTGATGGCCAGTGCAACAGGGAGGTTGTCGAGGAGTTCATTGGCGATGATCACCCCGTCGAACCGCTGCGGCAGGTCGTTGAGGGACTCGTGAACTCGTTCTACTCCGGCTAGTCCCCCGACCGCGGAGCGAGCAGCGGGAGAGGCCTCAACGGCGTAGAACTCGTAACAAGGTTTGGAACCCGCGCCTGGATTGACCCCCTCCGACGCCCTGGCGGGCGCCACCTCCCCCTGAGGGGGAGGAATTGATGGGAGGGACGGGGCGAGGGTTTCGATCAACGACCGGAGCAGGGAACCTGACCCGGCGCCGGCTTCTACCACCCGGAACGGGGTGGCTCCGGTTCTGGTCTGCTCGGCTGCTACGAACCTGGCGAGCATCCTTCCGAACCAGGGGCTGACTTCTGGGCTGGTGAGGAAGTCGCCGTCCTTCGTCGAGCGCAGGGGACCGGTTGCGAAGAAGCCGCCCTCCTGGTCGTAGAGGCATGCGGCCATGAACTCCTCGAACGGCATGGGGCCGTCGGAGCGAATACGCGAGCGGAGTCGGTTGGCGAGCATGTGGGCCCGCTAGAAGCCGGTCGCGAGGACTTCGGCGGTGAACTTCGACAAGTCGGCGATGACACCCGGGAAGACTCCGAGCACGAGGACGAGGACTGCGGTGATGCCCAGGGCGAAGCCGAGTGTGGGAGCGAGGCTCATCCCGCCGACGAAGTCCGGGTCGATCGAGTCGGGTACCGAATCGAAGAGAACCGTCTTGACGACCTTCGTGTAGTAGACGAGAGCAACCACGGCGTTGAGCGCCGCGATGATGGCAATCGAGTAACCCCACGCCGAGCCAACGCTGATCGTGGCGCTGAACATCGCCAGCTTCGCGAACCAGCCAGCAAGCGGGGGAATGCCGGCGAGTGACATGAAGAACATCGACAGCAGGATGGCGAGGCCGGGTGCCCAGCGGTACATCCCGGACCAGTCGTCGAGTTCATACGACTTGAGCCGCGCTCCCCCGGCGATGATCACACCGAACGCGCCGAGGTTCATCACCGCATAGATGAGCAGGTACGCGACGGTGGCGGCGAACGCTTCCCGTAGGTCGGCCCCGGCTGCTGCCGCAGCACCAAACGGTGCGAGCATGAACCCGGCCTGGGCGATCGAGGAGTAGCCGAGCAGACGGACGATGTTCGTCTGTTTGATCGCCACCAGGTTCCCGATCGTCATCGAGAGAGCGGCGAGAATCCACAGCAGCGGCCCCCACATCTCGGATTGGTCGGGGAACGCGAGGTAGGCAACCGTCAGCACGCCGACGAACCCTGCACCCTTCGATCCGACCGACAACCAGGCGGTGACCGGGGTTGGCGAGCCTTCGTAGACGTCCGGCGTCCAGACGTGGAACGGCACCGCGGAGATCTTGAACGCAAACCCAAGGAACACGAACAGCATCCCGAGCACGAACACCGGCTCGTCGGCGATCGACTGCGGCACAACAGCGAGCTCCGAGAACAACTGCGTCCCGCTGATGCCGTACAGCAGGCTCACGCCCATCACGAGCAGAGCGAACGCCACGACGCCGATGATGAAGAACTTGAGCGCCGCCTCGTTCGATTTCTCGTCGGCCTTCCTCCATCCGGCAAGCAAGAACCCCGGTCCGGAGACCAGTTCGAGAGCGACGATCATCGTGATGAAGTCACGCGAGGACGCCATCACAACCGCACCAAGCGCGGCCGACAACAACAGGAAGTAGTACTCACCTTCGTAGTACCGATCCGACTCGACGTAGGCAACCGACAGCAACAGGACGACGAACGCCGACCCGATGAAGAGTCCCTTCAACACAAGGGCGTACTGATCCACGACGTAGGACCCACCGAAGAGCTCTCTCGGCAGCGTGCCGGTGCAGAACGAGAGGTCGTCGCACATTGCGAGGGTGAACAGCGGGACGAGGGAGGCAAACAACCCGACCATCCCGACGATCGCCCCGTAGTACTTCTCACGCGTGACGAGATCAGTAACGAGGACGGCAAGAACCGTCACCGCCAGGATGATCTCGGGAAGGATCGCGTGGTAGTCGATCACGTCATCAGCCTCCGAAGGCCTTCGCTACAAGGTTCACAACGGCGTCGTTCGTTGCTCCAAGGACGATCTTCGGGTAGATCCCGATCGCGATCGTCATCACGACGAGGGGTGCCCATGCCATCCACTCGTACTTGTCGATGTCGCGGAAGTCGTGGCCGAGCCACTCTTCGGCCGGTTCGCCGAAGTCGACACTGCGCAGCATCCACAACATGTAGCCGGCGGTGAGCACGGTCCCGACCGCTGCAATCACCATGAATGTCCGGAACAGGGAGACGTTGAGACCGGGGAGCGGGTTGAACGATGCGAGCAGCGACATGAACTCACCCCAGAACCCGGCGAGCGCCGGCAAACCGAGAGAGGCCATCGACGCGAAACCGAGGATGACCCCCATCTTCGGCATGAGAATCATCTGGCCGCCGAGGCGGTCCATGTCCCTCGTGTGATAACGGTGGGCCATCGAACCGGCGATGAAGAACAGCAGGCCGGTGATCAACCCGTGGGCGACCATGCCGATGATCGCCGCGTTGATCCCTATCTCGTTCATCGTTGCAACGCCGAGCATGACGAATCCCATATGACCAACGGAGGAGTAGGCGATCAGTCGCTTCATGTCGTTTTGGGCGAGACACGCAAGAGACCCGTAGATGATTCCAATCACCGCGAGCACCCCGATGAACCACGCCCAGTTCTTGGCCTCCTCGGGGAGGATTGGGATCGAGATGCGGATGAATCCGTAGGTACCGAGCTTCAGGAGGATCGCAGCAAGGATCACGGAGCCGATCGTCGGAGCGGCCGTATGAGCGTCGGGAAGCCACGTGTGCAGCGGCCACATCGGCACCTTCACCGCAAACCCGAGGAACATCGCTGCGAACACCCAGAACGCGAACGTCCCGGCAAACAGCCCTGCCTGCCCAAGCGCCGACAACTCGAGGATGTCGAACGTTCTCGCACCCGCATCACCCGACTTGAAGTAGAGGGCGAGGAAGCCGAGGAGCATGAACGCGGAGCCGAACAGCGTGAACAGGAAGAACTTGATCGAGGCGTAGAGCCTCATCTCGATCTCCCAGTGAACCACCGGCACAACACGGATGCTGGTGTCGCCCCAGATCCCAATCATGAAGTACATCGGGAGCAACACGACCTCGAA
>Ga0316198_10001783_pt1 | contig 12840 bp, 11 predicted proteins | sample OudBieAanoxic_MG_FD_204935 | JGI IMG/M metagenome (GOLD analysis project Ga0316198, IMG submission 204935) | Coastal sediment microbial communities from Oude Bieten Haven, Netherlands - site A anoxic | ecosystem: Environmental > Aquatic > Marine > Coastal > Sediment | place: Netherlands... | reverse complement strand
GTCGGTTCGCCGGGTGGTTGAGGACTGCATCGACAGGCACATAGAGGTGTTGACACTGTTTGCGTTCAGTAGTGAAAACTGGCGACGTCCCAGCGAGGAGGTCGGCCTGATCATGGACCTGTTCGTACAGACCCTCAAAAAGGAAGTGGCCTCGCTCAACAGGAACGGTGTACGGGTGCGCTTCATTGGTGATCGCGGCGCGTTTTCAGAGAAGCTTCGCTACCTGATTGCAGAGGCGGAGCATGAAACCCGTGATAATTCCCGGCTGCAGCTGGTGATTGCAGCCAACTATGGCGGGCAGTGGGACATCAGCCAGGCCCTCAGGACGATTGCAACACGCGTACAGGCAGGTGAACTTTCACCGCAGGAAATTAGTCCGGATGTTATTGCCGCCGAGGTCGCCCTGTCTGAATTGCCGCCGCCTGACCTGTTTATACGCACCGGCGGTGAGCGCCGCATCAGTAACTTCATGCTCTGGCAGCTGGCGTATACCGAACTGTATTTTACCGACGTGCTGTGGCCGGCCTTTAATGCAAAGGAACTGGACGCGGCCCTGCTATGGTATACAAACAGGCAGCGCCGTTTCGGTCGTACCGGCGAACAGGTGGAGCAGCAAAAAGGTGCTTAAGCTGCGCATTATTTCCGCGCTCGTTATGGTGCCACTGGTCATCTACGGTGTGCTGTATCTGGATAATCCCGTGTTCTCGGCGATCCTCGGAGCCATCCTGCTGGCAGGCGCCTGGGAATGGACCCACCTGATTCCGCTGGAGACGATCGTTGCCCGGATCATTTACACCTGCGCGCTTGCCGTGTTGATGTGGTTGCTGTGGCGCTCAGGTCTTGAAGCATTCATCAAGCCGCTGTTGCTGGTGGCTTTCGTGTGGTGGTTGTGTGCATTGTTGTGGTTGTCGCAACCTGCATTCCTCGCGCAAGCCTCGTTGCTGAACAGCAGCCTGAAGATGCTGGCCGGTGTACTGGTAATCCTGCCGGCATGGGCGGCATTGAGTACCCTGCACGCGAACGGCGAGCGCGGACCGATTTTGACGCTGATGCTGCTGGTGCTGGTATGGCTGGCGGATATCGGTGCATATTTTGCGGGACGTCAGTGGGGTCACAGGAAACTGGCTCCGGCGGTCAGTCCCGGTAAAACCTGGGAGGGTGTCTATGGCGGCTTGCTCTCGAGCCTGTTGTTTGCCGCGATCGCCGGCTGGTTTTTCAGTCATTCGCTGCACTGGACGCTGATGTTCATGATGGTTGCGCTGCTGACGGTGATGTTTTCAGTGGCCGGTGATCTGCTTGAAAGCCTTATGAAACGTCAGAGTGGCATCAAGGACAGCGGCCATATCATTCCGGGTCACGGCGGGGTTTTTGATCGCATCGACAGCCTGGTCGCGGCGGCACCCGTGTTTCTGACCGGTTTTCTGTGGATGTCTTTATGATGTTGCACAGACCTGCCCGGCAAGGACGCAAATCATGAGTGCACACCACCCTGCGGGTGTCACGCTGCTGGGATCGACCGGCTCCATCGGTGTCAGCACCCTCGACGTGATTGCGCGTCACCCGGAGCGCTTCCGGGTCATCGCCCTGACGGCGAATTCCCGTGTGGAGAAGCTGGCTGAACAGTGTGTTCGCTTTCAGCCGCAATACGCGGTCATGGCGGATGCGGATGCGGCAACGCGCCTGCAAAAAGAGTTGCAAGCATTGGCGCCGGACGTAGAGGTACTGTCCGGCCCTGATGGTCTGGTCACAGTGGCCGGCATGGACGCAGTCGATTTTGTGATGGCGGGCATCGTCGGTGCGGCCGGTTTGCTGCCATCGCTTGCAGCCGCGCGTGCCGGCAAGCGGGTATTGCTGGCCAACAAGGAAGCGCTGGTGATGTCCGGCAGCCTGTTCATGCAGGCAGTGCAGGAACATGGCGCCACGCTGTTACCCGTTGACAGTGAGCACAATGCCATCCTGCAATGTTTGCCGGATGACTACCGTCCGGGTGCAGCGCCGCGGGGCGTGCGAAGGATCATGCTGACGGCCTCGGGTGGCCCGTTCCGGACCCTGCCCGTGAACAAACTCGCCGGGGTTACGCCGGAACAGGCCTGCGCACACCCCAACTGGGTAATGGGGCGCAAGATCTCCGTGGATTCGGCCACCATGATGAACAAGGGCCTCGAGGTGATCGAGGCCGGCTGGTTATTCGGACTGCCAATGGAGCAGATCGAGGTGCTGTTGCACCCGCAGTCGATCATTCACTCGCTGGTGGAATATGACGACGGTTCGATGCTGGCGCAGATGGGGAATCCTGACATGCGCATACCGATCAGTCATGCGCTGGGATGGCCGCAGCGTATCGACTCCGGGGCCGGGCGACTGGATCTGCTGGCGGTGGGCAAGCTGCAATTCGAGTCACCGGACAGTGGCCGCTATCCCTGCCTGGCGCTGGCGACGGCCGCCTGGCAGACCGGTGGCACGGCCCCGGCCATATTGAATGCCGCCAATGAAGTGGCCGTGCAGGCATTTCTGCAGCAACGCATTGCCTTTACCGCGATACACGCGGTGATCAGACTGACGCTGGAACAATGTGCCGTGCATGGCGTGGATTCACTGCAGACCATCCTCGCCGACGATGCTGCCGCACGCGCGGCAGCGTTTGAGTGCATCGGCTCGGGGCAGGCGGTAAACGCGTAATGGGTGGTTTTTTCTACTCCCTGGTGTCGTTTATTGTCGCCATCGGCGTGCTGGTGACGGTGCACGAGTATGGCCATTTCTGGGTTGCACGCCGTCTCGGGGTCAAGGTGCTGCGCTTCTCTATCGGATTTGGCAAGCCTCTGTGGACGCGCACTTTTGGCAAGGACGCGACGGAACTGGTGGTTGCCGCCATCCCCCTGGGCGGTTATGTGAAGATGCTGGATGAGCGTGAAGGCGAGGTTGCGGAGGAGGAACTGGAGCGCGCATTCAATCGCCAGCCGGTGTCGACACGAATCGCCGTGGTCGTCGCCGGGCCGGCCGCTAATTTTTTATTTGCAATTCTTGCCTACTGGGTCATGTATGTTTCAGGTGTAACCGGACTGAAGCCTGTTGTCGGTGAGGTACTGCCATCCTCCTATGCGGCGGCCGCCGGGATCCGCGCAGGCGACGAAATCCTGTCCATAGAAAACCAGCCAACACCGACCTGGGAAACAGCCATTATGGCGTTACTCACTGCCAACCTCGATGGCAAGAAAATCGTCAACCTGAGGGTCGTGGATTCTGCGGGTAATGAACGTTTCCTGCAGGCGTTCTTCGGGTCACCCGATGCCTTACTGAAAAAGGGCGGGGTACTCGATAATTTTGGTCTGGGACCGTGGCGGCCGCCGGCGGTGATCGAACGACTGGTCGAGGGGGGCGCTGGCGAACGTGCCGGCATACTGCCCGGTGATAAAGTGGTTCATGCCGACGATACCCCTGTCAGTAACTGGGAACAGTGGGTTGAGTATGTGCGTGCGCGCCCGGGTGAGGGTATTACCATGCAGGTGATGCGCCAGGGCAAGATTGTGGAGCTGAGCGTTACGCCGGATCGCGAGTCGGAAAACGGCAACAGCATTGGTCGAATCGGTGCCTATGTACAGCTACCGGGTGAACAGGAGCGTGCTACAATGCGCGTCGTTGTGCGCTATGGTCTGCTGCAGGCTGTCCCGGAGGCGCTCTACAAGACCTGGGATGTGACGACGCTGACACTGCGCACTCTCTGGAAAATGGTAAACGGCAGGGCCTCGGTAGAAAACCTGAGTGGCCCTATCAGTATTGCCAGGTACGCGGGTCAGTCTGCATCTGTTGGCCTGGCAACGTTTCTCGGCTTTCTGGGTATTGTCAGCGTCAGTCTCGGGGTATTGAACCTGTTGCCGGTGCCGATTCTCGATGGCGGGCATTTACTGTTTTATCTGGTGGAAATAGTGAAGGGAAGCCCGCTTTCCGAGACGGCACAGCTTGTCGGGCAAAAGATTGGTATCACCTTGCTGCTGGCGTTGATGTCGCTTGCGTTTTACAACGATCTCGTGCGTTTGTTTGAATGAACCTGCCCATGTATCTGCATTTAAAACAATTTGCCCGTCTCTGCCAGATCCTGCTGCTGGCATGCTTGCTCAGCGCTGCAGCACATGCCTTTGAACCCTTCGTGGTGCAGGATATCCGCGTCGAGGGCCTGCAACGGATTACGGCGGGTACCGTGTTTAACTATCTGCCGGTCAAGATCGGGCAAACCATCGATACCAATGACAGTGTTGCGGCTGTCAAGGCGCTCTTCAAGACCGGTTTCTTCAACGACGTTTACCTGGAGCGGGACGGTGATGTACTGGTGGTCTACGTCGAAGAGCGTGCGGCGATCAGCAGTATCGAGATTGAAGGCAACAAGGACCTGGATACCGAGGAGCTACTGGAAGGCCTGAAGCAGATCGGCCTGGCTGAAGGGCGGGTTTTCGATCGATCATTGCTCGAAAAGGTTGAGCAGGAACTCAGCAGGCAGTACTTCAGCCGTGGCAAGTATGCGGTCAAGATCAAAACCACGGTCACACCGCTGGACAGGAACCGGGTCGGTATCCTGATCGATATTTCCGAGGGGCGTGTGGCGCGCATCAAGCAGATCAATCTTATCGGCAACCATACCTTCAGCGACAAGGATCTGCTCAAGGAATTTTCCCTGACAACACCGACCATTTTTTCCACCTTTACCAAAAGTGACCAGTATTCCAAGCAGGCACTGTCGGCAGATCTCGAGATCCTGCGCACCTGGTATCTTGATCGTGGCTACCTGAAGTTTCATATCAACTCAACACAGGTCTCGATCACGCCGGACAAGCAGGACATTTACATCACCATCAACCTGACCGAAGGTGAGCAGTACACCATCAGCAAGGTCACGCTGTCGGGTGACCTGGTGGTGCCTGCAGAAGAGTTGTTCCCGCTGATCAGGATCAATCCCGGCGATGTGTTTTCGCGCAAAAAGGTGACCGGGGCGGTCGATGAAATCAGTTCGCTGCTGGGTAACCAGGGCTATGCCTTTGCCAATGTCAATACGTCCCCGGAACTGGATGATGAGAATAACGAGGTCGAGCTGGGTTTCTTTGTCGACCCGGGTGATCGCGTTTACGTGCGTCGCATCAACCTGGCAGGGAATATCGGTACCCGTGACGAGGTGCTGCGACGCGAAATGCGGCAACTGGAAGGGGGCTGGTACTCGGCAGAACAGGTTGAACGTTCCCGTACCCGTCTGGAACGACTCGGTTATTTAGAAAACGTCAATGTGGAAACACCGCCGGTCCCCGGTACCACGGACCAGCTGGATGTGGACTACTCGGTAACAGAGCGGTCATCCGGCAGTGTCACCGCCGGTCTGGGCTTCTCGCAGACGTCAGGTGTGCTGGTTAACGCCAGTATCAGCCAGAATAATTTTCTGGGTACTGGCAAGCGGGTAAGTATTGCCTTCGATAACAGCAAGATCAACACGCTCTACCGTTTTGCATATGTCAATCCCTACTGGACGATTGATGGCGTCAGTCGCGGCTTCGGTGCTTTCTACCGGAAAACAGATGCGTCGGAAGCCAACCTGTCGGATTACTCGACAAATACCCGCGGCGCCGATATAAATTTTGGTATCCCGATCAATGAATACGATACCGTGCGTTTCAGCGTCGGCTACCAGGGACTGGACCTGAAGGAAACGGCTACCTCACCGCTGGAGGTCACCGACTTCATTGACAAGCATGGCAACAGTTTTGACGACATGGTATTGATTGGCAGCTGGAGTCATGACTCGCGCAACAAGATCCTGTTTACCGATACCGGTGGCTTGCAGACTTTCTCGTTTGAAACGACCACGCCTGGCTCCGGGTTGCAGTACTACAAGCTGAATTACGTACAACAGCGATTTTTTCCGCTAACCCGGGATTTGACGCTGGGTCTGAAAGGCAATCTTGGTTACGGTGACGGCTTTGGTGACTACGACAACCTGCCGTTCTTCGAGAACTACTTCGCCGGCGGTGTGCGCTCGGTGCGTGGCTTCGAGGACAATACCCTGGGCCCCAGGGACTCCGACGGCGATCCCATCGGCGGCTCCGTCCTGACGGTGTTCAACGCCGAGGTCATCTTTCCTGTACCCTTTGTGGAGTCCAGCAGCGGCATACGCCTGAGCGCCTTCTTTGACGTCGGTAACGTGTTCGGCGACTATAACACCTTCAGTGCGAGTGGCCTGAAGTACAGTGTGGGTCTTGCAGGGTTGTGGTTGTCACCGCTGGGTCCGATATCGGTCAGTCTGGGTTATCCGCTGAATGATGATAAAGACGATGATGTGCAGAACTTCCAGTTTACCGTAGGAACATTTTTCTGATTGTTGTAATAACGTTGTGGAGAACAAACATGAAAAAAATTAGCTCGACGATCCTGTCTATTGCGCTGCTGTCAGTGTTTTCCGTTTACTCCGGGACATCGATCGCGGAGGTCAAGATCGGTTTCGTGGATACCGTCAAACTGATGGAGGCGGCGCCGCAGGCGAAATCGGCGCAGAGCAAGATAGAATCTGAATTTACGCCCAGGGAAAAGGAACTGGTTGCACTGCAGCGCGCGATCAAGACCAAGGAAGACAAGCTGGAACGCGACGGTAGCGTCATGAGCGAGTCAGAACGCAGCAAGATCGAGCGCGACATCCTCTCCAAGCGCCGTGATCTGAAACGCTCACAGGATGAATTTCGTGATGACCTGAACATTCGCCGCAACGAGGTGCTCGCAAAGCTGCAAAAGGACATGTACGAGGCCGTTGTCACTCTCGGCAAGGAGCAGAAGTTCGATCTCATTCTCACCCAGGGCGTTGTGTTTTCCAGTGACAGGGTGGATATCACGGACAGCGTGCTGAAAAAGCTCGGCGGCAAGTAAGTTCTACAGGCTTGGCGGCCTGCTGACAGGGCAATATCCGGATGAGGCTGACACTGGGTAAGCTGGCTGAGGAATCCGGCGGGGTACTGCAGAATGCGGACCCGGACTGCGAGGTTACCGGGGTTGCAACCCTGCAGCATGCGGCTGAGGGGGATATCAGTTTCCTCGCGAATGCGACATACCGGAAGTACCTTAAAAGCACCCGTGCATCGGCTGTCATCCTGTCACCCGAAGATGCGGCCACTTACCCGGCGGCAGCCATCGTTTCCTCCAATCCCTACTCGGTCTATGCGCGCGTTGCTGCCCTTGTTTCACCGCCAGCGCCTGTCAGGCAGGGTATACATAACAGCGCCAGCCTCGATCCAGAGTGCAGCGTTGCTGCGAGTGCCTGGGTCGGTCCCCACTGTGTCATTGAAAAAGGGGCCGTGATCAATGCCGGCGTGCAAATGGCGGCTGGCTGTTTTATCGGTGCTGACAGCGTTATCGGTACTGACAGCAGACTGTCTGCGAATGTGGTGATCTGTCACGCGGTGACGATCGGTGAACGCGTCAGGATTGCAGCCGGTGCGGTTATTGGCAGTGATGGATTCGGTTTGGCAAATGAAGAAGGCCGGTGGCTGAATGTGCCACAACTCGGTAGTGTCAGGATTGGTAATGACGTCGATATCGGTGCCAATACGACCATCGATCGTGGCGCACTGGAGGACACCGTGCTCGAGGAGGGCGTCAGGCTCGATAATCAGATACAGGTCGCGCATAATGTTCACATCGGCGCGCACACGGCTGTCGCAGGGTGTGTCGGCATCTCGGGCAGTGCCAGGATAGGAAAATATTGCATGATCGGTGGAGGTTCCGGAATTGTCGGACATCTTGAGATTGCCGATCATGTCATCATTACCGGTATGACAATGGTGACGAAATCGATCACCAGGCCAGGAGTCTACTCATCAGGGGTGCCGGCCCAGGAGAATGATGCCTGGAACAGGAATTATGCCCGCTTCAGGCAACTGGACAAGCTGGCACGCAAGGTCCATTCGCTGGAAAGAAATTTTACAGCTGAAAAACGGCAGGAAAATAAATAGCAACTTTCACCGGGTGCATGGCACCTGGCAGTCACCCTTACGACTACGACGAGCGAACATGGACATTCAGAAAATAATGCAACACCTGCCACACCGTTATCCATTTTTACTGGTAGACAGGGTCACGGAGTTCAAGGCTGGAGAATCGCTGACAGGCTACAAGAATGTCACCTGTAACGAGCCGTTCTTTCTGGGGCATTTTCCGGAACATCCCGTGATGCCGGGGGTGCTGATACTGGAAGCGATGGCGCAGGCCACGGGCCTGCTGGCGTTCCGAACGGTGGAGCGGGGTGCGAAGCGCGAGAGTCTGTATTTCCTGGTTGGTATCGACAAGGCACGATTCAAGAAGCCGGTTGTACCGGGTGATCAGCTCATGCTCCGTGCTGACCTGTTACGCGCGAAGCGCGGTATCTGGGTATTCGCCTGCGAGGCCAGGGTCGATGACAAGGTGGTGGCAACGGCCGAGATTATGTGCACCGAACAGGATATAAACACTTGATCGATGCAACCGCGGTAATAGACCCGGGGGCAGAGATTGCCGGGAACGTCAGTATCGGGCCCTATTCGGTGGTCGGGGCAAACGTTGCTATCGGTGCCGGGACACGCATCGGTCCGCATGTGGTTATCAAGGGGCATACCCGCATTGGCCGGGACAACACCGTCTACCAGTTTACATCAATCGGTGAGGATCCCCAGGACAAGAAGTATGGAGGTGAGCCGACCCGCCTGGAGATTGGTGATCGCAACACCATTCGCGAATTCGTCACCATGAATCGCGGCACCGCGCAGGATGAGGGTGTGACGCGGGTTGGTGATGACAACTGGATCATGGCATACGTTCATATAGCCCATGACTGCCAGGTGGGCAACCATACGATCTTCGCCAACAATGCATCGCTCGCAGGACACGTCACTGTGGGTGATTATGTCATTCTCGGTGGCTTCACCCTGGTTTACCAGTTTTGTTCACTGGGGCCACATTCACTGACTGCCTACGGTTCGGGTATCAGCATGGATGTGCCACCCTACGTGACAGTTGGTGGCAGTCCTGCGCGGCCGCATGGACTCAATATGGAGGGCTTGCGCCGCCGCGGTTTTCCGGAAGCGTCGCGCAAGGCACTGAAGCAGGCCTACAAGACGCTCTATCGTGAAAACCGTTCCCTGCAGGATGCGATAGCGGAACTGAAAGGCGGAATGCATGAGTGTGCCGAGCTGGAGGTGCTGGTATCTTTTCTTGAGACTCGCTCGCGCGGCATAGTCCGCTAGTCACGGCTCGGCGGTATTCCGGAATGTCATTGCGCAGTCGACCGCTCCGCGTCGCCATCGTTGCCGGTGAGGCATCCGGCGACAATCTCGCGGCCGGCCTTATAAAGGCCATTCGTGAACGCCTGCCGGACTCGGTGTTTGAAGGCATTGCCGGGCCATGCATGCAGGACGCCGGCTGTCACAGTCTGTTTCCGATGCAGGAACTGTCCGTTATGGGGCTGGTCGAGGTCGTGAAACACCTGCCGCGGTTGCTGTCCATACGCCGGCAGCTGCGTCGTCATTTCCTTGAAAACCCGCCCGATATTTTCATTGGTGTCGACGCGCCGGATTTTAATCTGGGACTTGAACATGCCTTGAAGGGTGCGGCTATTCCGACACTGCATTATGTCAGCCCGTCCGTCTGGGCCTGGCGTAAGTACCGGGTACGCAAGATTGCAGCGAGCGTGGATTGCATGCTGACCCTGTTTCCCTTTGAAGAGCAGTTCTATGCGCAGCGGCAGGTAGCGGCACGCTGTGTCGGGCATCCGCTGGCAGACCTGATAGCTGATGAAGTGGATCAGAAGCAGGCACGGCGGCAAATATCACTGGAGCATAACGGCCCGGTCGTTGCGCTGCTTCCCGGCAGCCGTGTCGGCGAAGTAAAACGCCTGGCGGCGGACCTGCTGAATGCCGCTGTCTGGTGTTACCAGCGCCGTGATGACCTGCATTTTGTCATACCGCTGGCCAATTATGAATGCCGACTGGCCTTTGACGAGATTCTGTCAACGATAGCAACCCGCCTGCCTGTTACGCTGCTCAGCGGGCAGGGACTGGAAGCCATGGCCGCGGCGAATGCCGTGATGCTGGCATCCGGAACCGCGACGCTGGAATGCATGTTGCTGAAGCGTCCCATGGTGGTGGCCTACCGGCTGTCTCCGGTGACCTACCGGATCGCCAGGATGCTGGTAAAAACCAGCTGCTATTCACTGCCCAACCTGCTGGCCGGCCGGCCTCTGGTGAAAGAACTGATTCAGGATGAAGTTACGGCGGAAGCACTCGGCAGCGAGGTACTTGCATTGATCGAGAACCCGCAACGTGCACAGGAACTGGCCGCTATCTTCTCTGCAATACACGATGACCTGCGGCGCGATGCAAACCGCTGTGCTGCGGATGCCGTGCTGGAACTGGTGGGGCGCGAACATGAATGATCGGCAAGCACAGATGCACGATGAAGTGGTGATACCCGCGGGACGCGTCGCCGGTGTTGATGAGGCGGGCAGGGGACCGCTGGCCGGACCGGTGGTTGCGGGGGCCGTCATACTGGATGCGGAAAAACCGATAGATGGCTTGAAGGATTCGAAGTGTTTGAGCGCGTCGCGTCGTGAAGTGCTGTTTGATGAAATACAGGAAAAAGCGCTGGCGTGGTCGGTGGCCTATGCCTCGGTTGAGGAAATCGACAGTATCAATATCCTGCAGGCGACACTGCTGGCGATGCAGCGCGCAGTCGATGCGCTGCGGCCGACGGCTGAATATGTGCTCGTTGATGGTAATCGTTGCCCGCAACTTTCCTGTCCGGCACGGGCAATCATCAAGGGCGACAGCCGGGTTGCGGCGATCAGTGCAGCCTCTATCATGGCGAAGGTGACACGTGACCGGGAAATGCAGGCGCTGGATGAAATGTATCCGGGTTACGGGCTGGCGCAACACAAGGGCTACCCGAGCAAGGCACATATCGAGGCGCTGCAAGAGCTGGGTGTGACACCCATGCACCGGCGCTCGTATGCACCGGTCAGAAGATTGCTGCAACAGGTGACCCTGTTTTCATCCAGTAAGTAATTTTGGAAAAGACGCCAACAAGGAACTGTTTATTATCGTAACTTTGCGACTTTGCAGGAGAAATTACAGCGTTAATGGATGCCTGGATCAGGCGTAGACAGCTACTGCTTCAGCTTCCCCGTCGTAGTAGGTCACCCGGTTGCGACCGGTTTGCTTGCTCTTGTAAAGCGCAATATCTGCCTTGTCGAGTACCTCGGCCGCTTCACTGACACCGTCGGGGTAGCTGGCGATGCCGATGCTGACCGTGGTGGCGATGCGCTTGCCGTTCATGTTGAAAGCGGTGTTGTGGATGGCAGCGCGGATGCGCTCTGCCGCCATGCGTGCATGTTCCGTGCTGGTATGCGTCATCAGTACCACAAACTCGTCACCACCGAAGCGTGCCAGTACGTCCGTGTTCCTGATACTCTCGTTGATTGAATGGGCGATGGTCTTGATCAGGCGGCTGCCGGTTGTGTGCCCGTATTGGTCGTTGACGGTTTTGAGACCGTCAACATCGATCATGACGACAGTAAACGGTTGCGAGTAGCGTGTAACCCGGGCGATTTCCTTTTCCAGCAGGTTATTGAAAGCCCGCATATTCAGCAGGCCGGTCAGGTCATCGGTTTGTGATAGCAGGGTGATGCGCTGCTTTGCATGCAGAATGTCGGAGGCCAGCATGGATGTGACATAGGCAACCAGCAGGAATGGCGAGAACTTTGCCATTAACATGGAGAAGGTTTCCGCTGCAAACAGTCCTGTTGAATAAGACTGGTAACCCATGTAGAGATAGCAGCAGGCGATCAGTATGACCTCCAGCAGTGTCATGATTTTCCCGAGGGTGATGGCACAGGCGATGATGACCAGCAGGTAGAGATTCAGCAACGGGCTTTCGACCTGTCCGGTACACGATAACACCATCGATATGAAGGCAATCATGACCCAGGTTTCAACGGCGAGTTTCAGGCGGGTCTCGCGTGGCTGGAAATTCATGTAACGAAACAGCAACACAAACACGGAGTAGCTGACCATGGTGATGATCAGGCTGTCGCTGTCGGTGATTGGACGGGTGGGTATGAAAAAATACAGAATGACGAGGATCAGTAACAGCCACTGCAGTTCGGCCATACTGCGTGAAAAGCCCTTTAGCTCCTCCTTGTCAAGAATGGAACTATTCTGGTCACTGATAACCTGCCGCATGTTTCATCCCGGAAAATTCACTGGAGCTAATCGATATATCGTCACCCGGACTCTGTAATTTAACCGGCTATGCAGGCAGTATTCACTGTCTGACCGCCCTCCACGGTGTGGCCCGCTCGAATTGTGCCACCCCGCTGTCCGTCGGGTGTGTCAAAAGCCGGCGTGCGGCAGTGAAGTAAATATATAAGGTTTACTATAAACAATCAGATACGTAATTATACTAATATAACTGTGAGGAGTGGGGAAAGGCTTGAATCCAGCCTGATAAACCCGGAAACTTTTTTCATGCAACCAGCCTTCGTCCATCTGCACGTCCATAGCGAGTATTCACTGGTGAATGGCACCGTGCGGGTCAAACCGCTGGTCAAGCGCGTCGCTAAAGCCGGCATGCCTGCCGTGGCTGTCACTGACCAGTGCAACCTGTTCTCCATGGTGAAGTTTTATCGTGCCGCCATGGCAGCGGGCGTCAAACCCATTGTTGGTGTCGACCTGTGGGTGGCTGATAACAGCAGCGGGTCGTCGCCAACGCGCCTGGTGCTGCTGTGTAAATCGCGTGCCGGCTATCTGAATCTGACACGCCTGGTATCGCGCACCTACACGGAAGGCC
>Ga0316198_10001782_pt1 | contig 12842 bp, 13 predicted proteins | sample OudBieAanoxic_MG_FD_204935 | JGI IMG/M metagenome (GOLD analysis project Ga0316198, IMG submission 204935) | Coastal sediment microbial communities from Oude Bieten Haven, Netherlands - site A anoxic | ecosystem: Environmental > Aquatic > Marine > Coastal > Sediment | place: Netherlands... | reverse complement strand
CGTTTTTTCTTCTTCGTCCTTGTTATCATTCGTGGCAATAGCCGCACCCACTCCGCCCCCGACTGCTCCACCGATAATTGCGCCCTCACGCCCCCCCACTTCGGAACCGACCGCTGCGCCTACGCCACCGCCTATTGCCCCACCCAGTACAGCACCCGAATCTACCGCAAATGCAGGCGCCACCATGCACACGGACAACGAAAATACCAGGCTGCTTAGTTGTTTGTTCATAATTGAGAACCTCAAGTGAATGGGCACGAAATGCAAAAGCACCGTTACATCATCGGCCAGTTCTCCAGACGGGTAAGGTCTGACAGCATAGAATGCGAACCGGGTCACAACTGGTACTCCTGCTGTTCCTGCTGGTATGTTCACCCACGCCATGTCGATTCCAGTTGTCGGGAGCATAAAACGCACAAACTATGCCCGCTTCAATACGCGCCACGTTTCTTGCTGTACAATGTATTCCAAATCTCGCGACCGCGAATGTGAGACTGAACGAGTAAAACGGTTAGTTAATTGTAGTCACCACCTGTCCATCCATTAATCAAGGGGCATTTCATTATGTTATATCGCACCGGTATTCTAACAGTGCTGCTCGCCTGTTCATCTTTCGCCCTGCTCATTACAGGCAAAAACAATAGCGCCTATGCCGACCAGAACTACAGTGGAGAATCACAGCCAAAGGCCGCCAATAAAATTTACGGTAAGGTTACGGACATCATTCAGGCTTCCGGTTACACCTATGCCGAAGTTGATACCGGGAAAGAAAAGGTCTGGGCCGCAGCAACAACCACCCCGTTAAATATCGGTGACATGATCTCGTTTACTACTGAAATGCCGATGAAAAACTTTCACAGCAATTCAATGAAGCGCGATTTTCCCCTAATCTATTTTGTTAACCGTTTCTCTACCGATCGTTCAGCCCTGAAGGGCTCGAACACGGAAATGGCATCACCACATAGCCAAACCAAACCGGCAGCGGCGACCATGGCAGTCGATGGCGTCCATAAAGTTGAAGGTGGCAACACCATCGCCGAAGTTTATGCCGATAAGGGAAAGCTGAATGGCAAAGCGGTACGCGTGCGTGGGAAGGTTACCAAATTCACTGCCGACGTCATGAATAAGAACTGGATCCATATCAGGGACAGCAGCACCCCGGAAGACCTGACCATCACCACCTCTGACACGGCAGCAATCGATGCTGTTGTCATCATCGAAGGCAAGCTTTCGCTGGATAAGGATTACGGTTACGGCTACGTTTACCCCCTTGTTGTCGAAGATGCCAGCATAACTAAGGAATAGGGTTCCACCGTGTGCGGTGATATTCCGGTCAGTCATATCACACGCCGGCCGGCAGGACGACTGCCGCCTCCGAACCCGCTGGTTCCCTCTCCCCGCTGATTCTTGTACTGACGCCAACAGACGACTACATAAATGCCCGATTTGAAAGGGAGTTAGTCGATTACATTATTCATCCGTCACCAGATGACGACGGAAACAGCTGTTTCAGCCCCTTACCAGTTCCCCGACTATCGCGTCATGTGACTGTTATATAGTGACTTTACAGACACTGGTACAAGCCTTGCGTCTATACGAAGGTAACAACACCGAACAGGTATTTCCTTGCGGTATTGTCATGCAGTGTTCTTTTGTACTTGTGTACACATGTATTGAAGCAGGGGTTCAGATATGAGAGCAATCATTACAGCACTTGTTTCGACATTGCCTTCGGCCAGTGTTGACCAAGGTAAGGTGATCACCGGAACCGGGTTATCATTAAATGGGAGTGATGTGACCCGGCTCCCTGACGGTTGGGCAGAAGCCTGAATCCAGGAAGCAAGCCGATGTGCATAGCAGCCACACAGCAACGCTACCTCGTTCAGCAGAAAGCGAACTACGGTCTGATGCTGCATCCCTACACGGGATCCAGCCAGGAAACCGCAAAAGCAGCCCGTATATCCGAAGACCATATCGCCAAGGGGGTGGTGGTCAAGGATGTGTCGGATTATGCGATTATAGTGATCCCGGCCAGCAAGTGGCTGAAGATGGACTACCTTCGCTTCGAGGTCAACCGCGATCTGCAGCTGGCAACGGAGGATGACATCGCAGACCTGTTCGACGACTGCGAACGGGGGGCGGTACCGCCGCTCGGTCCTGCTTACGGCATAGAGACCTTGCTGGATGTTTCCCTAACCGGCGTCGCCGACGTGTTTTTCGAAGCAGGTGATCATGAACTTCTGGTACATCTCCCCAGCGATCGTTTTCAGACCTTGCTGGGTGATGCCCGGCGTGGTTACTACAGCAGGACACCCGGAACGGGTAACGACTTTTTTATGACCTCCTGCTTCTAGTGTACCCGCCCCGCCAGTCTTGGTTTTAACGGATTAGATGACGTTGTGACGCTTGCGCTCGACGACTCCGTGCTCACTTCTTAATGATACTGGTCCTCCTGTGCTCATCTTCTTTTCTCGGGTACACCCTGCCCTGCAGCAGGGTAGCGAATATATGCTCGAACACTTTACCCGCGTGCCCTTTCCTGGCGCCTGAGCGGAAATACGAATGCCCTTTCGGTTTATCGTATCTATTATTGACATCATCACAGTCCACAGAATACACATTGCCAGGCACCGCAGACATATCCTCCGGACCGGTATGACCCAGTCTTCGCGAAGCAATTTTATTTTTCAGATTACTTACTTTGCTTGCTCTCAGCGCTAAATCATCAGATGCGTGATAAACAACCACATTTCTGGCCGAATAACAGATGTGCTCCCCCCTGTTACCGACTTCGAGTGACTCGTTTACAATATCTGCTGCGACCAGGAACGTGTTACGAAATACGAGTGGTACACCATCCGCCAGATCATACTTGTTCCATGTCGCCAATGTTTCCCTTAATACCCTGTTACCCATCGAGTGCGCCAATACATTCATTCGTTTCAAGCACGGGTCATTTTCCGGATTAAAGTCCGTTGAATCTCTCCACTCGATAAATTTCTGTAACACACGCGCATACGAAAACGCACTCATGTCAGCTGATTTCTGGTCATCCCAGTAATCTTTAATAATGCCCCTGTCATTATCACAAGGCCAGATTACAGGAACCACCAGGACTTCCTCGGGTTTCTTTTTATTACACAGGGATTGAAATTCGCCTGCATCAGAAAACACGTCCTCCGGCATATTGGAAAACCCGTGAATATAGATTAACAGCTGCTTATACTTTGAGCGCTTTAGACTGTTGAGGAATCCCTCACTGCCGACTTCCCGGTATGTGTTTTTTTTCTTTCTCTTGCAAAAATATACCGAATTGGACGCTGAGTTTTCACTCAGATTAAAGTCGTAATCCCTGCCATTGGTCGCCTTCACCCCTTCCTTTGACTCTATACCCTGTTTGGGACATCTATTCGTGATAAACAGCATTGTTTTATCCTCCCTCCGTCTGAAACAGCGATTCCTTCTGTGCCGTCTTTTGAATAGTAGCCCACGAAACGCTTTATTCAAGCCATAAGCAACGCAGATTTTCAGCCTGTTATCACCGTCCATCGTATTTTACAGCTTAAATGCATGGCAACAGGCGGCGGGACTTCGGAAGACGGACAGGCAGGCTGGCAGCCGTTTATTGGTTGGAACGTTTATCCTCGTACATACTGGCATCTGCACAAGCGATCAGCGTGTCCATATCTGTACCATTCTGCGGATATACAGCGGAACCTATGTTTATGCCCAGGACTATGGAATGAGAATTGACATTAAACGGCTGTTCGAAGCCCGATTTTATTTTCTCAACGACGTGGTCAATGTCCTCTTGACCCTCGATATTTTCCAGCACCAGGATAAACTCATCTCCACCCAGTCGGGCAATGGTATCCCCTGCCCTCACGCAGGCTCGTAATCGTTCAGCTGCACGCCGGAGCACGCCATCACCTGCGTCATGCCCATAGTTATCGTTTACCGTCTTGAATTCCTCCAGATCAAGAAACAACACAGCCAGTTTGCCTTTCTGTCGCGCAGTCTGGGAAATAGCGTGACTCAGGCGGTCATTCAGCAGGTTACGGTTTGCCAGCCCTGTCAGAGAATCATGATTGGCGAGGTGAAAAAGGCGGACCGCGGTCTCGGCACGCTGCATTTCATTGCGGTAATAAACGCGTGCATAGACCATCACCACTGCAAACGTGATACTGGCGATCAACAGAGTCAGACCCAGTTTACCCCAACTTATAATGCTCCAGCCCAGTTGCTGGTCAATACGCAGAACAAAGGGCTGGCTTTTGTTATCCAATGACCTGCTAATAGTCAGGCTTGGGAATAATCTGGATTCAAGCCAACCCGCCTTGGCGGTATCATCCCTATGCAGGTGACCTTCGGGGTCTGTGCTGTCGAATGACGGGTGGTACAATAACTCACGCATACCCGGTAACAGATGACCACCGCTTTCCAGAAGGGTGTCTGCCCGCACAACCAGGTCCACGAATCCACCTTGTGCGCCACTGCGACTGAACGGGGGTGGGCCTCCATTTCCAGGCTCGGGAATCGGTCTGTGGAGCAGGTATGCCAGGTGTCCCTGAACCAGGGTGAAAGGATGTGTCGATACCACTCGCCCCTCCCGCTCCGACTGCTGTAAGGACTGCAGGAGAAATTCGTTTGATCCGACGTCCAGTCCCAGCAACTCTCTGGAGTCCGGTGTAGTTGGCTCCATGAAGACAATCAGCAGGTGGTAAGGCACCTCTTTGACCACTTGCCACTGTCGATCCGATTCATAGCCGAAAGCCTTAACCTCGAAATCAGGGTAAAAGTTTCGTCGATAGTATTCTGAGAATGACTCCAGTTTATCGTCGGCTACTTTCTCCACGATCTCGAACTTGAAAATATGGGGGTACTGCCTGAGCATTTTGCGAGCGTAGCCGCGGATACGTGTCCTGTCGTGGGAATTGGAGGTACTGACCATGGCGGCGAATCCCTCCAGGATCGACTCATTAATATGGACCCGGTCATTGGCCTGCTGGTAGTGCATGCTGGCGTGGTCTGCGAATTTTTTCTCCGCCCGCTGCAGATCGACCGCCACTATTCCCGACATTACGGTTAAGAAAATAACCACCCAGATTGTGACCACCAGGTGGTAAATCTTCCTCGGGTTCTGGGTGATATGATTATCCACAGCTGTTTTCGAGAGGCGCCCCATACTATTTGGCTAGATCGGTAGATCCGCCATATTCTGAAGTCATCTATAAAGCTAAGTTATTATTTTCACAATTTATTGTGGCAACCACATCGCCCACCGGAAACGCTGTGCCGGTTTCTGAAACGGAACGGTCATTCCCCCTCCTGATACAAAATAGACCCATTCATCAACATTGTAGTCCATCCTGCAGCCGCTGCCGGCAACAGAGATATCAATACTGAGCGAGTGAGCAAGGAATTGCCAGTGTGAGTATTTCACAGTATGCCAGTGCAGCATGTCGCTGCCATCGGCTTGCTGATTGTCCAGAATCAACACACGGCAAACGGACTCAAACAGGCATTACGCCAGTTCGTTCGCCATCGTCTCATGACCACCAGATGAGTGAGGACAGAATCATGCACACACAACGGAACAACGGTAAATGTCGATCGATCGCAAAAACTGCTGTATTCATCGGGGCCACCATGACCGCCCTTACCCTGCTCAGCGGCTGCCTGACCAGCCCCTACTACGGGCAAATCTTTAACGCACGTACCGATCTAATTCCCTTCGAGATTTGGACCTACGACAAGAACCAGAACATTACGCTGGAATGCGCCCAGGCCAGCGCGCATGGCGGCCCGCTCAACGGCAGTGGCAGCTACCAGCCCTTAACCACGATCAATCCACCCAATCAGGCACACTTTGATTACAGGGGCGACGAAATTTACCATGCCGGTAAGCAGGTGGTGATTCCATCATCCTGCTGGCGTTACTACCCCTATTCCGACGGCACCAATTACATCACAGTGGTACGTATCAACCAGGGAACCCTGGAACAGGACTCGATCTACACGTTTGATAAAAACGGTCTCGGCTGTCTGGGGGAATGGGTCGGCAAGAAGGGCTTTTACGGCTGGTTTGGCAAGGGATGCGAGAAACGCTACACCAATACCAATAATCCCATCAAGACGGTGTTTCTCAAGGCCAAGTCCTGAACTGGGCGGGCGGGCGACTCGCTGTGCAACCAGGACGGCGGCCCAACAGGGCCGCCGCGTTGTTCTACTGGCTCATTACACCGGCCCGATCAACTGGGCATGAACATCTTGCGAAGTGATACTTCCGAGGACACCCTGTGAGGAAATTGCCTCGGTATCATATCTCACCAGCATGAGGTGGTAACGCAAGGGGCAAAATTCCGCATCGGTGATTCCATTGGTATTTGCGAGTGTGGATGTCAGATTGTCGCGTCGGTCCTCATCAAGTTCCTCAGTCACATGCACAACAATCTCAACAGTATTCTTCACGCCAATATTGATAGGTCGAACTCTTTGATCCATTGCAGACCTCCTGTACATTAGTGGTTTAGAACTTAGTTATTTTCTTGGTTATTCATACCAAAGATGCTGCATGAGTGATTAGCATTAGCAACGACTACCCTTGGCTTGGGCAACTCTAATCCATGCAGAAATACATGGCAATTGTGGCAACTACTGAACGCTGAATATCTGAGCCGGATCGCAGCCGTTCGCACTGCAGCAACGCGCCGAGCGCTGAAACAGGATTGCTGTCTGAAGATCGTTCTCATGATCTGGCAAGCCGGCGCTAAGCAATCATGCAAACTGACCGATAACAGCTTCAGCACAGCACACGGTTGCTCCGGGCTGTGCGTTGCTGGGAACTCGACTCCTCCAACCAGCAGCGTGCCAGCGCTTTGTCCAAATACAAGGCGCTGGCATTTTGTTCCACTGGCAGACTGCTTTCCATGCCGTTAACGCAATATTCTGACACGAGGCTGTCGATGCGTAGACTGATGATATCGGCTTTTGTCGCCAATCTGGTCCTGACACTGGTGTCGTTACTGATACTGCCGGATCTGGTGGCCATCCACTTCCGTGGCGGCGGTATCCCGGACGCATGGGCGTCTAAATGGACCCACGCTCTCGTATTTATGGTGATTCAGCTGCCACTGTTGGCGCTGTGTATGTCGGTCGGCCGCCTGACACTTAATAGTCCGGCAAAATGGATCAGCCTGCCCAACAAGGACTACTGGCTGAAACCTGAAAATCGCAAGGAACTGGAAGCACGTTTCAGCGTACTGATGGAAGAATTCGGAGTTGCACTGTTTGCCTTCCTGTTTGTTGTCGGACTGCTGACACTGGATGCCAATCTCAGCGACCCGGTGCGTTTGAACGAGTCGCTGTTTTTGCTGTTCTTTGCCGCTTTCATGCTCTATGTGCTGTACTGGTTGATCAAATTATTGCGGCGTATGAAGGTGCCCCGCCAGGCCAGCAATTAGCCGGTGATTAGACACCGAGGTCTGAATGCGGTGTTCGAAGCTCATCTCTGGGATAGCGCACCAGTGTCACTACCCTGGATTCGTTGCCTTCAACCTCTACCTCAAAAAGCCTGACCTTATTGGAGGGTACGTCCGCGTCCAGCGATAATTTGATGCCCATTTTGCTCACCCGAAGCAGATTGTCCTGAAGGTTGAGGAGCTTTTGGGGCAGACTCAGCTGCTCCACCAGCATACCGATATAAACTTCCGGATTATTAAGATTGCATCGAGGGTTTCGAGCTCCAGCCACCTTTTCCTCATCCGTCTGGCCATAGCGCAAACGGGTAATCTCTATCTTCAGTTGCCGGATAACGCTCTCGAACAGGGTTTTCTTCAATGCCCCGCGTGCAGCTTCTTCTGTCGCCCGCGGAGCAATCAGGTGATGGCCCGAAAAGCTGACCGTTGTCTGCGGTACGTCTTTGAGAATTATCTCCCCGCGGATTTCCGACCCCAAAATATCCTTTTCCGCCCGGCTCAGAAAGAGCAGCGCAAAAACCTCCTGTTGTTGCTGATTCTCCGGGTGTCCGAAAAATTCCTGTACCGGCACGCTCTGGCTGAACAGCCGGTGCATCGCCTCTGTATTCGGGAATAATGTGTTTACCAGGGAATTGCCGCAATACGCAGCCTGATTGACCTGCACGGCAGGCGGCATATCGGCGACCAGGCCCTCTATGTAATCAAGGAGTTCACGCGCACTCTGGCGCAAGCGTTTCTGATAACCGCCAATTGCACGCAGCCTGGCATCCGTACCCTCAACAATGTTTTCTACCGCACTGCTGAGCTTTTCCGCCTCCGCCCTGTGCCGAAGTCTGTTTGACTCCCGCGCCTCAAGCAGCTGCTGAAGATGCTCCCATTGTTCCTGAAAAAAGACCCTTAAAGCAGACGCTTCAGATATGCGTTTGTTCAATTGTTTAACCCCATGTAAAGGGGTCGGTGACAAATCACAATCATTATCATTTGTCACCGACCCCTTTAATTTGATCGCGGATCTTTCGGTACTCGATATTCATGAGCTTCTTGTTCTCGTTGAGTTCCGCTATCTGCGCAAAAACCTTTTGCTGGTCGACCTGCTGCCCCTGCGCTGCCTGCATGAACAGGGGGTTGCAGAAAACCTGTTTTGACTCCAGCGCATGCAACTCGGCTTCCTCGTTGGGTCTGCTCGAGGGCACGCTGGAAATCCCGTAGGTTATCACCAGAGCATTCTGCTAATACCCGCGCTCGATGTCTACCTCATTGAGCATGCGTTCACCGCGTGTGTAGCGGCGCAGGTTCTCGCGCACCAGGAGCCAGAATCGTTGCATTTGTGCATCGGAACCAGCGCTGATGTGGGGTGTGATAATGAGGTTCCTGGCGCTCCACAGAGGATGCCCGGTCGGCAGCGGTTCCGGATCCTGAACGTCCAGGGCGGCGCCACCGAGGTGCCCGGCGTTCAAGGCATCGATGAGGTCGTCGGTCACCACACTCTTGCCGCGGCCGACATTGATAAAATAGGCCCCGGGCTTCATTCTGCTGAAGAACCCGCGATCGAAAAGCTCCGTGGTCGCAGGTGTCAAGGGCGTGGCATTGACCACGATATCGGCTTGCCCGGCGAGTTTGACCAACTCATGCGACAACCCGACATAGTCGACGAAATCCGGTCCCTGGCGCGAGGAATTGCGCGTGGCAATCACGCGCATACCCAGGGCATTCGCCCGGCGCGCGATCTGTGTGCCGATACCGCCGAGCCCAACGACCAGCATGGTACGGCCTTGCACTTCCCACAACTGCGTGCGCTCCACCGCGCTGCGGTCCCACTGCTGTTCACGCTGCCGGTCGTGATAGACATACAGTTTGCGTGTCAACATGTACATCATGGCGATCGCGTGTTCGGCGATGCCCGGTCCGTAGATGCGCTGCATATTGGTCACCAGCAGATCACGCTCCCGGATCAGGGGCGAACTCATACATCGATCGACCCCGGCCGAATAATTGAGGATATAGCGCAGTTGCTTGCCCTTGTTCAAGGTCTCATGCGTGCAATAGCCGAGCAGCACATCCGCACCATCGAGCAGATCCGCCGCCGCTTTGCGGTTCGGCGCAACAACGAACTCCGCATCCCCGGCCACCTGCTTCAACCAGTCGACGGCATCAGGCCTGGACTCCCGCTGCCGCGCCTCCATCACCAGCACAATGCGCCTGGGCTTCTGCCAATACGTCGCCTCCCGGCTGGCCTGCGGGCTTTGCTTAAGACCCAACGCCTGAATCAGCTCCGCCGTCGCCGCATCGGGTCCCGCCGCCGACATCGCAACACCGATAAATAACGCACCACAGACCATACTTAGAATACGCACCATCCCGATAGATTAAAGGGGTTGGTGACAAATGAGAAGGCTTAGCCAATGTCGTCAATCAGAAACAGAAACAACAGGCTCAATCTCTGGCACTCTTTGCCGAGAACACCTCTACCGATGTATTTACCGGAGATACCGCACTACCAGGAAAGTTGGCATACACATTGCTGTTCATGATCAGTATTCAAGAGTCTGCAATGCTCACTGAACTCCTGGCTTACAAAAGGGTCCGATCAAAACGCTGCGTTATTCAGGGCAAGGGGAATAAAAAGATGCACCAGTCATGTAAAGATTGTATCCACCATCAACGCGAACAACTGGCATTCCACCTACGCGAACCCCTGGCGCAACTGGGTCAACTGTGCACCACGGCATGGGGCGACAAGGACCGTTTAAACAGGATTCTGTTAGACGGGCTTGCGACTGTTCCCTACAGCAGCTATCGCTATGTGCTCGATACTGACGGCATACAGATCAGCGACAATGTCAGCCCTGCCGGGATCGACCCCGGGCATTATGCGCGTGACCGGTCAAATCGCCCCTATATGAAAGAGCAGGTTCCGGCCTGGGGTTTCCTGCTATCCGACGCCTATATCAGTTTGCTCACCCGCCGACCGGCACTGACCGCGCTGCAAGAGGTTCGTTCGGAACACGGGATGCTCGGCTATTTCGTCGCCAATTTCGACTTGCGCGATTTGCCGGTCACCTCGGATCTGTATGAAGAACCGGGTAACTGGCAGCAGATCAAGGGAGACCCGGCGATCAGAAGCACCCTTTTTCAGCAGACCCGGGTCGAGAGTCCGATGGACCGCGACCTGGACCAGGCCCTGTCCATCCTGGAAGAGTTAATGACAGAGCGCGGCATCTTCCAGTGCCAGATTCGATTCTCCAGCAGCGGGGCCACCATCTGGAGGATGGATGATCCATTCCGCTACCGGATACTCGATCACGAGGCCTTGACCGACCCGGATATCTGCCTGGTTTATCCACGCCGGACCTATCCCGACAGCGCACTGATGCCAAAGGCGGAGATTCCCCGGATTCTGGACACCATGCAGGCACTGCGCATGGCCGACGAGAACATCTATCTGCGCATGGCGTCTATCAACCTGTTCAATGGTATGGTCAGTCTCAACTTTTCCTGCGACGGAACACAGCACATGCGTTACGACGAGTTGCTGCAAAAGGATCTGGCCTTCTGGTTTGGAAATGCTGCATGCAGGTAACGTTTGTCACCGCACTCTTCTATTTACCGGCAACAAAATACCTGGCCGCTGAAGCGTCGTCCTGCGGCACGATATCACGGCCAGCAGGTCGTTCCTACGCTGTAGGTTTAATTGCCAGGTTAATAGTTGTGAACTTCGTTCAACGTGCAAGCTCTTCACTCTGATAAGCAGACCAGATGAAAGCCGAAAAAACGCTCACGTTCAGCTCGTCCTTGAACAGAGGGCTGTCGTCGTTGGTGGCGCCGCTGTGGATACCGAGCCGGGTACCAAGCATCAAACGAAAGCGGCTGTTAAACCGCTTTGATACGCCAAGTGTCATGTTCGAACCAAGATAACCGGCATCGGCATCATAGGCAGGACGCGTGGAGGTAACAAACTCAGGATCTACCTGGTAAAAGTAGTCCATCAGTTTTTCAGTGGCGAAAATGGGCCCCACGCTGGTGAATACTTTCAGGTCCAGGCCGGTTACATGTTCCCGGGTGTAATTCAGCTTCGGGTTAAAAACGTAACCACGGTGGTCAATTGAGGAGAAATCTGTTGAATAAACCGCACGCGCCTGCAGATTGAAATTCAGTTTCCTGGCGCCGGGCTCGTTGATTAGCTTGAATCTCAATTGAGGCCCGATGCCGAAGAGAAAATCCAGATCCGGCATATCGCGACGTGCGTTATTGCTGCCGGAATCGACCGGAAAAGCACCGCTGAGACTGACATCGAATTCATAGCGGTCTTTATTGATAAAGCGCCCGCTTACCGCCCCACGGTTCTCCTCACCACCCACGCGTAAAATGTCGCCGCGATAGATCGGAACGGGCACAGCGATAGTCCGAACGGTATTTTGTCCGGCCGCGGGGTAATCGGGCAACCAGCCCGAAAAAGCCCCAACACCGAGTTCCCAGAGTGGCTTGGCATCGTCAGCTGTTTTCTCTTCTTTGCTATCAGCGAATGACTGTTCAAAGACGCACAGGACAAACACCAATATACCTATCAAACGGTGGTTTTTGGATGTTCCAGAATTGCGGTCGCTATAACGCTCTCTGCGCACTTTTTTACTGAGTCGTTGGGCAGTTAACATTTAAAAGAAACCGGAAAACTATCTACAATTGCAATGCGCCAGATCATGGAACCTGTTCCCCACATGACTATAATTAACATTTATAATATTCATTTAAATATTCAATATCAAAACCTCGGGAGTCACCCACCCCATGCATCGATTGTATTTTTATCTTGCCGCATTTGTTTCGGTAACGACCATGCCATTTACTGCGCTAGCGGAAACGGCGGCTGAACCGGCAACTGCGGATATACAGATTCGCCACCTGAACCCTGTTGCAAACGGCGCAGGCTTTTATACAGACCTTCCCACAGTCAACTCCCGTCAACTGCTTGGACTGATCAGGGCCTATCGGGCTTCTCTCTCGCATCGGCAACAGGAGATCATGCACTACCTGGAAGAAAATCAGCTGGATACCGCAGACATGTTGATTGCAATTATACTGCCCGGCGGCCTTCTCTATGCAGCAGTCAGGAAGGGTAATCTCGAACAGGCAAAGGTCGAACTGGCTGAAATGACCGCAAACAGGGATGAACTATCCCGTGATCTGCTGGCCATGCAGGCGGTAGCGGGTGAACTGACAGTGGCCCAGTTACGGTAATCAAAAGATTAAAGGGGTCGGTGACAATTCGCAATCATTATCATTTGTCACCGACCCCTTTTCGGACCCCTTTTCGTTTAATATTGGAATCATCTGCACTCTGACCCCGTTTATTGAAGGAACCCCATG
>Ga0316198_10001781_pt1 | contig 12847 bp, 5 predicted proteins | sample OudBieAanoxic_MG_FD_204935 | JGI IMG/M metagenome (GOLD analysis project Ga0316198, IMG submission 204935) | Coastal sediment microbial communities from Oude Bieten Haven, Netherlands - site A anoxic | ecosystem: Environmental > Aquatic > Marine > Coastal > Sediment | place: Netherlands... | reverse complement strand
AGGCTGCACGGTCTTCTGCCACCCGGTAGGCGCCCCCCATCTGGAAGATCCGGCGGCCAAGCTGTTGCCATCGGCCGAGCGCCTCTACGGAGACATGATGGAGCCCCTATGGGGAACCACTGTCGGTGTTCCGAAAAACCAGATCAAGACGGTCGATGATCGTGAGGCAGTGGCCATAGACGGTCTCGAGGTGATCGGTTGGCACACCCCGGGCCATGCAAATCACCATGTGGCCTGGCAGATCGGTGACGCCGTCGTGACCGGCGATGTTGCTGGTGTTCGCTTCCCCGGCGCCACCCATGTTCTGCCGCCAATGCCGCCGCCGGACATTGATGTTGAAAAATGGCGGCAGAGTCTTTCGGTGTTGCGTCGGCTTGACCCAAGTCGATTGCTTCTGACCCACTTCGGCGCTTTCGACGACCCGATGCGACACCTCGACGAGCTCGAGGAGCGACTGGTGCGGTGGATGGAAATTGCCAGTCGAGTGGTGGCCAATGGAGGCGACAAAAAAGCCCTGGGCGATGAACTGGCACGGATCGACGAAGAGGAGATGAATGGATCCGGTGTGTCGCCCGAAGCAGTCGAACGGTACAGGCGTCTGTGCCCGGTCAAGGAAAGCTCAGTGGGTCTCTACCGATACTGCAGCTTGGAGCATCGTTAGGGTAATGAGGATTCCTGCCAGTTTCGTCGGATACAGGATGCAAGATCCAGGATACAAGTCTGCCCGCCAACCCTGAGCGGGCTAACTCTCCCGTCAGGCGCGCGTCCTGCATCCTGCATCCTGCATCTTGTATCTTGCATCTTGTATCTCGGTGCGACGCTCTAATGTCCTCGGCGCCCAGTGGGTCTACGGGGACTCGACTTTGCTGGATTCAACGCGACCCGCCAGGCACCACGGCCGTGAGTGAACGCAAAGAGCAATGGGTTTCCCTCATTGTCGTTCCCAAGTGCAAGCCACTCGGCCACGGCGTTTGCGAAACCCGTGTTCTCAACCGCCCAGGTGCGCCCATCGTTGTTGCTGGTCATCACGCCGAGGTCGGTTCCAATAAACAGGCGTCCCGGGTTCTCCGGATCGACGACGATCGAATGGACGGGAATATCTGGGATGGCGGTGGTGCCCGTACCGTCGATCGAAACCCAGGTTTCACCGTCGTCGTTCGAGCGCCAGACATGCGGTCCTCCGAAGCCGGCATACGTCGCAAAGACCACACCCGGCGATGAGGGATTGAACGCCAGGGACGAGACAAAGCCGGAGCGTGGACGGCTCCATTGCCACGTCGTGTTCGGGCCGGCCTGGAGGGCCTGGTCATTCCTGTAGACGAAACCGTCGGTAGAGCCGACGACCACGAAGTTGGAGTTGCCCGGAGCCACGGCGAGGGCGCTCACTTGCCCCGAACCGAGATTGATGGGACTGGCCGCCGTCCAGATGCCGGCCCCATTGTCGGTCCGCCACAGGCGGCGTCCGCCCGTCCACAGGCGCGAGCTGTTGTTCGGGTCCATCTCGAAAGGTGTGATGAAAAGGAAGTTCTGTCGCTCCTCCGTGACGCCGTCCAGCCGGAACTCAAAGGTGAGCCCGCCGTCGATCGATTTTTTGAAGCCGAACCGTTGGCTCTCGGCATAGAGAATTTGTGGATTGGTCGGGTTGATTGCAACATAGCCGCCGTCACCGCCGGAAATATGGAGCCAACCGTCATATCCCCAGTCGTCGAACCCCAGTAGGGTGCCGTTGTCCTGGGTTCCGCCAAGGTAGCCCTCTCCGCCGGGGAAAGGAGCCCCGTGGTAGAACTGGGTGATGCCAAAGCCACGGTTGAGGTTCTGGAAGAATACGGCGGACCGCGAAGGGTCACAGATCGCCGCCTCGTCGTATCCGATGTACTCATTGGGATTGTTGGTGCGGAAGATCCCGCCGTCACTGGCTGAATACATCGTTCTCACGTTGACACCGTCGTAGTCCGGATGGAACACGACAGCGTGCTGGTCCGCGTGGACCCAGCTCGGGTCGCTCGGTTGGGAGGCGGCCCACCAGTATGAGGCCAGGCCCCAGTTTCGGCCGCCGTCGTCGGAACGGAAGAGATCTACGCCACCCGCCCACACCACATCGGGGTCTGTCGGGTCGACCGCGATCACGTTGCAGTACCAGCCCATGGGAGTCCACGAATCCGAATCGCCCCACCCGCAATCAACATAGGAAGCACCTGCCGCGTTGGTCAGTATGAGTGTGTTGAGCTTCCGCGGGTCCTCGTTTGTTACACGTGTTCTCCAGGTTCCCGGCGCGCCTGCAGCGGCGGATCGATAAACCGCATGAAGGGCCTGCTCGAACCGGCCATTCGGTCCCGGAACGATAGACGCAGAAAGGGCAAAGATGATCGATTGGTCGGACTGCGCAATGGCGAGGCTGGTGCGTCCCATGCCGGGTTCCGAAAGAACTGCCTCCCATTCTTCATTCGCGGCCATTCGTCGCCGATAGACGGTGGACTGTTCGAATGTGCCGCAGGAGGCGAAAAGCCAGTCTGTGGCGATGTCCGTGCGTAGAGCGAGATCGAGGCAGCCGCCGTTGACCTCGGGTTCGAGTGATTGTGACCAACTCAGGCCGCCGTTCTCGGAGATATAAACCCCGGTTCGGGTCGCGGCGTAAATCCGGTCCGGGTCCTTCAGACTGATGATCAAATCGTTGACCCAATGAAATGCGGATTTATTCGTGCTCGGGAGCTGGGACCAGGTGGCTCCGCCATCCTCGGTCTTGAAAATCCCTGCGCCCCGCAGCGGCAGCCAGGTGCCGCGAACGATCTCCCGGAAGTATCCCTCGCCGGTCCCGACATAGAGCACGTCGGGATTCGTCGGGTGGATCGCCATCGAGTTGACGGCGATGTTGGCGATCCGATCGGCGAGGGGAGTCCACGTCTGACCTGCGTCGGTGGTCTTCCATACGCCGCCGGAGACCCCTCCCGCATACATGATGTCTGGTTGGCTGGGATGGATTACAAGAGTACGAGTGCGGCCGCCGATATTTCCCGGCCCCAGCGGTTCCCATTGTCCGAGTGCGCGCGCCGCGACGAAGCTCTTTTTCGACTCTTTCTCAGCGGATTGCGTCCTGGGAACAGGTCCGCCCAGTCTTGTCGAGTGGCGAGGCATCGCATCGAGGTGGGCGTGGGCCGCACGGTAGGCGGCAGCGGTGTTGAAATCCGGCGACGGCCCCTGGCGCTTCATCCGCTGGTAGATTGCCGCCTCATCGGGTTCGTCAAAGCTTTCGCTCGGCATTGGCGGGCGGGTCGCAGCATCAATCGCTTGTTGATTTGAGGCCGAAGGTGACACCAAGGCAATGAAGGTCCACACGGAAGTGGCTACCAAAAGTGTCACCAGGGCAATGCCTGACCAACGGATAGAAAACGACATAATTCCCCCAACGTCCGGTCTCTTCGGCTACCAAGAGGTACGGCCCGGCAGAACTCAGGTTTCCCGAGACCTCATACCCCCTCAATAGTCACCGCGGATTTCCGTGGGTTTTCCCGCATCTCTGTTCTATGAGGATCCACCCTTCGCATTGTTGGCCCCAATGGCATGCGCGCTTTTTTTAAAGAAACACCAACAATGCGAAAAGTGGCACCTGGCGCTTCCGGTTTGGATGCGCTGTTCTCGGATATCGGATTCTCCCGAGCGGGTGGATGGGTCCTGAACCCTGAACCCTGTATCCGGGTGGGCGGGCGGATCGAGTGTCGAACATCGAGTAACGATCATCGAGCATCGAGTATCGAGTGACGAGTATCGAGCATTTTGAGAGTCTGCCTCTGCTACGATAAAGCCCTTCGAGGAGGTGTTCGATGGCAAAGGCCTACAGATACTTCATAGGCGCCGGTTGTCTTTTGATCGTGTTCGGCGCGGTTATCTTCGCGCTCCTGGTGCGGGGACTTTCGGCTCCGTCCCTTCCTCGAGAGGTGGTCCTGTCTCTTCGATTAGCTGGGCCGATTGCCGAGGTGACCGCCGAAGATCCTCTAGCTGAGCTGCTGGGTGAGCAGACCACCAGTTTGCGAAAATTGCGCGAGGCTCTGGTGCGAGCCGCCGAGGACGATCGCGTGCAAGGCGTCAGGTTGAGGGTCGACAGCATCGGTGGTGGTTTCGCCACCGCCCAGGAGATTCGATCACTCATTACGCGTGTTGGTGCCGCCGGCAAGTGGACCGCGGCATATATGGATACTGCCGGCGAATTCTCGTCCGGCAACCTCGTGTATTACGTCGCCTCGGCGTGCGACGAAGTCGTCATCAATCCACAGGGTGATCTCAACTTCATCGGGTTGTCGGCGGCCTCTCCGTTTGTCCGCGGCACCTTGGACAAGCTCGATATCCGCGCCGAAATACCGGGACGCGGCGATTACAAGACAGCTCGCTTCATGTACACCCAGACGGATTTCACACCAGCCCACCGGGAAATGACGGGCTGGCTCCTGGACTCGATCATGTCTCAGCTCGTGCAGGACGTCGCTGACAGTCGCGGCCTGCAGGCCGAGGAGGTTCGGAGCCTGGTCGACCAGGCGCCTTTCATCGGCGACACGTCGGTCGAGGTCGGTCTCGTCGACCGAATGGAGGACTGGACATCGTTTGTCGACGGCCTCGAGGAAAAGCACGGCACGGCCAAGGCCGTGACTGCCCGTTCCTATCTGAAGCGGGGCAACAAGGCAAAGCGCGGTCCCAAAATCGCGGTGGTGACCGCGGTCGGGATGATCATGCGCGGATCCAGTGGTGAAAGCTTCAATCCGATCTTTGGTGGCCCGGTGATGGGTTCCGACACCATCTCCAAGGCGTTCCGAAATGTACGCAAGAGCAAAGGGATCGAGGCTGTGGTCTTCCGGGTCGATTCTCCGGGAGGCAGCGCCGTGGCATCAGAAATCATTCGCCAGGAGATGGTGCGGACGGCCGAGAAGATTCCGGTGGTGGTGTCGATGTCGAACGTCGCCGCTTCCGGCGGCTACTGGATCAGCTGCGGTGCCCAGCGTATCGTTGCGGACCCGGGGACGATCACTGGTTCGATCGGCGTCTACGCGGGCCACATGAATATTTCCGGCTTTTACAACAACAAGCTCGGCGTGACCTTCGGCCGTCTCGATCGGGGTGCCAACGCCAATATCTACGGGGAACTGGAAGACTGGACTGATGAACAGCGGGCGGTGGTCGATCAGATGCTCGACCGCATCTACGAAGACTTCGTCGAACGGGTTTCGTCATCTCGGGATATGACTCCGAAAGCGGTCGATGCGATCGGCCGCGGGCGTGTCTTCACCGGCGTGCAGGGGTGGGAGAATGGGCTCGTGGACGTAGTTGGCGGTTTCGATGAGGCCTTGGTGGAGGCTAAAAAGCTGGCTGATATCGACATCGATACCGAGGTCCAGCTGGTCGAGTTTCCGCGGGTTCTGCCGTGGTGGCAGCAAATGGCAAAGAATCGGTCAGGTCAGGAGGCTGCTATCGGCAAACGTATCGAGGTGCTCGAAAAATGGCTCGCAACGGGGACTCTCGCCACCCCAGGCGTTGTCTGGATGCCGCCAATTTTCATCCAGTAACCCCGCGCCCGAGTCCGCGTTCGACGGCCCCCGCCATCAGATTGGATGCTCGGTCCTAGCTTCTCGAAAGTGCCAATGGGACGTTGAGGGGATCGGGTATCCAGCATCCAGCATCGAGTATCCGGTGAGCTCGATCAGATTCGTCAGAGCCACGGCGTGGACCGAGTTGAGGTGGTTGCGAACTGCTCTTCGATCGCGCATCGTGACCATCGATCGACCCGGCTCGAGCTCCTCGACCCGTGCGCCGATGGTGCCGGTGTACGGTGCGATTCGCCCCACACCGCGGCTGAAGAGCTAGCGGCCGAATTTCGATCTCCTGGCGCGTTTCTATTTTTCCATGACGACGCTTTCCACTCCAGGCATGCTGCCTCCATCCGCAGACGGTTGCCATGCTACGCGAGCCCATCCAGACCGACAATGAGTATCGTTGACAGTGACCAGTGCTCGTGGTCCCATGGCTGCATTCGCCATGACTGAGACTCCAAACACTCGATCCTGCGTCATCACCTGCTCGGGCGCCCGTGCGGCGGAGCGACGGTTGCTTGAAGAAATTGATCGCCTGTCGGCATCTGTGGTGGAAGAAATCGGGTTGCCGTTGCGTGTTGTTGTGCCGTCGCGAAGCTTGCGGCATCATCTGATTCGGGTGATCGCCCGCCGTCGTGGCGGAGTGGCTGGGCTTCAGATTCAGACCCTGTACGGCCTCGCAATGGAGGTGTTGGCGGAAGCCGGGATTGCGGCTCCCGGAGGGGATGCCGGGTTCGAGGTACTCGTGCGGCGCCTCGCCGCTGCGCAGCCGCCTTTGCGCACCACTCTGAGTGAGCTGGACGACGGCTACGACGCGGTGATCGGTGCGGTGCGTGATCTGCTCGACGCCGGCTTCCAACTAGGCAACGAGGAGGGAGTGATCGAGCGCCTTGACGAGGTCGCAGAAGCGGTCGCCCCGGAACGCGTCGAGCGCGCCCGTGCGTTGGTCAGACTGGCGTCGGAGGTCCTCGAGCACACCGATGCACTGCGTGTCTGGCGATCGACCCAGGCGCTCCAGTTCGCCGAGGATTGTGTTCATACCCAGGGTCCTGAGGCTTTGCCGACGAGGGCTCTCCTGGTCCACGGATTCGCCGATGTCACAGGGGTTGCTGCGGATCTCCTCTTGGCCCTCGTTCGAGTCCACGGCGGCGTTGTAATTCTCGACCGACCCCCGGATCCGGCTGAGCCGGGCCGGGAGGATTTGGGGGGTGCCTTCCTCAGCCGCATTGACGAGCGGCTGGCCCACCTCGATCACGTGGCGGAAACGAGCGGTGACGCACCGCCAGAGATCCGGCTGGCGGAAGCGCCGGATATTGAATCGGAAGCGCGGTGGATCGCGGATCGAATTCGTGAGCTGATCGACTCGGGTGTTGATCCTGAAGACATCGGAGTCGTGAGCAGAAGTTTAGAGGGACTGATGTTTCCCCTCCGACGCCACTTCCGCCGCCTCGGAATCCCGTTTTCCGGCTGCGGCGCAACGGTCCCAGGGGCAGGTGTGAGGCGCCCTTTGGGACGGTTGGCCGATCTCCTGCGAATGGCCGATGGGACCGATGTGGATCTGTGGATCGAAGCACGAGGAGTAACCCAGGGCCGAACCGAGCTGTTGCTCGGTCTCCGGGTGCTCGGTCTTCTTCGGGTGATGGATGTAGCGATGCTGGGAACCGAAGGAGTGCCCGCGAACGGCGTGACCCTGCCGATCGCTTTTTCTGAGGAAGACGAGCGTGATGGCGCGGATCGAGAGCGCAGAGTCCTCGCGACGAGTGCTCTCGAGCAGGCTGCGGCCGAAGCCGGACAGCTGCTGAAAACGTTTGCGCGGTGGCCGGAGACCGCGTACGCCCGGCGCCACCGGCGCCATACGATTGACGTGCTCGATGCAATCGACTGGATTGAGGACTCGCCCGAGCGAGAGCGGGCCCTGGAGTGCCTCGATGCGCTCTGCCGCGACCTGCCCTCGGACCTCGAGGTCGATCGGAGCGAATGGCTGAAGCTGGTTTCAGATCGGCTGCATCGTGCGGGTGAGGTGGCTCTGGGTGGGCGTGGTGCCGGAGTTCAGGTTCTGACCGTGATCGAGGCCCGCGCCCGAACCTTCAAAAGGCTGCTCGTGGGCGGGGTCAGCCGCGGCGTCTTTCCACGGGTCGTGCACGAGGACCCGATGTTGCCCGAGGCCGTCCGCGCACGGCTCGCCGCCGATGTGCTGCCGGAAATGCCGGTCAAGGGGCGGAGCGCTGACGAGGAGCGCTATCTCTTCGCTCAGTTGCTTTCGAGCTCGCCGGCGGTCGAGTTGTCGTGGCATTTTTACGGCCCGGACGGGACGCTCACACCATCGCCGTTCGTAGACCACTTGCGACTGCGTGAGGACGTCGGCGACCCGGAGACGGTGCCACAGCTGTGGCCGGTCGAGGACATCGCGCCGCGGCCACGCCCCGCTTATGAGCTCGCCGTGTTGGCGGCTCCGAGGGTGGACCGGGATGGGTTTCGGAGTCTGTTGGGCGCCGCCATCTCGGAGGATCTTGTCGGCGAGGGCGAGGGACCCACTTTCGTCCCCTCTGACGAGCTTGCGGCGGCGCGGACCGACGTGCTGGCCGCAGTTGAAGCGGCACCCGGGGCGGATAAACCCGGTCCGTGGTTCGGGTTCGCGGGCGCTGGCGGCAGACAGATTGACGATCCGATGTGGGTGACCCGCCTGGAAGCGACCGGGACCTGCCCCTGGCGAGCGTTCGTACAGCAACGGCTGGGAATCTTTCCTCTTCCAGATCCCCACCTGGGGCTTCCGGGTGTCGATGGAATGCTGGTTGGCCAGGTCGTGCACGGAGTGCTCGAGCGCATCGTTCTGGCTGTCGTCGAAGATCCCCCTGGTGATCTCGGGAGCGCCATCGCCGGCCAGCCGTTCGAGGTGCCGTGGCCGCCACCGGACCGCGTGGACGAACTCCTTCAAGGGGAGGCCCAACGGGTCGCGAGGAGGGAAGGTCTGGCCACGATCGGTATGGCGCCGCTGCTCGAAGCACGGGCCCGGCAGTTCCTCGAAACAGCTCGGGTCATCGAGTGGGGCGCGGATGGGACGCTGCCGAGTGTTCTCGCGCCCGAGGTTGAGGGGGCCGTTGCGGTCAGGGGCATCGAGAGGCCGCTGGCCTTTCGGGCCGACCGGGTGGATATCGGCGCTGCGGGTCCGGAACTCGCGGACTACAAGGCGGCCAAACCGCTCTCTACGGTCAAGACGGAAGAAATCCGTAAATCCCACCTGCTCGATCTTATCGCCAGGGGGCGGCTGCTCCAGGCAGCCGCCTATGCGGGTTCTTCGGGCGCCTTCAACGGCGTCGGGCGGTACATCTATCTCAAACCCGACGAGCGTTGGACCGACGAGATGCGCAACGTGATTGTCCACGGCGATGACGAAGAGGTCGTGAAACGCTTCGAGGGGGCGGTGCGGACTATCGCCGAGGCTAGAGCCCGCGGCATCGTCTTTCCGCGACTGGAGGAGGCGGACAGAAAAAATGCGGAGCACTGCCGATTCTGCCGCGTGGCCGAGGCGTGTCGAAGAGATGACTCCGGATTTCGCCGGCGCCTTATCGAGTGGATGCAGGAGAGATTCGAGAGCGGAGATAGGGATGCAGAAGCGGCGCAGACGTTGTGGTGGCTCGGCGTGGAACGAGACGGAGGCGAAGAGTGAGCGATACCCCATCGGACCGCGTGGCCGCCGACCAGGCCTCCCGCCGCCTCGCCCAAAGCGAGTTCGAGCGATCGGTGGTCGTCGTGGCCGGTGCCGGGACGGGCAAGACCGCGTTGCTGGTGTCGCGCGTGGTCGTGTGGTGTGTCGGTCCGGGCTGGGACCGCCACGCAGGTGACGAGGGGGATCGCGGATCGGTGGCGAGGCGGGTCATCGAGAGGGTTGTCGCCATCACTTTCACCGAGGCCGCGGCGGCCGAAATGGCGAGAAAGATCGGTTCCGCCCTGATCGAGCTCGCCGGCGGCGACAGCCCGATCGGTTGGGACCCTGAGCCCGGGCTGCTGCCCGGTGATGAGGACGAAATCCGGGCGCGGGCACGAGCACTGTCCGATGAGAGCCACCGTTTGGTGGTGTCGACAATCCATGCCTTCTGCCAGCGTTTGCTTTCCACCTACCCGCTCGAGGCCGGCCTCCACCCGCATTTCGAGGTGGACCCGGAAGGTGTCCGCCTCGAGTCGATCGCTGAGGAGCTGGTCGAAGACAGGTTGCGCGGGCTCGCCGAGGAGCCGAGCCGACCGAGTTGGGAACGGCTTGCGGTCGAAGGGAAGGGACCGCCTGAGGTCGTCAGCGCCCTCTGCGATCTTGCTGAAGCCGGCGCCGACGCGACGCTTTTCGAGGAAGACCCTTTCGGCAATGCTTCCGTGCGGGCGATCGTCGACAGCTTACGAATCGCCCTCGAAGCGTTCAACGCCGCAGCGGGAAATTGTATGGAGCCTCTCAAGGGCGAAGTGAGCATCCTCACTCGCGATGCTGTCCCGTTTCTGACAGCCTGGATAGAAGCCCAGTCGACCCCTCCGAACTTCAACGACGTGTGCACGGTGGTGTCGAGCCTCGACGATCGGGTCGTGCCACGCCTCAAGAAGTGGTCAAAGCTCGGTCTGACGGGCAGCGAGGGCTCGTGCATGGGCGACGCCAGGTATGCAGTGGCGGCTGCGGCTGGTCACCTCGCGGCCGTGCTCACCCCACTGATTGATCCGCCGCGCGAACAACTGACCGCGGCCCGAACGGTCATCGCTCCGTTGCTGGACGATATGTCGCGGCGCCGGATGTCGGCCGGCATCCTCACGTTTTCGGATCTCCTCCGGAAGGCGGACAGTCTGCTGAGGACGTCGGCTGGCGTGCGCGGGGAGATTGTGGCCGGGATTGACCACCTGCTGGTGGACGAGTTCCAGGACACCGACGACGTCCAGTGCGGGATGGTCGCCTCCCTGGCCCTGACCGGATCCGAGGAACACCGCCCAGCGTTGTTCATCGTCGGAGATCCCAAACAGTCCATCTACGCCTGGCGCAGTGCGGACCTCGCGGCCTACGACGCATTCGTGGAGCAGATCAAGGAGTCTGGCGGCGTGATCGTCGATTTGGTGCGCAACTTCCGGTCGGTGACTCCGATCCTCGATGAAGTCGAACGGCTGGTAGCGCCGATCATGCGTGAGGAGCGAGACGTCCAACCGCGCTTCGAGGCCCTCGAGGCGACTGACGAACGACGGGGAGCGCCGGGCTTCGATCGGCCGCCGTGGAGCGGCGTCGAGCACTGGCTGAGCTGGCCTGTAGGGCCGAAAGGGGTCGCACCAGAAAAGGGTAACCGCGACACGGAGACCTCGGCTCTCGAGGCAGAAGCGTTGGCAGTCGACATCGTCCGCCTCCATGAAGAGGGTGGAACCCAACGCTGGGGCGACGTCGCGGTTCTGTTGAGAGTGACCACAGCACAGGAGGTGCTGTTGGAGGCGTTTCGCCGCCACGACATACCCTACGACGTGGCGCGCGAACGCGACTACTACCGTCAGCGGGAGGTGGTCGAAATTGCCGCGCTGGTGCGGTGCGTGCTCGAGCCTACCGATCTATTGGCGCTCCTCACCGTGCTGCGCTCCGACGTTGTGGGAGTTCCCGATACGGCGTTGGCGCCTTTGTGGGATGCGGGATTCGGGTCTCTTATGGCACGTCTCGAGCCGGAGGAATCGACGGCGATCAATACCGTGTGGGGATGTATCGAAGAGGCCCTGGCGGCTACTCCGACCAACGTGCCTGGAGGCGCCGCTTTGCCGCACTGGCCCACGGCGCTCAAGGGGGCCGTCGGGATCATTGCCGAGCTTCGTCGTGCTCTCCGGGAGGACCCGCCGGACATCTTTGTCGAGAAGATCCGCACCCGTTGGTTGGCCGAGGTGACAGGGGCGGCCCGATTTCTTGGTCGGTTTCGGCGCGCCCGCATCGACCGCTTCCTGGCCGATCTGGAGAACACTCTGGTGGCCGGTGACGGCGGCGACGCGAGTCTGGCGAGGTTCCTCCGCCGCGCTGTGGAGGAGGGCAGGGAGAGCCGCCTGCCTCTGCCGCCAGATCTCGAGGCCGATGCGGTGCACGTGATGACCATTCACCGGGCAAAGGGGCTCGACTTCGAGCATGTCTACGTCGCCCAGATTCACAAAGGGGGAAGGGGAGGCGGTCGCCGAGAAACCGCCGCTCTGATGTCCGTCGGCGGGCGTCCCGAGTATCACCTCTTTGGTTGGACGACCCCAGGATTCGCGTCGCGTGAGTGGACGCAGTCTCGGAAGACGCAGGCGGAGATGGTGCGGTTGCTCTACGTGGCTACGACCAGGGCGAAGCAGCGGCTGGTGGTGTCGGGCGGTTGGTCTACACCCGGGAAAGACGTGCCCCCGGAGGCTGCAACCGACTTCGCCAATTTGATCGGACGGCGCCTCGACCCCGAAGCGACGTCCGCGCAGATCGAGGCCGGCAGCCAACGGGAGACGAGCGACGAGACCGGGGTGCAACAGGTGATGCCAGCGTTCGCCAAAACCACGGCCGAGGCTGATGGCGTGAAGGACTCGATGGGAGGTTGGTTCCCGTCGGATCGTCAGATGCGGCAGACCGACGGGTTGGCTGTTGCACGGCGTGCCGCCGGCGAAAGGATGGCGTCGCTGGTGATTCGTTCCGCCTCCTCCGAGGCCCACGATCGATTGCGGCGCGCCGACGGTGAGGAGGGGGAGCCGGCGACGGTTGCGGTCGGATTCAGAGACCTTGCGATGGCCATCGGGACCGCTGTTCATCGATTTCTCGAAACTGCGGATCTCGGTGCCGATCTCACGGCGCAGGTGGGGAAGAGCAGAGATCGAATGGTAGCCGAGGTGGTCAGCGGGCTGGTTGAAGCGCAGGTGCCGGGGGCCGAGAAGATCATCGACGATCTCCTCGCGACCCTCATTTCGGGTCCATGTCTGGAACGTCTATCGGCCCTGGCGCCAGCCGTCATTGCGCGCGAGCTTCCGGTCTTCGGATGGGAGGAGAGCGAACACGGGCCGGGAACCGTGGTCTCGGGAATCGTCGACCTCGTATATCGCGATCCGGACGATGGCCGGATGGTGGTAGCGGACTACAAGACCGATGCCTTCGATGGTGAAGAATTGCTCGAGGAGCGCGCCAGGGGTTACGAACCGCAGGTTCGAACGTACGCCAAGATCCTTCGTGCCGCTCTCGATCTTGAAGAGGAGCCTCACACAGAGCTATGGTTCCTTGCCGCCGACCGCATCGTTCGCCTCTGACGGAGTTAAGGGGTTACGTG
>Ga0316198_10001780_pt1 | contig 12847 bp, 9 predicted proteins | sample OudBieAanoxic_MG_FD_204935 | JGI IMG/M metagenome (GOLD analysis project Ga0316198, IMG submission 204935) | Coastal sediment microbial communities from Oude Bieten Haven, Netherlands - site A anoxic | ecosystem: Environmental > Aquatic > Marine > Coastal > Sediment | place: Netherlands... | reverse complement strand
ACGGCATGGTAAAGGATTGGGTGGTATCTGCCAAATAACCCCCCAACGCCGGTCCCAGGGCCTGGCCGATTCCGAAAAACAGGGTGATGAATCCCAGCCCTGCAGGCGCCAGGCGCGGTCCCACAAGATCACCAGCGGCGGCCGCCATTATTGTCGGAATACTCCAGGCGGTCAGCCCGAACATAACCGCTGATAGATAGACACCGAATTTGGCTCTAACCAGGGCATAGATAATATAAGAGAGTCCGAGGACCAGGTAGGCTAAGGCGGCGCCTTTGTTTCTTCCCAGACGGTCGGAGATGCCGCCCCAGATCACGCCGCAAAAAATGCTCAATCCCCCGACCAGGGCCCACAGCCCCCCGGCCGCTTCCTGGGTAAAACCCATTTCCTCAACCAGATAGGCGGCGAAAAACACCATGTAAATAATGTAGGACAGACCATAGAAGAAATACACCGCACCCAGGTACCACACCGAACCTAACTTAATAACACGGGTCCACTGAAGGGAGGGCACCTTTTTTGCTTCCGAAGAAGTCACTGCTGGAGGGACTTGCGTTTTTTCTGTGCCCACCTGCTGCAATCCCATTTGATCCGGGCTGTTGCGCACAAATCCGTAAATAATCCCGGAAATTACCAGCACCGCGCCCCCCAGAATGTACCAGGATAACCGCCAGCCGTTTTGACCGAAGGCGGCCAATATAGGCGGTACTACCAGACCCGAAATAAGGGTACCGGCCCCGATGCCGCCGGAGACAATCCCGGTGGCAAAGCCACGCTTTTTCATGGTAAACCAGGCCGAACCCAGGGCCATGGCGGGCACAAACGCGGCGCCGTTGCCCAGACCGGTCAAAAGGCGCATGGCAAAGGCAGAACCAAACGATTGCGCCAGGCCGGTTAAAACCATGGTCACCCCCATGAGGACCAGGGCCAGGGTGATGACAAGGCGCGTTCCGAAGTGAGCGGCCAGAAAACCCCCGATGATGGCCATGGTCAAGTAGCCGATAAAATTTCCGGTGCCCAACAGGCCCAGCTGGGTGTAGTTGAACTGGAGACCGTCTTTCATGGCCGGAAGGATGATGGTGTAAGACATTCGACCGAATCCATGGGCGGCGATGGTGGTTAGAAGCCCCATGAAAATGACGACCCAACCGTAGTGGATTCTACCCGCAGCTTTCATTCTGTCTCCCCTCTTTACAGTGAATATTTTCTGGATTTCCTAATTTTTAACGATACATCACCGATGGAAAATATTAAATAATAAAATCTAATTCAAATTTTATCTTGATTTCCCCTTTAATTTATTGATATTTCGGTAAATTGTATTTTTCCAGCAATCCAGGATTTCCTGGAAACAAGGATTTTTTTATGATGAGCAAATTTGAAAAAAAGCTGGTTGTCGCTGCCCTTGTGTTCGTTGCCATTTATCTGGGGGCGGCAGCCATTACCATTCATACACGGATAACCCAGGAAGAAAAAATAGAGCGGTTTGAGTCCCCGGATTTAACTCCCGCCGAAGGTCAATTGTTAATCGCCGAATTGTTTCTTCCGGTCATGATAATTTTCACCCTCACCATCTGTTTTATCATCGTAAGAAAACAACGGGCAAATAAATTGCTTAAAATGGAAAAAGAAGAGAAGGCCGAAGAAAAGATCGAAAAAATCCGGTAATACATTCATTCATTGAAAAACACAAGGAGATCTGCGGTCGAAGTGTTTTGTATGTGGTATTCAGTGTTTGGTGATTTGACAGTGACAGCGCAGGGCGAAGACAAAATCCAACACAAAAAACAAAACACCAAACACCCCATGAATTCGACTCCTTCGAATTCGTGGGCCTAACTTTCAATGAATTTTGCTTCCATCCATCCTTTCTTATCATAATTTTCAGGCAAATATTTAAGGGCTTTGCCATTTAGCAGTTTCATGAACACCTGACCCCACTGTAAGAAGAAGGTTGGCTGGGACTTGTCCTGCGGTATGGCTACCAGGTCCGGATGCCGGGTCAGGGCCGATGTGTTGACACTTCCTTTTTCCCAGACGAATTTGGTTTTTTGGGATCGGCGGCTATATTCTTGGTTGACGCCGTTGGCCTCTGCACCGGAAAGTACGGTAAAATAATAACCTTTAAATGGTTTAGCCTTGTAGCCAAAGCGTCTTTGCCCGGCGGGATCCGAATGGGCGATATCCTTGCCGAACAGCTTCATGGGTTGCTTGCCATCGCGATAATAAAGGTAGTACAATCCTGCCAGATCATCCCCGTAATAGGAGCGATCTTTGCGACGTGCGCGGTCGACTGACTTCATAGTTGTGACGATATCCCGGTGATTGTCAATGGTGCGCTTGTATTTTTGATAGATTTTATCATCCAGGGGCCTTTGCTTGATATCGAATTTAATTTTCTTTTTCAGGGTTTTGGTCGAGAGATCCATTTCAAAACTGGCCGCCTGCCCCCAGAAATATATTTTACGTTTACCCCCTTTGCTGCTGGAGCGGTTACCCTGTTTGAGCCGTTTACCAAAACTATCGTACGCCATCACCTGGATAATTTGGGATTGGCCTGTACTGTAGCTGATTTCATTCTGGTTAAAACTGACTGTGACCCGTTCACCCGATGGAAGGTCCCGGGTTTGAGGCTGACCACCTTCTTTTTTGGTAAAGATCAGCCGCTTGATATCTGTTCTAATTTTCAGTTGAACCATGCCGAAGACAGCGCCGGCATTGGCCAGCTGGCCCTTTTCCAGTCTAAAGCTTATATCTTGTATACCTTGAAGGGCGGTGCCAGTCAAAAACTGTGGCTGGTTGTGGCCGAAAAAATGAACCTCCCAGTCAGCCCGGCCGCTGAAGGGTCCTTTGGCTAGCTGAATTTCAAGATTATCGGCCCTCCCGCGCTTGCCGGCGTCTCTCCATGTGACCGCAAGGTTCTCTAAATCCTGAGTTGAAAAGTCGCTGTAGGTCGGCGCCGGGTGATGATTATATCGAATACGTTTTGAGCTTTCCGGTTTGCGCGACAATCTGAGTTCTTGGCCACCGTTTAAATCCACCTCAAGTTCAAAAGGGCATTCAAGCATACTGGCGGCGACAACCACTTTGAGCCGGTCAATAATACCCTGAAACCGCGTGGATACCGAGGAAGAGGCGCTCATGGATTCCCTGGCTGCCAGGGCCTTGCCGGTTTTATCATACGCTATCAGCCGCACAGATTTTCCTCCGGAGTATGTTATATCGGCAACGTCTTTTTCAAGGCGGCCGAGGGTGACCTGAATACCGCCGGATTTTTTCAGACGGCCTTTTTCTTCTCCGCTGTTGAATTCAAGTATCTGCAGTGCATCCGGCAGCAACAGCATAAATTGAATTCGGGCCGTTCCCAGCGATTCCGGCGGCGTTCCGTTTTTGACACTCAAAAAAATACTGCCGGGAAGTGCACGGCCGGGGTTGATTGTGGGGTTAAATTTGTTTTCCTCAGCCCGCTGAATATCCTTACCATCCGGCGATTGAATGGATCGCACTTCATAGGTTAATTCCGCCAGGGCGGCATTGGGAATGTTAACCGAATCCAGGTCAAGGGCCATCCGGGGATTTTCGCCAAAACTCCAGAAATGTCCCGGGAAAAGACTCTGTTTGACAATCCGGGGGATTTTGGGTTTAAGAGATTTTTCGTCAACCGTGGTAAATAAGGGAGGATCATCCGCATATTCAGCCGCCACCGGTCCTGCAGAGGGAGTCAACGCCATTTCAACACCCTGATCGAGATTGTCCGATATCAAGGGGGCATTCAGATCGAGCTCCGAAAAAGGACCGGCTTCCAAAAGAGCGGTCTTTGGTTTATCGGATACCGGCGCAAATTGAGGCTGCTGCCTGTCTTTATAGAATCTGAGACCGGTAAAAGCGACGATCATCAGCACCAGAATGATCCCGGCGGCAATCGCGTACAGTCCGATTTTTTTTCGAGAGCGCCGAACAGTCGACGTTGAATCTGACGGGGCGGACTCATGTTTTAAAGATAAAACATTTGCCGTCGGCAGCCCAATAGGATGCCCGCAAGCCTTGCATTTAAATGCCTTCACTGTAGGCGGGATTTTTTGCGGTCGAATCCGATAAGTTTTGCTACAGTTAGCACAGGTGATGGTGAGAATAGCCGGTTGTTGGGATGGCTGGACAGCGAGCCGGGTGGCCGGTTTTTCGGCCGGGAGCGCCAAGGCTTCTTTTTTCAGCGGCATAGAATGCCCGCAGGCTTTGCATTTAGCAGCTTTTATACCCGGTGGAATTTTGGCTTTATTGATCGTATAGATCTTTTGGCAGTTGGGACAGGTGATTTTCATGGATTGAGACCATAATATTTGGTTTTAACCAAACACAGGATGATTTCGTTTTATTCAGGCATTATCACATCGGGCTGAATTGCTGGAGGTATTGTTCCCATTCCATGGGAAGCAGTTGTTTTTTGGCGTTGTTACAAACTTTGCAACATGGCACCACATTGCCTTTGGTGCTCTTCCCGCCGCGGGATATGGGCACGACATGGTCCATGGTCAGGTCTTTGGGCGAGGCAGGGCGGCCGCAGTAATGGCAAATTCCCTTGGCCAGGCGGCGTTTCCACCACTGCGATTCCCTTAACGCCCGTGCTTGGTGACGCTCCCGTTTCAGATCGTCTTCGCCAAGATCATAGGCGAAGGGCTGGATTAGCTTTTTTCGTTTCATATGTTTTTTAGCTGATTAATTAATTGGCTGAATAGTTGATGGGTCAGCTGATCTTCTCTGCCTGTCCGGAAATGACGCAAAGGTTTGGGGGCGTGGCAGAAAGCACCTGGAGCATCTGTTGCCCCCACAGCGCACACCCCCTCGGACCGCGCAACTGCAGAGAATATTTCTCAACTCGATGTCTACTTATTTTCGCTCGCATTAGTAGCTAAGCCCAGTCCAGATATCCAGGATTGGATTTCGTCCAGCAAAATTTGATAGTAAGCTTCCGAGCCACCCAGGCCTTTGCGGCCGAAAAAATAGTTGATTTCAAGCAGCATGGGATCGGGATCGTCATTCTCAAAGGAAAAAATGACATCAAAGCCGGCCAGGTTTATGCCTGTTTTGTGGCATATTTGCTTTACAAGGGCAACTGCTTTATGCTGCAGTCCGGGTTCGCCCTCAGCATCAATAACCGCTCCTTTGCCCAGATTTGTATAAAAACCACCATCATTTTCCTGTTTCTGGACACGCCAGTATGATATCAGCCGCTGCCCGATGATAACCACCCGCAGGGTACGGTTGCGGGATGCAACATATTCCTGAAGTAAAAATCCGTATTGACCGGATTTTTCAAATTCAGCGGTTTTTTGCAAAATCTTACTTAATTCTTCTTCTGAGTTGATCAGAAAGACGGTTTCCCCCTCACCGCCCCAGTCCAGCTTGAAAACAAGGGGAGAATTTAGGCGGCCCCAGGAGGGTCGCTTCTTGAAACCCTGGTGAAAAGAATCGACATTCAAAAATATTTCAGATGCCGGATGGGCAATATTGAATTCCCGGAAAAACTTTATCTGACCCAATTTCCCTGGATATTTAAACCGGATGTTATAATCGGGAAATATATGGGGGCAATTTGCGTGGGCCATTTCAAATAACGACTGGTAGCAGCCCTGGGAAAGAATGACGGCGTCCGCAGCTTTAATCGCTTTCAAATCCGCCTCACCGGGTTCCCGTCCGGCACAGGTGATATTCTTATCAGCTTCAAATAAGGGATGAAAAGATAGGATCATTTCAAAAAATTAGGGGGCCGGGATTGTTTTCTGTATTTCTGTTATTTTTAGGACGGTTTAAAAGAGTTCACGCCAGTTTCTCATGGTGAATTGAGCACTCCCCCCCATGATCGTTGGATTGTTATAGGGGCCCCCTCCGAAAGATCGTAAACCCATTGATTGGGATTTTACGTAAATATGTTCATCTACCACTAGCGGGGATGCAGTGACATTGCCGATCTCTTGATCCAAAACCAAATCCCCTTCAAATGATAAGGCGTAAAATCCTCCGCCGTTAATCGTACTCTGGTTGTCAACGTTTCCTGCGCAGGGGTCTTCGGTTTCGGCCGTTGACGTACCGAAATAGATGTTACCGGCTGCGGCAAATGCTGTTGTAAAAATTCGTTCCCCCGCCTCAAGCTCTTGAAACCATTCCAAATAAACGGAGTTTTGATCACACTGGCCCTTCTGATCTTGATCACGGTAAGCAAAAAAGTGGTAACGCGTATTTCCCTCGTCGATATTCTCATCATAGTAGGGGCTGTCGCCGGTTCCAAAGAATATCCTGATGTTGTAGAGAATATTGCCCTGGGCGTTTAAACCGTTTTCGACGATTGCCACCGGCGAACCATAGATAGGGTGCCAGCGGTGGTCCGGGTCAATTTCGTTAGATTCATCGTCGGTAAAGTCATCATTGATGACGCATTGGTTGATGTCATACCGTTTTATATTGGGATCATCGGGAATGTTGACTTTGTAAAGGCGCCCTTTATCCGACCCGATGTAAATCCGGTCAATATATCCGTTGCCGTCCGAATCAATGATTGTCGACTGTCCACTGGGTACCCCTCCGATACCACCGGCATCGGCATTTAGAAAAACTCGGCGGACGACACTGCCATCGGCGATATTGATCATAAAAATGGACGGGTATCGGGTTGCATCGGAGGTCTTGCCCGATACAAAAAAGGCGACCCACTTGGTAGTACTCTTATCCACGATTCTGCCGATCTGGGCCACCGATGGCGATGAGCGGCTGCGAAACAGGTTGGGGTCGGCAAATTCCCACCGATATTTCGGCTCAGAGGGATCGGTGACATCCAGACAGAACACGGTATCCCCGCCGTTGCCCTCGGCTGAGAGCAATACGGTTTTCCATCGGCCACCGATAAATACATCCGCCAGGGCCGGGGAAGCGTCCACATAGGCCTGATCGTCCGCTTTGCGCAGATTGTTTTTGAGCCGCGGGATGAGATTGGCCGGGATGAAGGCCCAGAGTTCATCCCCGGTGCCGTAATCCGGGCATTCGTTACAATTGTTACTGCAATAATCGGGGCAATCCTCTGTTCGATCCTCCCATTCGAAATATCCTCTCATTTCTTTAACCGAAATGGATTTCGTATTATTGCCATGACGGAATCTGCCAGCATCAAAGGCGTGGAGCATGCCGTCTCGGGCACCCACATACATAACTGTTTGCCGCTTAGCCTTTGAATTTTGAAAGGCCTCGTAACTGTCACGTTCCGCCGAGGGTATGGCTGTGCCGAACAACCATGCCGGTCGTCCGGGTGGTGTGGCGCCGGCCGGGACGGAATGATCAACGGGTCCCAAAAGCCACTCCTTGGCGGTACTGGATCCGTCTTTATAGCCGCGCACCCAGTTGACCAGCCAGTTTCCATCGGCCGCATTTAATGCACCGTCTTCATTGAAGTCGTGAATATAGCCGTCGGGGATAATGTAGGTATTGTCCAGTCCCAGCATGGCGTTGGTTACGTTACCGGTTTTGAAATCCAATAGCTGTGGTTGCGTCGTGTAGTAATCGTAACTTGCCGTTATGGGCTGATTATTGTTGGGGGCCGTATTAAACCTTACCTTGAATTCTCCCGTAAAGCGGTTGATGGTTCCGTTTCCCCCTAGATTACCTTCCAGCACATCGGCATGGTTATCGTAAAAAGTCTCGGTCTGGTCGGTAATGATGATTGACGTCGCCACCAGGGGATGGTTGTTCAGTGTTCCTGAAAACGTACTTTTTATGTTATCCCCTCTGTCTTTTTCTTCACCGGTGACCCGGGAGACCGTAATATTTGGAAATTTAATATTTCTAGCATCTGGTGATCTTTGATTTAATTGCTCGCCGGCATCCCAGATTTTAGCGGTTGCGGTGGCGTTTGGATTGCGAGGGTCATAGAGCTGGGTGGCCTCCAGGTGACCCCGCATGACTTTGTCTGTCCAGCTTGCCGCCGGTGTTTCATTGCTGCCCGAATAAATCATGTTGGCAATGACCACGGGTGAACTGCGCGAAAAAATGGCATTGGTGGCCACGCTGACATCCAGGGAAAGATCAATTATCCTGGGCTCACAGGCCTCCTGCTGGCTGGTAAATTCGGCTTTCCAGATGAGTTTGCTGCCTGAAAGCCCGCGGCCGGCAATGTCCACCCGCCTTGTACGATACGTAAATTCAGAGGCACCCGGTGTCCAATTGCTTATTTCATCACCTAATATTTTAGTTCCATCCGCTTCCAGGGTATAATTGTAAACTGCATCCCAGCCGGTGATTTCCACCCAGTTTTCGCCGTTGTCAATGGATAGAAAATAGGTGATGTTGGTTTTACCCCTGCAGGGCATCTGGTCATAAAGCCCTACGGTGATTCCGGTAAAATAGGCTTCGCTCTGTTCGGGGGCAATGGCCCTGTTGGATTTGAGCTGAGCCAATCCGCCGGTTTGCCGTTCAATTTGAAAGATTACGTCATTGTGGTCGGCGTCACCTCCACCCTGGAGGTCTTCCCAGCCCAACACCCATTCGTTGGGTTTATTGCCCGGCGCACTGATAATCGCGTGGGCAAATGATTTATCTCTTGTTAATATCAGTGAAGTCTCATCGTCATCGTCAAAATCCAAACCGAAAAGACTGCTCATTCGATCGTAAGCGGAGGTGGGCATCCAATTGCTATCCAGGGTACATGGAGTTTCGGCGAGCAGCGGTCGGCCTAAATGAAATGTTTTGGTGAAAGTATTGCCGCCGCATTCACCGCTGGTTGAGGTGTAGATATCCGTATTCCATTCCTCTTTGGTAAAATAGAGATGATTTTGATTGTCCACCTTCAGGTAAAAGACCAGTTCGCTACCTCCTGCAAAGGTTCCCAGCACCTGTCTGTTATCCCGGGCATCGATGCGGCCGTCACCATTGGTATCGCCATAGGCGGCGGATTGATCATCGGTGCTGAGGTCCAGCACACCGTCTGCATTGTTATCGTTTACATTATGATAAACTTCTGATTTTGGGCCATCGGCGCCCTTTTCCGCCAGCATCCACCCGAAATCAGATAATCTATATTCTGCGCCCTCATAAAAGAAGGTGACCGAAACTTCCTGGGTGAAGGGGATGACGATATTATCGGGATCGATGGCCTGTTGCCCGGTATTTAGAACCAGATAGCCGTTTTCATCGATATCCATATTCACCAGATTAAAGTCATCGCTCTTAAATTCTCCTTCGTAATCATGATATACATTACTGACACAACCGGCCACGGCGGCAACCGCATCCGCCCAAGTGGCACTGAGGAAGGAAAACAAAACCGCCCCGAATAAGACAATCCTGGGCAGCTTTCGGAGTCGCATATTCTCTCCTTCGCCTGTAAAGAGCATTGGTATTAAAAGATAAATTGTAAGCTGCTAACCGGTCGGAGCCTTGCTAATTGGCTGCCAAACGGGTCATTGTAAAATCCGTCATCACATCAGCGTCGCTGGAAACAAAGTTGTTGCCCGGTCCGGCCCCTTCCTGGGCGCTGTAGCCCGCAACCGCTGGTCCGTTCATAGAACCCTCCAAAAGCATTTCGATACGGCACAGGGCCCCGCGAGGTCCTTTGGCTACTGAACGAGCATAAATCAGTCCATCTCTGTCAGTGATAGGACCCCCGCCTGGGTCGTCGTTATTCCAAATCCTGACCAGAATGTCGATGTCGTCTAATTTTTTGTTGATCACCGCGACACTTCCGGCAAAATCACCGATGCGGTCTCCATCGCTGTCAACCGCTCCCTGGAGTGCAAAACTCCAGTTGGGGGCACCCCCCGAGGCAAGAATTGCGCTGTTACCGGCAACATACTGAATTATTAAGAGCTCGGTTACATGCTGTAAACCGGATTCGGCAGCATAAAAGGCTTTTTCATAGAGCAGTTCATTTGTTGAAATTTGCAATTCCGTCCTACTCATATTGATTGCAGAGACAGATATTATGGTCAAAAGGCCAAGGAGCAATAGTGCGGCAATGATGATATAGCCGTTTTGATTTTTTTTAAGAATATTTATTTGCGGCACGGATAAGGTCCTTTCGGTCCGGGTCTTCTTTCAAGAACTCTGCCCTTTAACAAAACTGATGGTAATTGGTTTCGCATATGGATTCACACCGGTCACATTGATCACGATGGTTTTGGCGGCCGTGACCGGCACATCATCCTGGATATTCCACTCAATGGTGTACCCTCCTATCTTCACGCGATGGGGATTGTTGCCCTGATCCAAATCCGTATGGTTATAAGGCAGGTAGATTAATCTTTCCAACGACTCCACGGCCATTGTGGTTGCATCCGTGCGCATCCTGGAGCTGGCATTTAGAGATATGGACTTAATTTGTAAAGTTGCCAAGGCAAGAAAGCCCAGTGCAAAAATGGCCATAGCAATTAAAACTTCAATGAGCGTGTAACCCCGGATTTTCTTCATTTGCCGAAAATTTCCGAAAAGGAGAGTCTGGTTTTTGAAATCAACGCCAATGGGATCTTTGCTGGCTTACAACTGCGCATTTCTGCAATACACGGTGGACCTGGTCAGTCGGCGCGGATGCTTGTCTGAACTTTTAATTGCTCGGTCCCCCACAATATATGTCCGGTTATCAAAATGACCTTGAACCGGTGCCCTTGTTCGAGCCAGGATCCATATCCTGACTGCGCGAATATCGGATAACGACACCGGGACTGCCAAAGGCAACCCGGTATCCAGGTCCGCGGTCAGTTGGTCATTTTCATCGGTTAGGTCCGCGTCGAAGGCCCAAATAATATTGCCGGTGACCGTACCATCATCGGTATCAAGATTCCCGTCATTGTTATGGTCGAAGGCGTATGCAAATCCGATGGCCTGGATGCTTTCTGCCACCGGGATCAACGTTCCAGCACCGGTCTGTCTGCCCAGCGGCGCTGCTCCCGCATCGGCGATGCCGTCCTTGTTGCCATCGTATTTGTTTGCAAAGCTGTAGGTGACTCTTTCATTGCTGTCGATAGTCATGTCAGCATCATTGTCAAAAGTAAATTGAATCATGTTCCGGCCGGCAATGTGGATTCCGGTGTTCGCTGATTCCTCATCATCATCGATAGCGGTGTTTCCGTCATTATCCCGACCATCGTTTGAAGCGGGGTCATAACCAGCCATTCTGATTTCTCTTTTCATCAGAGAAACAGCAGCCCGGATGTTTTGCTGCATTTCAACCGCCAGCTGCTGTTTGGCATGGGATTTTAGGCGGACCGCATGAATTTGATAAATTGCGGTTATTAATATGGCTGCCAAGGCCATTGCAATTACAAGCTCGACAAGGGTGTGCCCACCAGAATCATTCCGCATAGTCGTATTATTTTTCCCCGTCCCCGAGTAATCTAGAGTTGCCCGTTCTGTTAATTCGAATTTTCGTTAGATCATTCAGATTATTTGTGATGGATATGGTGCCCCCCGAGCCGGCGGCAAGTCCTCTGCTGTTGAATTTAAGCAAATCGCTTGCGAAATTAGTACCGGTGATGTAAATGCCACCAGGCATCTCGCCCCTTCTAATGGTCGGTTCACCAGCATCTTGATCATTATCACTATTATAATCAGCAAATACCCGGTAATTGTTGTTGCCGGGATCAAAATTCACAAGGATATTGACATTTTCCTTAACGGCCATCAATCTTGCGTGCTGCATTGCCGACAGCAAATTTCTTACCGCACTCCCCAGTCGATATTTGGGAAGCCAATTGATAAAATTCGGTATTGCAATGGCCGAAATAACAGCGATGATCGCAATGACAGTCAGCAGTTCAAACAGGGTGAATCCTGATTTTTTTCGCATGCCACACCTTTTTTTTCAGGATCGGATTGATCCAATTCCTGTCGCATGACAACCCGAATTAATACATCTGCGGGGTGAGTATTTGTTTAAATCTAAAAACCAAAAAGCCGGCTTGCCTTTTTCCTTTGGCAACCCGGCTATCTTGTTGTTATTTAGATGGTTGACTAGTTGATTAGTTAATAGGATTATTCCTTTGTCATGTTTAACTTTTTTTCTATTCGACTAATCAACTAAATTCGAACAAGACTCCTGGCTTTCCGTTTCCCGATGAATCGGGACTTGGCTTTTTCATGGAAAAGACTCAAAAAGCCCCTTTAAGAAATTGGGATTTCCTGCCCGGGGCTATATTTTAACTCTATGAGGCTAACACTTTTCATGGCGATTATCACTAGTTAATTATAGTCAGTTCAACACATTAACAATCTAAATCACTTCCATTTGCGAGTCAATAGAATATATTCTCAAAAGTAAGACAAGAATTGAAGTTTGCTCGGTGTGTTGATTTCCCAATGGCGGCTTGTTCCGTCACCGTAAATATGGTAAGCAAATACCTTTAATCCGCCTGCAGCGGACGATGGTTTAATTCCCCGCTCCTTGGGGTGTTTAAAATTTCCCGCTTATACCCCATCGCTTGTCGTAGCGAAGCGGAGATCCCGCTACTCGGGGCGGCGGGATTGTTCATTATCAGGAGGCGTATGTTTTCAGGGATTCAGGAAATCTTGGTGCTGGTGGCCATTATTCTGGGGATTTTATTTTTGCCAAGAATATTGAGCCGGGGGCAGGAAAAAGAGGCGGTGTCTCTCAAACCGGCTGTGGAGCTTTCCGGAAAAATGCGGATGGCTATCGCAGCCTCTATCATCTGGCCCGCTGCGATGGCAGCTTTTATGCAGCCCTGGAAAAATGATCTTTTCTTATTTCTATATTTCGGTCCCGGTCCGGTAGTTTTAGGCTGGATTCTTTTCTGGGTGTATGCCGGTTTCATTAGAAAATGACCGGCTTCTGGTTGCCCGTCTTCCACCTTCCCAA
>Ga0316198_10001779_pt1 | contig 12848 bp, 16 predicted proteins | sample OudBieAanoxic_MG_FD_204935 | JGI IMG/M metagenome (GOLD analysis project Ga0316198, IMG submission 204935) | Coastal sediment microbial communities from Oude Bieten Haven, Netherlands - site A anoxic | ecosystem: Environmental > Aquatic > Marine > Coastal > Sediment | place: Netherlands... | reverse complement strand
GGCGAGGCGCTCTTCCGTCTCACCATCTTGGCGGAGAGACAGTGAAGATTGCATGTTCCCTCAAAAGCTTTTAACCTTACCACTGTCTACTCTTCGCCCCACCGCATAGCAGGCTGCAGCTAAGGCCAAGATCAAACCGGCAGTCTCTATAATCGTAAGGCCCTCGTACTTTTCAAATTCGAGAATGATCACTTTGCGGGCAATGGCAATGAGCGCTACTTCCAGGATAATTTTATACGGATTAATGATTTAATGATAGGACAAATAAGCCCCCCATCAACAGTATGAAAATCAAGCCTGCTGTTTGCCAGTTCAACAACCGGTTTTCTATCCGAATCGCCAGTCGAGATATGCCTTGAAACTTCGGTCTTCTTGTCCAGAGATCCTTTTTCATGTGAGAGATGAATTGAGTCATCCGCTGCTGTTGCGTTCGAAACCGGCCGAAACAAGCACGAAATAAGGTATCGATGACAATCAACAGGTCCCCTTGGGGGATGCTAAATGCCGGACGCCATTTTCCCCTAATCAAAGTTAACCATACGCTACCGGAAACAACGATTCCCGTCACAACCGGCCAAAGCGACCGCCAAAGCGCCTGAGGTTGGAGCGTCATGAGGGCGACTTGGCGAATTTCGGGCAGTAGCCAAACGGTGGCAGCCGTAAGCAGTACAGTGAAGGCCCACGAGAACCAAACGCCGATAGGCGTTTGACCGTGTGCAGAGGAAGGTCGAGTCACTATAAAAAGAAACCGGGCCATAAGAAGCGTCGTGCCGACGGCGGCTGCGGACAACAAAAGTTTCAGTCCGTCTATCCAAAAGCCCTGAAACTCATTTATTGGCAACTTCAATGCCATTTTAGCGATGGCGCCACTGGTGAAGGGTGCACCGGCCAGAGCCAGCGATGCCAAAATCAGACCGGCTATGGCCAGTCGATATGTGGACCGGCGGCTATCAGCGGCTGCCATGAGTCCCACTCCCAGGAATAGGGCCCCCTTGGCGAATCCATGATGAACGGCATATATCGCGATGGCCGGAAGCATCATCGGTACGGTTTGCGGCCATCCGAGGGCCAGCCCGACCCCCACCGTCATCAAACCCATCTGACTGATGCTTGAATACGCCAAGACCGTCTTTGGGTTCCGTTGGGTCAAACCAACAAAAACGGCGTAATAGGCTGCCAGCAGTCCGGCAACGATGCACAGTGTTCCCCACTGAGGCAGTGCTGTCACTCCGATCGGAAGAAATCGCAACCACCCCAACAGGCCGGCTTTTATCATGGCTCCGCTCAGGACAGCGCTGGCCGGCGTCGGTGCCGCCGGATGCGCCAACGGCAGCCAAACATGAACCGGTAACGCGCCCGCCTTGATGCCGAAGCCAATCAGGATCAGGCCGACAACGATTCCGTTTGGGCGTGCGTTTGAAAAATCCTTTATCAACAGAGAATCGACCGACCAGGCTTGCCAAACGAAAGCCGTAAAGAGCAAGACTTCGCCGATGACAACCAGATAAATATAGACGCGGCCGGCCTTCATGGCAGCGTCGTCGCCGTTGTGAACCACCAGGCCGTATGATGAAAAGCTCATGAGGGCAAAAAATACATAGAAACTCACGGCGTCTTGAGATACGATCAAGCCGAAGTTTCCGGCCATGCTCAACAAGAAGAAAAAGAAAAAGCGTCCTCGTTTTGGATCCGAGGCCAAATACCCCTGGGCGTATATCCCTGACAGAAGCCACAGCAGCGAGGTGACAAGGAGGAAAAGCCGTCCGGTCGAATCGATCGCCAACTGCATCTTCAGCAGGAGCCAGGAAAACGACACGGCCTCCTCCGTCGGCACCCCTATCACCGCCGCCACAGCCGCAAGTGCCGACCAGGGCCCTAACCTGATGAGGGTGGCTTGCCAGGATCTTATTGTCAGGCCAATGCCAAACGCGAGCGGCAGGGTGAAGGCAACGACCATCAGAATCGGACTGGTTTTTATGATCGCCGGAATCATGGACGATACTCCCGTTCAGCAATCAATCGGGCCCATTCAAGCGGACTGAAGGGAGCATCCGCCAACACACCTGCCAATAGGGCCAACAGGGCCGTAATCAAAGGGGGGATAAGCAGCATCCAGTGCGTCTCTAATAAACCGGCATGCGATTCGGTGGACACGGATTCAGCCGGTTCGCGGAACCAGCCCCGATAGATAATCGGCAGAAAGTATGCGGCATTGAGCAGGCTGCTGGCAACCAGAATGGCAATGACCCAGGGTTTATTCGCCGCCAAAGCGCCGGTTGCCAGATACCATTTACTGATGAATCCGGCCAGCGGTGGAACACCAATCATGCCAAGGGACGCCATAGTGAAGGCCACCATCGTCCAGGGCATGCGGCGGCCAATGCCGTTCATCTCGCGGATGTGATGGACCCCTGTGGTCTCGGCAAAATTTCCGGCACAAAAAAACAGGGTGATTTTCATCAACCCCTGGTGAACCAAATGAACAATACCGCCGATGGTGGCAACGGGTCCTATAACACTGGCGCCGAGGGCAATGTAAGATACCTGGCTCACCGTGGAATATGCCAGGCGTTTTTTTAACTCGTCCTGAAAAAGCGCGCGGACTGATCCATACACAATCGTGAACGCGGCAACGATAGCCAGCGGCTGTAGCAAACCGAGTTCGCCGCTGAGCTCGATGCCATATACATCGTAGACGACGCGGACGATGCCAAAAGCGCCGGCCTTGACGACAGCAACGGCGTGCAGCAGCGCGCTCACAGGTGCCGGCGCCACCATGGCCTTCGGCAGCCAACCGTGTAGCGGTACCAAGGCGGCCTTGACGCCCAGTCCAGCAATCATCAGGAGAAAAATGAAACGCAGTTGGGTTGCGTAAACCCCCACATAGGGAGCAAGCATACCGCCTTCGGTAAAGGCCACAGAGCCGACCAGCGCTTTGAGCCAAGCAACGCCAGCCAAGAAGGCAGCCCCACCGCCGATGGTGTAGGCGATATAGGTACGACCGGCGCGCATGCTCTCCGGCGTACCCCGAAAAACAACCAGCGGGTATGTAGACAGGGTCAGCATTTCATAGAACATGAGAAATGTCAGCAGGTTGCCCGCCAAGGCAAGACCTATAGTGGAGCTTACACACAGGCTGAAAAAACCGAAGAAGCGGCTGCGTGACTGAGGAGACGTTTCGAGATAGGCAATGGCGTACAGGGTGGTTAAAAACCAGAGCACACTGGAAAGAGCCGTCATCATAACCGACATGGCATCGGCGTTGAGCACCAGTTCTATATTCGGCAGGATGGGGATCCGTGTCTCATATGAGTGTTCGTGTCTGACTCCCCAGATTAAAATGCCGATCAGCATCAATTTGAGGGTGGCACCACCCATATTCAATCCCGTGCGCCAACCGATCCGCTCTTCAGGCAGAACAAAGATAACAATTCCGGGAAGCAGGGATGTCAAAAGGATCAGCAATGGCAACCAGTTGTCAAAAGTCACTCTAACTCCCGCAATCAGAAGGGGTTACCTATTTCGAGCATTTTGATCACCGACCCTGGAATCAGTCCGAGAATCAGTGAACACAAAGCCAAAGTGAAAGCCGTCCACTCCATGCCCCGAGGTGCCGGACGCTCTCCGACAATCTCCTCTGAATGGCTGAAAGCCCGTGAGAAAAAGCGAAATATGTAGGCAGTTGACATCAGTCCGCCGAGAATAATGAGCACACCCCACCACCACTGCCCACCGGACAGGGAGGCATTCAAGTAGAGCCACTTGGCAATGAATCCACCGCTGGGGGGAAGACCGATCAGGCTAACGCCCGCCAAGCCAAAGGCAAACATAGAGACCGGCAGCCGGCGGACGATGCCGTGGAGCTCATTGATCCGGTCATGGCCAAAGGTGTGGATGACGGTACCGGCCGCTAAAAAGACGGCCGATTTAGCACAGGCGTGACTGAAGAGAAAATAGAGTCCGCCCTGCCAGGCCGTTTTTCCGACTTGAGGCAATAAACTCAGCGGAAAAACCAAAAAAAGATAGCCAATCTGGGCAACCGTCGAATAGGCCACGAGGAGTTTGAGGCGCTCGGCCAGCAAAGCCTGCACAGAGCCCCAAATGATGGCAGCCATGCCCAGGATGCCCAGCAATTGAGCAACAATGGCGGGAATCGACGGTTCGAAAAGCATCACCCACAATCGCACCAGGATGTAAAAAGAGGCTTTGACGACCAAGGCCGAAAGGACAGCGCTGACCGGTGCCGGAGCGTTGGCATGCGCCGGTGGCAGCCAAAAATGCATCGGAAACAGGGCGCTTTTCATTATCAGGCCGGCCGCCATCAACGCGAAGGCCGTCACTACCGATGGCGATGCCGGTCCAACAATTGCAAGCATCTTTAAGCTGAGGGTTCCGTTGGCGGCATAAAGAAAGGCCACCCCCATAAGATACATCAAGGAACCCGTGAGACTGACCAGGAGATAACGCATGGCAGCCGTAAGCGCATCGCCGGTTTGGGATAAAGCCACCAGCGCGACGGCCGAAAGCCCCAACAGCTCCAGGGTAACATAGAGATTGAAGATGTCTGCAGACAGGAAAAGGGCATTGAGGGCGCTCCACAAGAACAACCACAGGGGCCAGAAGTGACGAGCGACAGCATGACCGCTAAAGTAGGGGCGCGCGTAAAAGGTGACTATGCCGAAAACAAGAGCAGTGACGCCGAGCATGGCCGTGCTGAGGCCGTCGGCGTAAAGGGATATGCCGAGAGGGGTCTGCCAGCCGCCGACATGTATTTCTATGCTGCCGTGGAAAAAAATTTCCCTGCCGAGGCAAACGACCAAAAACGGCGTCGTGATAGCCGAAAAAAAGGCCGTCCAAACACTGCATCTCGGCATCACAACGCTTAATCCCGCGGCCAGTAAAGGAAGGGCTACGAGCCAGGCTGGTAAGCTCATCGGCTGCAGAACCTCATTCAGGCTCATTGTCGCTTAACCGCAATGTACCGTTTACCTGCTGTATCCGACACGCCAGCGCGAGGGCCAGGGCGGTAGCACTGACCGCGACGACGATGCCGGTCAGCACCATGGCGTGAGGGACGGGATCCGGCGTCGGCCCGGGCGTCTGATCGGCCAGTGCAACCAGAAACAGGAAGACACCGCTGCCGGATACATTGAGCGCCAATATTTTCCGCACCAAATGGGAATGCATCACCAGTCCGTACAAGCCCATACAGAGCAATCCGACGCCTACCAGTGCATACATGTTTGGGACCGTCATTCGCTGCGATTCTCCTTATTGAAACTAACTGTGTGCTTGTTTTCACCTTGCGCCGGTGAGATCTCACCCGGTTCTCCACCGACGAACAATAGGGTCAAGATGACCGCAATCGACATCGTGGCGGCGGCCTCAATCAGGAGAATCAACATTCCAGCCCTGGTCTCCGGATACTGGAGAAAATTACCGGTCACCATCATCGTCGCCAGTGCAACGAGTACAAATATCAGCAATCCCGCCCCCATTGCGAAAGGGATGGCCTTGTTTGCGAGCGGATGCCATCGGGCCGTCACGGTCGTAAACAGGATACCGCCCGCTGCAAGAACCGCTCCGGCCTGGAAGGCACCTCCCGGAGCATAACTGCCGACCCAAAGTATATAACCACCGACCAGCACGACAAAGGGCAGTAATAACCGTAAAAGGAGAGTGGCCATAGGAGAAGGGGGAGAAGTTGCAAGCAGTGCCGGTGACGGGGCAATCGAAAAAACGGCTACGACGGCCAGCAACAAGACACCGATTTCCAAAAGCGTGTCATACCCCCTGAAATTCAGCAGTACGGCTGTAACAGGATTTTCGACGCCGCTGATAGCCATGTTGTCCGATACCAACGTTACCATACGGTCCGAAAAGGGCGGCAATGTCCACAGGCTATAACCTAAGATCAACGCCAGCAGCGATACGCCGATGATGGTCATCGCTTGTCCGCTTCGCGATAAAAGACTTTCCGCGCTTCTTCTGGTCATGATTTCAGGTAACTTTTTAGAAAACTCGGTCGTCATATTTAGTCTCTATTTCGAAATGGCCGGCTGGTCTTTTGTTGCCGGCGATCCTTTCGGCTATATTGCCTTATTCTTCCCAGCGCCGATAAAAAAAGCGCACCGGTCAAACCGGCGCCGATGGCGGCTTCGGCGAGAGCGATGTCGATCGCTTTCAACCGGACCCAGGCCAGGGACATCAGCAAACCAAAGCTGATAAAAAGGACAATCGCCTTGAATAGGTCCCGGGAGCGTAAAAGCAGCCAGGCAAGGGTCAGCAGAACCAATGCCAAAATGGCATCGAGGGTGAAGGCACCATAGTTAGCAAAATTGTCCATAGTTTCATTTTCTCTTGTACGCCGAATTGGCGATCAGAAAGCAGGATACGGTACTTGCTATCAAAACGGCTAACCAAATGAGAATCAGCTTTAAGGCAACCGTCCAATCTTTCGTGAAGAAAATAGATCCGGCAACCACGAAACCGAGGCCTAAATTATCGGCTTTTGTCAGTGCGTGCAAGCGGGTATTCGTGTCCGGGAACCGCAGCAAACCCAAGCTGCCGCCCCAAAAAAAGGGGACGGCCAGAAGAAAAAAAAACCATCCCAGCAAATCAGTGAAACTCATCTCTCCCCTCCCCTTCCCCCTCATGGTCGTTCCATTGCCATTTGACAAAAACGACCATCGTAATGGCCGCCAGCAGAGCGTAAACGAGGGCCACATCCACCAGAGACGGCATCTGCATGGCATGAACGAGTATCAAAAGTATGGCCACACCTCCTGTGCCGAAAAGCTGGGCTGCCAGCATGCGGTCAGCCGCTGTCGGTCCCTTCAAAACGCGGATCAGACCTGCGAAGACGCTGAGTAAAATAACGAGTGCAATCCAAGTAAATAGATTCATAATGGCGGTCCCCTCGCGGGGATCCTCCGGTTACGGATCGAATCGAAATATTGCCGCTACCCGAGACTCGATCAGTTTGAGTTCCTCATCAAAAGGGCGGCGGGCATCCAATACGTGAACGATCAAATTTTTTTCCCCAATTTCGACACTTAAGGTTCCTGGAAGCAGACTCACCGTACTCATGAACAATTGACGAGCCGATAGCGACCTCAATCTCAGGGGGTATTCGATTATGGCCGGACTCAAAGGCATACGCGGATGATAGGCACGCCAAACGACGTCAAGACCACCGATAATCGAAAATTTGAGAAAAGAGAGGATGTATACGATCAATCCGATCAACGACCAGCGATTGCGCTCACCCCGGGATAGACGATAATCGATGAATAGCGCGATCACTATGGTCGGCAAACCGACCACCCAAGAGTCGAGAGCGCCTTTCGTCAAAACAATCCATGTGAAAGCAAAAATCGCTGTACGAGATATCAGCCCGATAGTGGACATCGGCTAAACCATTCAGTTCGACGTTATTCCATATGACTACTATAGCTATCAATCGCGGTATTCAGCTTTCGTTCAAACATGGCCTTGCGATCATTTAGCTCTCACATGGATGTTTGTGAAGGCAACTCAGGTGTCGGCATCTCTAAAATTCGTTGCCATCAGCCACATAATCGTCCGCGTGTGACCGAGGAAGGAACTATGTAGAAAAATGAATTTACCTCATCGTTGCATAAACAAAATGGCAAACAACATAAAAACCCTTGAAATTCATAAAAAAATTTTGGGGGTGTTTATCCATATAGATCCAACCATCGGTGAATTCCAAGGATGGGGCCATTTGAAGCCATTTTGTTTATGCAACGTTGAGGTTTACTGATCTCTCGAGAGCTCTTTCCGTTTTCTGGCCTGAGAATACACCTCTTTTAACTGGTCAATCCAGGTTTTCTTCCACAACTTAATTCCGGAATAGTAAGCCGCGCGACCGATGAGGTGAGCCGCTACCGGCGCTGTCAACAACAAGAAGACAATCGCGGCCGCGGCTCGCAAGGTGATGCCTATTTCCTGATAAAATGCGGCTTCTGCAAACAGTATCAACCCGGCCCCGAGCGTTCCGGCTTTGGTAGCGGCGTGCATGCGCGTCAGTGTGTCCGGCAATCGGAGCATACCGAGCGCAGCCACAAAAGAAAAAAAGCTTCCCGAAATCAACAGGAAGGCTGTCATCCATTCACTCATTTTCTTCTCGACTATGCTCAGGTTTTTTTCTGACAACATCGACCGAACGCATCAGATATCGCGACAGCGCAACGGTTCCCAAAAACGCAATCAGAGCATATGCTATAGCGACATCCAGGAAGGACGTCTCACCGGCATAAATTGAATAGGCCGCCAAAAAAGCAACGATAAGAACCGATATCAAATCGAGGGCCACAATCCTGTCAGCCGCATCAGGGCCTCTGACGAGACGAATAAATGCCAAAGCCAAACTCAAGAGCAATATGACCAAAGATATACGGGCGGCTAAACCGACAATAACATCACTTTCTGGCATCAGCGCATCACCTCCAAAACGCGTCTTTCGAGTCCATCTTTGATGGCGTGGATAGTCTCTTCGACGTCTTCGAGAAACATGACATGCACGTACAGGATCTTTTTGTCTTCGGAGACATCGATAGTCAGCGTACCGGGAGTCAAAGAAATCAGGTTCGCCACGAGCATAATTTCCAGGTTGGTTTTGGCGTCTAATGGCACCCCGATGATTCCGGGATGGCTGATATGCTTTGGTGTGATCACATCCCACAAAACCCGAAAATTTGAAACCAAAAGTTCTTTGACGAAATAACCGATTAAAAGGAGCACCTTTGGCAACCGTAGAAAGTATTGTTTATTCCTATACAGCGGTTTGGTCAGCCATAGCGCACCGTACCCGACAATGAAGCCGGAGAGCAAACCACCGAGGGAAAATTCCCCTAAAACGGCACTGAATCCGATAGCGAGAAAAATATTCAATAAGAATAAGTCGATCATTTATACCCTAATACCGCATTGTAATAAATTTCGGGATGCAAAAGCTCTTCGGCCGTCTGCATGGCAATCGCTACAAAAGTCTCGGCCCCCAAGCCGATCATCACTGTCAACAATGCCAGACCGGCAATCGGGGTGAGCATCCAGATGGATGGCCTGGCGGATAACGTCGTTTCATCGATTTGGATGCCGCCAGGCATAGGCTTCCAAAACACTTCCCCCCAAATTTTGGTCATTGAATATACGGTCAACAGGCCGACAGCCGCCGCAATCCCTGCCACCAGATACTGTTGGATGTCGAGGCTGGCACGAATCAGCATCATCTTGGCCCAGAAACCGGACAACGGCGGAAATCCGGCGAGTGAAAACGCCGGGATGAAAAACAATACCGCAACCCACTTGTTGGTTCGGTAGACACCACCCAGTCGTGACAGCTCGAGTGAACCCCTTAGTTTTTGAACGACGCCGCTGACAAGAAAAAGATTGGCTTTCACAATGATATGATGAATCAAATAAAATACGGCTCCGGCCAGCGCCAAAGAGGTATGGAGCGCCAAGCCCAGTATCATGTAGCCGACCTGACTGATGATATGAAAAGACAATATGCGTCGAAATTCGTTATGGGATGCCGCCCCCAGTACCCCGGTTATCATTGTGAGCGTTGCCGCGATGAGTAACACCGTGATTGGGTATTGCATATCGACGGTAAAAATCAGGGTGAACATTCTTATCAGTGCGTAAACGCCCACCTTGGTCAACAAACCCGCAAAGATTGCCGATACGGCAATCGGTGGGGTATGGTAAGCGGCCGGCAACCAAAAGAAGAGCGGAAAGAGGGCCGATTTGATACCGAATGCCGCCATAAAGATCATCGCGACAGCCGTTAGTATCCCCTGATCTTGAATTGTTTGAATCTTTATATGCAGATCCGCCATATTCAGCGTTCCGGTCAACCCGTAGAGCAGACCGATGCCCGTTATCAATAACAACGTCGAAAAGAGATTGATGACGACATATTTAACACCGCCATCGAGTTGACGCCTTTCCTGGCCCAAAACCAGAAGCCCAAAGGATGCCATCAACATGACTTCGAACCAGACATAGAGATTAAAAAGGTCTCCGGTCAGAAACGCACCGCAAATGCCTCCTACCAGCGTCTGGAGCAATGGATAATAGCCACGGTTAGCAAGTGATGGTCCGATGTCGGCTCGGGAATAAACCACCACAGCCAGGTTGATGATGGCGGTGATCGCCAACATAATCGCACTCAAGTGGTCGGCAACCAGGGTAATCCCAAACGGTGCCGGCCAGTTTCCAATCTGTGACGCAAAAATACCATTGTGATGAACCCGGAAAAAAACCAACCCACAAAAGAATGCATGCAAAGCGGCACTGCTTAGCACGATGTTCTGAGCACTCTTCCCTTTCGATTTCACCAGTAGGATGGCAACGGCCGTCGCAAACGGAAGTATTATGGGCCAAACCAGAATACTGCTCATCCCTGCTCACCCGGTTTTTGAGTCGAATGTGTCGAGCTTTCCGCACCATCATTCGGTTCGGCAAACCGCATCAATTCAGTATCCACGGTCCCGATTTCCTGGTATGCACGATAGAACAAGACGAAAATGAATGCTAAAAGCGCAAACCCGATAACGATGGCTGTCAAAACGAGTGCTTGCGGAAGCGCGTTGGCCATCGGCACTAAGGGAACTGTGGCCGTATCGGGAATCAAGGGCGGGCGGTTGCTGGACAATCCGCCTACCGTAAATATCAACAGATTTATGGCATTGCTGATCAGGACCAAACCAAAGATAAACCGGATAAGGTTACGTTCCAGCATAAGGTAGATGCTGCCGGTAACCATTGCTCCGACTAAAAAGGCACAAAGCGTTTCCACGTCAGTTTTCTTCCAAAGCTAAAATGAGCGTCAGTATGGTTCCCAAAACCGTCAGAAATACGCCGATATCGAAAATAAGAGGGGTTCCGACGGCCAAAGTCTGTGAATGCCCATTACTCGAGATCCACCATAAACCTGTCAGAAACGGCCGGCCGGCAATCCATCCGGCACAACCGCACAGGATCGCCAATCCGAGACCGAGCATGGCGATTCGCCCCGGATCGATGCGGATCGCGTCTCTTACAACGGAAGGGCCTTCTGAAATGGCCGCGAGGGCAAACCCCGTGCCGGCCACCAGGGCGGCCACGAACCCTCCGCCGGGGGCATTGTGACCCCGAAACAACAGATAGACCGCAAAGACGAGAATTAATCCGACAAGCAGACGCGTGGCGACTTTTAAGATCAATGAGTGCATTATTCTTCTCTTTGGGCTCGAATCAAGGCAAAGGCGGCCAACCCCGCAATGGCCACTACCGTAATTTCACCCAAGGTGTCCAGACTTCGGAAATCGACCAGGATCACATTGACGATGTTGCGTCCATGGGCGGCAATGTAACTGTTGGCTTCAAAAAAATCGGTCACGTATCGATCCAGGTCGCGATGATTCACAGCCAAAACGAGAGCGGTAATCAGGGTACCGGTCGCTGAGGCAATGCCGAGATTCAGCAATTTCCCGAGATAATTCTTGTTCCTCGTCTTCTCCAGACGAGGCAGTCGCAGAAGCACCAGCGAAACGATGATCACCGTCAATGTTTCAATCAAAAGTTGGGTCAACGCCACGTCCGGCGCACCGAAAATTAAAAACAGCATGGCAATTCCAGCGCCGATGACACCCAAACCACAAACGGCAAGGAGTCGCGATTTTGCCAGCACCACCAGAATGACAGCGGCCGCAATGATGATAACCAAAAGCGATTCCGATGGACCGACCACAAAATTATCGAAACTGCCAAAAGGAGGAAGATCTTTCAGGAACGGCAAGCCGATGCCGATGATCGCCGAACCGATAATGACGACCAAGTATCGATGCAACGAACCATTTTGAAGGATGCGGGTTTGCGCTTTGGCGAGCCAGGCAATGGCAACGAGGGCAAAGGTATAAAAGCGTTCCGCCTTTACGGGTAGGAAACCAAACACCTTTTCGAGTCCCTGCCGAAAAGGTCGACGGACAAAATACAGCGTTGTTCCGAGGCCAAGGGTAAGAATACTCAGAAGCAACGGTTCGTTGATTCCATGATATAATTTTAATTTGATGTCTTCCGTGGTCCAATGAAAGGCTCTCACCGCCGGCTCGATCAACCAATGGGCAACCCACTGGGGCACGATACCAAATACAATACCCAGGCATCCCAGGATGACCGGACCCATCCACATAGCCGAAGGGGCTTCCTTGGGGGCAAGAGGCGTCTTTCTCAACGGCCCCAAAAATGTTCTGATAGTTATAATACCGGCCACCGCCGTCATCATTGCATTGGACAGCACAGCAGCAGTCGTCGCAAATCCAGGAAACATATCCTCTGTCAAAGCGCCTTTGTACAAAATCTCTTTGCCGATAAATCCAAAGAAAAGAGGAAACCCGGCCATCGAAAGAGCAGCGGCGGCCGCGGCAAAAGCCGTAATCGGCAATGGTTTGAATAAGCCACCGATGTCCGCCAACTGACGTGTTCCCGTTTGGTGATCGATAATACCGACAACCAAAAAAAGAGATGACTTGTAAAGCGAATGAACTAAGAAAAAGGTCATCGCGGCAGTCAATGCAGGCGTTGTTTTTCCGCCCAAAAACATGGTGAGTATCCCTAATGCCATTACCGTCGTATACGCCAGTATCCTTTTTAGATCAGTTTGAACTAGCGCCTGCACCGAGCCGATGAGAGCGGTAATACCGCCGATAACAACCAGGGTACCCATCCAGGGAATCGTACCGCCTAAAATCGGATGTAAGCGAGCCAGCAGGTAAATGCCCGCCTTGACCATGGTCGCCGAATGGAGAAAAGCACTGATCGGTGTGGGAGCGCTCATA